>Ga0172368_10003896_pt1 | contig 17651 bp, 9 predicted proteins | sample Lak11m_FD_114540 | JGI IMG/M metagenome (GOLD analysis project Ga0172368, IMG submission 114540) | Freshwater microbial communities from Kabuno Bay, South-Kivu, Congo - kab_022012_11m | ecosystem: Environmental > Aquatic > Freshwater > Lake | place: Democratic Republic of the Congo: South-Kivu...
GACTGTGGCCTCGCGGTTGTCGCCCTGCATCCCGCGCCTCCGTCCGTGCGCTCCCGTGCGCACCGAACGGGCAGCCTACCCCTGCGGCCAGCAGGGGTCAATGGGCTAACTAGATAGGCATGGGATGAACCGCACGGACCGATTCGCAGCAGGCAGCTCGGCGCCGGATCCCGCTACGGTGCGTTCCGGCCCCCGCGGCCGCGCGCGCGCGTCGGGTCCGTGCTCCTCGCCCTCTCGGCGGCCTTCGGCGCCTTCGCGGGCGGCTTCTTCGCGGACGTCGTCTTCGCCTCGGCCGGCGCCCTTGCGCGCCTCGCGGCCGGCTTCGAGGCGACCTTCGCCTTGGGCCGCCGGGGCGGCGCGGCTTTCGGTGCGTCGTCCAGCTCGATGCCGAAGACGGCCTCCAGTTCGCCCTCGCCCAGCGCGGCCTCCGGCGCCTCCGTGGCGAGGGCTTTCGCCGAGACGTGCTTCGTCAGCAGCTCCCTGGCGTCCACCTCACGCAGCTCGAAGAAGATCTCCGGCGACTCGTCGAGCTGCGCGCCGATGCCGTAGAGCACCGCCGCCACGTGCTTGCACATGTACGCCGAGTCCGGGCACGAGCACTTGAACGCGATTTCCTTCGGCGCAGGGAACAGCCCCGAGTCGCGATCGGCCATGGCCTCCAGCACCTTCGGGGGCAGCTTCCCCTGCAGCAGGGCCACGACCGAGCCGATCTGCCCGGCGCAGGCCTTCACCACCGCGTCCCAGCGCTTCTGTGCCAGCGGCTTCACCTCCACCTCGACCTCGTAGACCTCCGACCCGCTCACGAGCGCGTCGACGCGGCCCGGGTTGACCTCCAGGTGGAACACCGACCCGTTGCGCACGTAGGTCCGCCCGCGGGGCAGCCGGTTCGCGAAGTCGCTGTAGCTTTCGAGGTGATCGCACCAGGCCTTGCCCCAGAAGGACTTCGCGATGGCGCGCCCCTCCACGGTCACGGGCCGCACCGTCTTCCCCTTCTTTTCCAGCTTCTTCGCGTGTTTCGCGGCCATCGCCTTGCGGTCGGCCTGGGACACGTACGGACGCCAGTCGTAGTACATGCGCACCTCCGGGGCCGGCACGGTGCCACGGCGCGCGCGCGGCGGCAACGGCTGTTCGCGGCCGCCGCCCCCACTCGCGCCACTGCGTCTGGAAACGGGCGAATAGGAGCCCGGAACGGAAGTGCCGGGGGCATGGCACTGCCGCCGCACGAATCGTCCGACGGCATGCGAGCGGGCGCGGGATCGAAACACCGCTCCGCCTCGGCGAGTCTGCCGGCTGCCACGTGCCCCGGCACTTCCGTGCCGGGCTCCTTCTGTGCCACGGACGGGAGAAGAGCGGGGGGCTGCAAGCTATTCGCGCGCGAGCGCCCGCCCGGCGTCCAACGCCACCGTGCGCAGCAGTTCGTCGTCGGGCATTTCCGTGAGAAGCGCCTCGCCGCCGCCTTCCAGCAGTTCCCCGGCGAGCGCGCGCTTGTCCTCCAGCATCGCGTCGATCTTCTCCTCGACCGTGCCGCGGCACACGAGCTTGTGCACCATGACCGCGCGCTTCTGCCCGATGCGGAACGCCCTGTCGGTGGCCTGATTCTCCACCGCCGGGTTCCACCACCGGTCGAAGTGCACCACGTGCGAGGCCGCCGTGAGGTTCAGCCCCGTGCCGCCCGCCTTCACCGAGAGCACGAAGAACGGCACCGCGTCGTCCGTCTGGAAGCGGTCCACCAGCTCCTTGCGCTGCTTCACCGGAGTGCCGCCGTGCAGCACCACGCCGGGCCGTCCGAACAGCTCCGCGAGCCTGCGCGCCAGCGGTTCCGTCATCTCTCGGAACTGCGTGAAGACGAGCGCTTTCTCCTGCCGCGCCGCGACGGGCTCGACCAGCTCCGCCAGCCGCTCGAACTTCCCGCTGCGCGAGGGCTCGAAGGCGCCGTCGCCGAGCCACTGCGACGGGTGATTGCAGATCTGCTTCAGCTTCAGCAGCGTCGCGAGCACCAGCCCGCGGCGCTGGATTCCGTCGACATCCTTGAGCGCGCGCGCCAGCTCCGCGACGACCCGCTCGTAGAGCGCCGCCTGCGCCGGCACGAGCCCGCACCACGCCTTGATCTCCGTCTTTTCGGGCAAATCCGCGATGACCCGCCGGTCGGTCTTGAGACGACGCAGCACGTACGGGCGCACCAGCTCGCGCAGCGGACCGTAGCCGTGCGACGACGCGTTCTTCACCATCTTCGTGAACTGCGCCGCACTTCCGAGCAGCCCAGGCGACAGGAAGTCGAAGAGGCTCCACAGGTCGCCCGGCCGGTTCTCCACGGGGGTGCCGGTGAGAGCCAGCTTCGCCCGCGCCTTGATCGCCTTCGCCGCGCGCGTCTGCTTCGCGCCCGGGTTCTTTATGGCCTGCGCCTCGTCCAGCACGACGGTGTCCCATTCGGTCCGTGCAGGCCACTGCGCGCGCAGCAGAGTCCCGTACGTCGTGAGCACGACGTCCGCGTCCCGCGGTCCGTCGCGTTCCAGACGTTCCAGCTCCGCGGCCGGAGCCGCCGACGGGTGCGCCGCGAAGAGCTTCAGTTCCGGGGCGAATCTGCCCGCCTCCGACATCCAGTTCGACACGAGCGATGCCGGCACGACGAGCAGGTGCGGCGCCTTCGGCCGCTCGCGCTTCAGGAGCAGCAGCAGCGCCAGCACCTGCACGGTCTTCCCGAGGCCCATGTCGTCGGCGAGACACGCCCCGAGCTGCAGCCGGTTCAGGAACCAGAGCCAGCGCACGCCCAGCTCCTGGTACGGACGCAGCACGGCCTTCAGAGCGTCGCCCGGATTCGCGCGCGCCAGCGCCTCGGGCCCGCGCAGCGAGGCCAGCGTGTTCTCCAGCCATTTGCCTGCGACGACGCGCGTCCAGCCCGCGTCCTCGTCGGGCGCCTCGTCCGCAGCGCCGTCGCGGCCCGCGCCCGAGAGCAGCCGCATTGCCTCCAGGAATGGAATACCCTCGCGCGCCGCGCGCCGCGCCTCGTCCCACTGCGCCAGGAGCGCGTCGAGCCTCTCTCGGTCGATCTCGACCCATCGGCCGCGCAGCGACACGAGCCCCGAGGTCTCGGCGCGCAGCCGCGCCCATTCCGCGGGGGTCAGCGCCTGCCCGTCCAGCGAGAGCCCGACGTCGAAGTCGAGCATCGCGCCGGCGCCCAGCCCCGCGGGCTTTCCGTCGCCGACGGTCACCTGCACGCTCACGCGCGGCGGCGCGCGCGGCTTCCACCAGTCGGGCACGCGCACGACGACGCCGGACTGCTCGACGAGCGGCACCTCGTGCAGGAAACGCAGCGCCTCCGCCGGGGTCCAGGCGAGCGGGTGGAACACCGCGCCGGAGTCCACGAGTCCCCGCACCAGGGCGCTCTGTTCCGCGGCGCGCTGCACGGGCAGGAGCAGCGCGAGCAGGGACGACTTGTCCTTCGTGTCGGCGGATTCGCGCACCGCCTGTCCGAGCGGGCGGTGCTTCGCCGCACCTTCGCCCGAGAGCGCCGTCGTGTAGGTCGCGAGGAACGCGAACGGACGCTTCTCGTCGCGCTTGTTCTCGGCGACGTGGAAGCACACGCGCCCGACCAGGTTCCAGGCGGGATTGCGCGCCCGCAGCCATTCCTGCACGGTGCCGGTGTGCGCCGCGATGCACTCGCGGAAGCGCCCGTCGAAGGCGTTCCACAGCGATTCCAGCATCGCCGCGGACACGTACTCCGCTCCGGTCATGGGCGGCGGCTCGGCCGCGAGCCGCGCCAGTTCCCCGGCGGGCGCCGGCACCGACGCCTTGTCGCGCAGCGATTCCAGGTCCGGCAGCGCGCAGAGCCTCGTGAAGAAGAGCTTCGCGACGTCGCGGAAATACGCGGGACCCGGCGGCAGCTCGCCGGTCGGGACGCACGCCCCCAGCTCGAACGCCGCGGCCGCGCCGTCGAGCGGCTCCAGGCGCGAGGCGAGTTCCGCGTCGATCGCGCTTTCTCCGGGCGGGAACGGATCGCGCTCGAGCGCGCCGTGCGGCGTCACGCGCAGGGCGAAGGGAACGGCGGCGGGCGGAGTGTCCATCGGGAGCACTGCTACCACGGGCGCGGCCAGCGGGCGCGGACCTTGCGCGGGGGACGCCATCCGTCGTGCCTCGTTGCCTCCACGCGCGAGCCGTCGGAGAGCCCCGGAGTTCCTCACGGAGCGACCGGCGGCTGAACGAGGCCGCCCGGGCGGAGGGGCCGACGACGCCGTCCGGGCAGGAGCGCGACGCGTAACTGCGCGTTCCGACTGGGGAATTCCGGCGCACTCCGGCGCGCGAGCGGAGATTCTCCGCCCGCCGCCGGATCGGCTATGGTCGGGCGAACGTCGAAGGAGGGCGTCGGTGCGGCGGATCGCAGCAGCCCTTGCGGTGGCAGTCGCGGCCGGATGCCGGACTCCGGTCGCGGTCGCACCCGAGCCCGCTCCCGCACCGCCTCCGCCCGCGCCCGCTGCCGCCGAGGTGCCGCAGGGGCCGCCGCTGCTCTTCGGGGTGCTGCGCATCGTGGGCGCCGAGGCCGCGGCGGACACCGCGCGCGAGCTGCGGGCGTACCTCGAGCAGGCATTGCACCGCCCGGTGCTGACGGTGCTGCACGACACGCCGTTCCAGCTCGGCGACGCGCTGGCGGCCTCGGAGCTGGACGCGGCGTGGCTGTCGCCGGCCGGGTACATCCGCGCGGCGGCGCGCGGGCCCGTGCGGCCGCTGCTGCGCCTGCAGCGCGACGGCTTCACGACGTACCGCTCGGTCATCTTCGTGCGCGCCGGCTCGGGGCTGCAGACGGTGGACGACCTCGCGGGCCGCTCGATGGTGTGGACCGTGGCGTCGTCGGCGAGCGGGAGTCTGTTCCCGCGGGCGTATCTGAAGCGCATCGGGCGCGACCCGGATCTGCTCTTCGGCCGCCAGCAGGACGTGGCGGACTACCGGGAGCTGTGCGCGGCGGTGCTGGAGGGGCGCGCGGACGCAGGCGCCTCGATGGCGAAGGAGCGGCCGCTCGCGGGTCCCCTGCAGCCCGACGGGTGCCGGGAGGCGGGGTTCGATCCGGGCCTGTTTGCGGTCATCGCACGCACCGAGCCGATTCCCAACGACCTCGTCGCGCTGCGTCCCGGCCTGACGGCGGACGCGGAGGCTGCGCTGCGCGCGGCCCTGCTCGCCATGCCGCAGACGCCGCGAGGACGCGAAGTGCTGCAGAACGTGTTCGACGCGGACGCCTTCGCCGAGGTCGCCGACGCCGACTTCGACCCGGTGCGCGAGGTCAAGGCGTACCTGGAGCACCTGTAGGCGCGGGCACCGGCCCGGGCGCCCAACGGTTTTCGGGGGGCCTGCAGGAACGGGTGGGATGGGCAGTCCGTCCCGCGCGGCGCTGCCGACGAATCGAGCACTGCGATGGACGCGCGGGGCGGCTGCCCGTCCGCCGGCAGCGAGCATCCGGGCGGTCTTCGATCGGTCGTCTGCGCCGGACGGGCAGCTCGCCGTCCGCCGCGAGGGCGGCACTGCCAACAGGCCAGGTCCGAGGCGCGGCGCACGGCGGGACTGCCCATCCCACCCGCTCGGTCGGGGGCCCCGATTCCGTTGGGCACCCGCGCCCGGCCCGCCCCCGCGCCGCCAGGCCGCGGTTGTGCTCTACTGGCCCCGATGGGCGCGAACCTCGACGACCAGGAAATCGAGATTCCGGACCGGCTGCCGGTGCTGGCGGTGCGCGATCTGGTCGTGTTCCCCTACATGATCGTGCCGCTGTTCGTCAGCCGCGAGATATCGCTGGCCGCCATCGAGCGCGCCAACGCCGGCGACAAGCTCGTCTTCCTCGTGTCGCAGAAGGACCCGGCCGACGACGAACCCGGGCTCGACGGGCTGCATGCAGTCGGCACCATCGGCATGGTGATGCGCCTGCGCAAGCTCCCGGACGGGCGCACGAAAGTGCTGGTGCAGGGCCTCGTGAAGGGCCGCCTGCGGGACCTCGCGCGCGAGGACGGCGCGTTCCTCGGCCGCGTGGAGAAACTCGCGGAAATCCCGATGGAGGTGCCGACCCTCGAGGTCGAGGCGCTGGCGCGCTCCGTGCGCGAGGGGCTCGAGAAGCTCGCGCAGGCGGGCCGTTCCATCTCGCCCGACGTGCTGCTCGTGCTCGCGCAGATCAACGACCCCGGGCGCCTGAGCGACCTGTGCGCCGCGAACCTCGGACTCAAGGTCGCCGACGCGCAGCGCATCCTGGAAGTCCTGGAGCCGGTGGCGCGCCTGCAGGCCATCGCCGAGCACCTGGCGCGCGAGACGCAGCTCGCCGCCGTGCAGGCCAAGATCCAGAGCCAGGCCAAGGAGGAAATCAGCCGCACGCAGCGCGAGTACTACCTGCGCGAGCAGCTCCGGCAGATCCAGCAGGAACTCGGGGAGCTGGACGGCAAGGCCGAGGACCTGCGCGAGCTGGCCGAGCGCGTGGCGCGCGCCGGGCTGCCGCCCGCCGCCGACGAGGAGGCGCGACGCCAGCTCCGCCGGCTGGAGCAGATGAACGCCGAGAGCGCCGAGAGCGCGGTGCTCCGCACCTACATTGAATGGCTCGCGGATCTGCCCTGGAACAAGACCACGGAGGACAACCTCGACCTCGCGCTCGCGCGCCGCGTGCTCGACGAGGACCACTACGACCTGGAGACGGTGAAGGAGCGCATCCTCGACCACCTCGGGGTGCGCAAGCTCAAGCGCGACATGAAGGGGCCCATCCTGTGCTTCGTGGGACCGCCGGGCACGGGCAAGACCTCGCTGGGACGCAGCATCGCGCGGGCGCTGGGGCGCAACTTCGTGCGCGTGAGCCTCGGGGGCGTGCGCGACGAGGGCGAGGTGCGCGGCCACCGGCGCACCTACGTCGGCGCCATGCCGGGGCGCATCGTGCAGGCCTTCCGGCAGGCCGGAAGCTGCAATCCGCTCCTGATGCTCGACGAGATCGACAAGCTCGGCAGCGGCGGCGACTTCCGCGGCGACCCGAACGCGGCGCTGCTGGAGGTGCTGGATCCCGAGCAGAACCACACCTTCCGCGACCACTACCTCAACGTCGAGTTCGACCTTTCGCGCGCGCTCTTCATCGCCACCGCGAACATGCTCGACACCGTGCCGCCGCCGCTGCGCGACCGCATGGAGGTCATCGAGCTTTCCGGCTACAGCGAGGAGGAGAAGCTGCACATCGCGCAGCGGCACACCGTCGCGCGCCAGCGCCGCGAGAACGGTCTGCGCGAGGACCAGCTCCAGTTCACCGACTCGTCCATCGCGCGCGTCATCGCCGAGTACACGCGCGAGGCGGGACTGCGCAACCTCGAGCGCAACATCGCGACCGTGTGCCGCAAGGTCGCGCGCCGCGTAGCCGAAGGGGAAACGCCGCCGCAGCTCGTGGGCGCGCGCGACGTCCCGCGCTACCTGGGCATTCCGCGCTTCATGCCCGAGGCGGAGATGGAGGCCGACGCGGTGGGGGAGGCGACGGGCCTGGCGTGGACCCCCGTGGGCGGCGAGCTCCTGCGCGTCGAGGCGAGCGCCATGCGCGGGCGCGGCGGGCTCATCCTCACCGGGCACCTGGGCGAGGTGATGAAGGAGAGCGCGCAGGCGGCCATGACGTGGACGCGCGCGCACGCCCGCGAGCTCGGGCTGGACGACGCGTTCTTCCAGCAGCACGAGATCCACCTGCACGTGCCGGCCGGCGCGATTCCCAAGGACGGGCCGAGCGCGGGCGTCACCATGGCGACGGCGCTGGTGAGCCTCGTGACGGGGCGCGCGGTGCGCCGGGACGTGGCGATGACCGGGGAGCTTTCGCTGCGCGGGCGCGTGCTGGCGGTGGGGGGGGTGCGCGAGAAGCTGCTCGCCGCGGCGCGCGCGGGCATGAGCCGCGTGGTGCTGCCGCTGCCCAACGCCAAGGACCTGGAGGAACTGCCGAAGCACGTGCGGCGCAGGCTGGACGTCGTCACCGTCGAGACGCTGGACGAGGCGCTGGGGTGGGCTCTCGTCAGCACTCCCGTACTGCGGAAGCGCCGCAGGCAGACGTCGGAGCGTCCGGCCGGGGCGCCCGAACAGCGGGCGAAGCCGCGGCGGTAGCCGTCCCCGTCGGGAAGGCGGCAAACGGTTCAGAAGAGTTCCTCGGCCAGCGCGACGATGATTCCTGCAGGACCACGCACGCAGCACAGCCGGTACCTGTCCTCGTACCGGACCGTCTCTCCGACGAGGTCGGCCCCGCGGGCACGCAGGCGGGCGACGGTGTCGTCGAGGTCTTCGACCGCGAACATGATCTGTCGGAGGCCCTGCGTGTTCGGCGGGGCGCTCGCCGGCCCGGCCCCGACCAGACCCGGACTGCGGAACTTCGTCAGCTCCACCCGCCCGTGGCCGTCCGGGGTCCGCATCATGGCGATGTCGACCCGGACGCCATCGAGACCGCAGAGGCGGTCCACCCGGGGCCCTTCGACCGGCGTCTCGCCCTCGAGCGCCATGCCGAGGGTCGTGAAGAAGGCGATGGCGGCCGGGAGGTCGTCGACGACGACGCTGACGTGGTCCATTCTCCGGATTGTCATGCTCCCAGTATGGCACCGGCGGCGCACTGCGGCTGTCCCTGGCCTGGTGGCGAGGCCGGAGCCCGGGTCAGAGTCCGGTCCTCACCGGCCGCAGTCCCAGAGCGCCGGAGCGCTCGTCGGGAGCGCGGCCGTTGCGATCCGCGGCGCGCACGGACCTTGCGGGGTTGACCCAGGAGCCGCCCCGCGAGGCCCGACGCGAGCCCGACGCCGCACCGACGGGATCCGTCTGCGCCCCGGATGGATAGCTCCCGTGCCAGTCGGCACACCACTCCCAGACGTTGCCGAGCATGTCGTGGAGACCGAAGGCGTTGGGCGTCTTGGCCGCCACCGGGTGCGGGGCGAGACCGGCGTTCCCGCAGTACCAGGCAATCGGGTCCAGAATGGCGTTGGGCTGCTCGCACTGCGTCACGGCCGAGGTCCCGGCATACGTCCCGCCGCTCGTCCCCGCCCGCGCGGCGTATTCCCACTCCGCCTCCGTCGGGAGCCGGTAGCCGCTGCAGCCGGGCCCCGCGAAGGTCGCCTGCGAGCACGAGTAGCTTCCCGATCCCGGCGTCCCGGTGCAGCCTTCCAGCACGTGGCAGGCCGGCAGGCCCGACGACGCGGAGAGCGCATTCGTGTACGCCGCGGCCTCCCACCACGACACCCCCTCCACCGGACAGTCGTCCCCGCACGAGGAGAAGCTCGACGGGTTGTTGCCCATGAGCGAGCGCCACTCGGTCTGCGTGACCTCGGTGGCCTTCATGCGCAACGCGCGCGTCAGCGTGACACGGCGCTGCGGCCCCTCGTCGGCTTCCCGGCCGATCTCGTCCGACGGCGAACCCATGTCGAACGCGCCCGCGGCGATCGGGACGTAGCCCGCCGGCGGCGCACCCGACCGGCACGTCGAGTCCCTGCACGTCTGGTCCCCGGGGCACGCGTTGTCGCATCGGCCGCAATGGGCGCGGTTCGAGCGCGTGTCCGTGCAGACACCCGCGCACCGGGGCTGACCCGGCGGACACTGGGACGGGTCGCCTGCGTCGCCGGGCATTCCGCCGTCGCCGGGCATTCCGCCGTCGCCGGGCAACCCGCCGTCGATCGGCGGTCCGCCGTCGCCCGCGGACTCCCGCGTCTCGCCGTCCGACCCGCGCACGCCCGCACCGCAGCCCGTGCCTGCAACGGCCGCGGTCACGACGACCCACAGGTTCCGCATCGACGCACCTCCGCCGCTCCGGGGGCGCATGCTAGCGCGCCGGCGCTCGTCCGCACCGCCGCCGAGGCGCGGGCGGCTGCGCGGGTCGTCCGCGACGCCCGGATGACGGCGGGCCAACGGGAGCGCTTCGGGCGGTGGGCGGCGAGCAGGAACCGGCTTCTCCGGCGGGCCCCGCCGATCAGTTGACGCATTCCACCGGCTGGATCGCTGGCCCCGAGGGGAGCGGAGCAGGTACAAGGGGCGTGGTCGGGCCCTTGTGTCCGCGCGGGCCGAGCGGTCACCCGCCCCAGGACCCGGGATGAAACCTGCGCCTACCGCCAGCCGTGGCATGCCCCGGCGGAGGCCGAAGCCGCCGACCGCGCGATTGGGCCGAATCGCCCGACATGGTCGGCGACCGCGCCGCCGATCCGTTCCGCGGCGATGCCCGCTCCAGGCGGAAACGGCAAGCCGCATCGGTAAGACCACCCGGGGGCGCCGATTCCCCGAGACAGCGACCCCAAGGGGGGTCTAGGCTGTGCGCACCGCCGATGGGACGCCCGCCCGGGCTCGGGCCCGGGCCGCATCGGCCGGCCAGCGGCTCGCCGGACGACAGTGATCGTGGGCGGATGCACCGAGCGGAAAGCAGGCGGAGCGGCGCTCCGCCGGGAGGTGTCGGATGCGGCGTACGGGAATCGGACCAGGGCTCGTCGCCGCCTTGCTCGCACCGGGCATGGCGGCGGCGGCCTCGCCGGGCACCGCGGGAGCGGCGCTCGAACTGAGGCTGAAGCAGGGGGATTCGCGCGTCTACGCGGTGCGCTACCAGGGCACCGCCGAGGCGGACCTGGGCGCGCTCGCCGCGAAGCTCGCGGACGGCATGGGCTCGAAGTCCGCGGCGAAGGCGGAGCGCAGCCGCATTGCCTACGACTACTCGGCGGAGCTGCACTGGCGCGTCGTGTCCGCCGAGCCCTCCGGCTGGCTGGTCGCGGCGCGGCTGCAGAACGCCGAGTACCGCGTGGACGGCGTCGCCGACGAGCGGCGCGAGCTGCTGGAGAAACCGTTCCTCGTCTCGCTGAACCGCACCGGCGCGGTGCGCGAGCTCCGTTTCCCGAATCACTATCCGACCGCGCTCGCCCAAGCCGTGCGGGCCTTCGTGGATCCGCTGCAGGCGGTGCTGGCCGGAGGCGCGCAGTGGACCGCGTCCGAGCGGGGCGCCGACGGCACGTGGGACGCGCGCTACGAAGTGCGATCGATGGATCCGAAGGCCGGCACGGCGCAGGTCGTGCGCACGAAGACGGCCTTCCGCCCCGACGCACGCACGACCGCGCTGCGCACGCGCGTCGACAGGTCCGAGGCGACGATCGAGGTCGCGCTGGACGGCAGCGGCGTGGTCCGCGTCGAGGCCTCCGAGGCGACCACGCAGTTCTCGGGCTCGACCTTCCTGACGAGCCACCGTGGCACGTACACGGCGACGCGCACGGGCGCGCCTGCTGCGGGACTCCCCGCGGACGCGACGCGCGCGCTGCTGCTGCTGAACGATCCTTCAGTCGCACGCGCGGCCTCGTACGAGGTGGGCGCGGACATCCGGGCGACGGTCGAGGCGATCGACTCGAACCGGATCGTGCCGGCCTTCGTGAACACGCTCGGGTCGAACACGGGCGCCGGCCACCGGCTGCTCACGAGCTGGGTGCGCCGCTTCCCGGAGCGCTCCGCCGATCTGGCGCGCCGGCTCGACACGTACCAGGGCCCGAACGACGAGGCCGTCGTCGGCTTCGGCTTCTCGGCGCTGTCGGCCGCCGGACACGTCGAGGCCCAGCACGCCCTCGCCGACGCGCTCGGCCCCGGTTTTTCCGCGCGCACGCACACGCAGGCGCTCTACGCCGTCGTCGATGTCGAGAGCCCCGAGACGTTCCTCCTCGACGCGGTCTGGTCGTACCGCAGCAGCCTGCGCGTGACCGACGCGGGCATCGCGGTGGAGCTGTCGCTCGCGACGAACGCGTACGGCGCGCTGGGCGACGCGCGCAAGGGCAACCCCGAGGTCACCGCCCGAGTGCTGTCGACGCTCTCCGTGGCCATGCGCTCGGCGACCGACGTGCGCGCCCGCAAGCTCGTGCTGGACGCGCTGTCGAACGTGGGCGACTTCGGCGCCGTGGCGCCCATGGTCGCGCCGTTCTTCTCCTCGCGCGACGAACTGCTGCGCGAGGCGGCCTTCGAGACGTTCCGCAGGATGGACGGCGACCGCGCGTTCGCGGCCTTCGCGGCGCGCTACGCCGCCGAGACCTCGGCCCGCGTGCGCGAGGCGGCCGCCCGCACGGCACTGGAGATGTCCGACTCGCCCGCCCGCAACGCGTGGGCCGTGCGCGAGGCCGCGGCGACGACGAAGCCGGAAACGCTCTCGGTGCTCGTGCAGATTATGGGACGCGGGCTCGCGGCGCACCCGGAGAACGAGGCGGCCCTGCGCGACGTGCTGAAGACCAACCACGACAGGAAGGTACGCCGGGACGTCTACGCCTTCGTCGCTCCGAAGGCCGAAGGAGGTGCGCGATGACCGCCCTTCGCCCCGCCGCGGCGGCTCTGCTCGCCCTCGGCGTCGCGGCCACCCAGACCGGCTGCGGAACCGACGTCAAGTGCGGCCCCGGCACGGTGCTGGACGAGAAGACCAGCGAGTGCCTGCCCATTCCCACGACCAACATCATCGTCGACGACTTCAAGCTCGGGAAGTTCGAGATGACGAACGTGGACGTGCCGGAACAGATGGAGATCGGCACGCCCGACACGCGCAGCTTCGACATCAAGAACACCGGCACCGACAAGCGCGACGTCGTCTCCATCCGCATGGGCATCGCGCCCGTGCAGCAGCGCATCGAGGAGCTGCGCGAAAAGCTCGACGAGGTCGGCGACGACACAGAGCTGGGCGCCACCGTCATCGGCGGCGTGGTCATCAAGGACCTGGGCGCCGGCGAGTCGCGCAAGATCGAATACACCCTGAACGTGCCCGAAACCGTGACGTCGGGCCTGTACGGCCTGTTCTTCGCGGTGGACGAGGTGCCGCTGGTGAACGACCCGAACGGCACCGTCGCGCCCGACTTCCGCCAGCGCGGACTCGCCGAGGGCGAGGGCGAGAGCCGCCTCGACGACGCCGCGCTCATCTTCGCGCCGGCGACGATGATCGTCGGCAAGCCGGACAAGCCGAACCTCCGCGTCCTCTTCGCGAACAACCAGAACGCCAGCTTCGAGCTGGATCGGCTCGAGCAGGCGCGCGAGGCGCTCTTCACCGTTTCGGCCCGGCTGAGCGCGCAGGGCATGAGCATCACGGACCAGGTGACCGCGCAGTTCGAGCTGCAGCTTCCCGGCCACGTCGTGGACGTCGCGGGCAAGGATCTGGGCGCTCAGGCGTTCGCGGATCAGGCCGCGTACGACGCCGCTCCCGCGGCGACGACGTTCAAGCACGACGCGGCGCGCAAGTTCACGCTGTACGCCATCACGGACGAGGGCGACCAGGACAAGCTCGTCTACGACCAGCAGTGCCAGGACGTGCAGGACGCCAACACCGACACGGGCGAGGTCGTCACGCGCCAGGTGTGCGCCACCATCTTCAACGACGAGGGCCGCGACGGCGTGTTCCGGCTGCACCTGAAGGACGCCGACGTGAAGCTCCTGGAGCGCACGGTGGAGCTGAAGGCCCTCAACCCGGGACTGAACGCGGACGACGAACTGCAGGGCAAGCTCGTGGTGAAGGTTTCCATGCCCTCGCCCGAGTACCGGGACAACACGGGCGACAACGTGAAGGAGTTCGACGTGGTGTTCATGGCGCCTCCGAGCCAGCCGGCCGCGACCGCCGACGACGGCGACACGCTGGGCGCACGCGGCGCCAAGGCGCTGGGCGACCGCGGTCCGTATCCGTACGTGCTGCGCAACGACCTGACCCAGAACGGCTTCGGCAACGACTGGTTCGGGGCCTCGTACCGATCCGAGACCAACTCCAGCGTCAACAAGGACAACGAAGTGGTGTTCGCGTCGTACAAGAAGGTCGCGCACACGTTCACCGCCAAGCTGCTCAAGGCGAACGTGAACCTGATGTCGGCGTCGGGCGAGCTGGACTGGGGCAGCGACCGCGCCCTGCCCTACTACGTGGCGCGCGGCACCGTGACGGTCGCCGGCTTCAAGCTCATCGACGCCTCGCTCAACCCGTCGCTGTGCACCACCCAGGACCAGGTCACCGTGTGCACGGTGTTCGAGGCGGCCCCCCAGGACGTCAAGAGCAAGAAGGCCGACGCCAAGGCGCCGCCCAAGAAGCTCGCCAAGCACTGGGGCAAGGAGTACGAGCAGCTCATCATGGCGGGCCCCGTGCCGCTGCTCATCAAGGCCGGGGCGGGCCTCGACCTGGGCCTGAAGCTCGTCGGCCAGATCATCTACGACGCCAGCGGCGCCGTGCCCCTGTACGGCGTGCAGTTCGCGGCCGGTCCCACGGCGGCCATCCAGGCCTCGGTGTTCGGCGGCGTCTCCATCGGCATCGCGCGCGCGGGCGTCGAGGGCAACATCGCGCTCGTGAGCCTGGACTTCCTGCCGACCTTCGGCGTGGCCGCCAACCTGCAGCGCGACACGACGGCCAACTGCTGGAAGGCCGCAGGCACCAAGCTGTGGTTCGAGGGGCCCATCACGCTCACGGGCCCCAACGGCAACGTCGCGGTCGTCGCGTACGCGGGCTTCCGCAAGTGCTTCTGGTTCTTCTGCATCAACTGGGAGGTGAAGGTGTTCTCGCTCACCATCGCCTCCTTCAGCACGTGGCAGCAGACGTGGAAGGTCTGGTCGCTGACGACGGGCTGGATGCGCCAGGCGGGCGAGCGGGGCATGTGCTCCAACGCGACCGGCACGGGCATGGAGGTGTGGCGCTCGCCGACCAACTGCGGCGGGGGCTACTGCGGAGGCTCGACGACGGCGATGCCGTGGGCACGTTCGCCGGGGCCGGTGCTTGCCGCCTACAAGAAGACCTTCCAGGCGACGACGTCCTGCACCGACGTGCAAGTGGTCGGGAACACCAAGGCGGGCTACGACCCGGCGGTGGTGTACGACCAGTCGGGCGCCCCGCAGAACGTCGTCTTCCGGTGGTACGGGCTCGTGTTCGCGGGCTGGTCCGGCGACTTCGACCAGACCGTCCGGGTGTGCTCGCCCCAGATCACCGTGACCATGGAGACCTCGCCGTGGTTCGCCGGAATGCCGGGCATCACGGCGACGTTCACGCCGGTACGCTGAGCGCGCGGCAGAGGTGATCGACCGGCTCCCCGGGAGCGACCTGCGCTCCCGGGGAGTCGTGTTTCCGGGGTCGTCCGGCGTCGCGGGCGTTGCGGGGCGGCTGTCCGGGCAGCGTCCCGCGGGAAGGCGTGTTTTTACTCTACGACCGGAAATCATCCGGCGCCGGATGATTTCCGGTCGTAGAGTAAAGAACTCTCCGGTTGTCCCGCGGCAGGTGCGGCCGCAGGTGCGGCGACTTCGACGGTCTGCGGCGACGCAACGCGGAAACCGCCGCGGTCCGTCAGGCCGAGCGCAGCGACTCGACCGGGTCGAGTCCGGCGGCGCGCCGCGCGGGAATCGTCCCGAACCCGAGCGCAATCGCCAGCGACACGACCGCCGCGACGCCGCCGGCGACGGGCGAGAGCGACACCGGCAAGGCGCCGGCGGCGGCGACGAGCAGCGCCGCCGCGCTTCCCAGGGCGAGCCCCGCGGCGCCGCCGACGGCGCCGACGACGAGCGCCTCGCCTGCGAACAGGTTGCGGATGTCGCGCCTCGTCGCGCCGAGGGCCCGGCGCAGGCCGACCTCGCGCACGCGCTCGCGCACGGCGATGAGCATCACGGCCAGCACGCCCACGCCGCCGACGAGCAGCGCGACCGTCGAGACGGCACCCAGAAGCAGCGTGAAGCTGCTCGCGGCGTCGGCCTCGGCCGCGAGCACGTCGGCCTGGACCCCGGCCGTGAAGTCGTCTTCGCGGCCGGGCCGGAGCCGGTGTCGCTCGCGCAGGACCTCGCGGAGCTGCGCAAGCGCACGTCCGGCGGCTCCGGACGCGGCCTGCACGAAGACGTTGTTCACGTAGTCGATGTTGAAGAGCCGGCGCAGCGCCGTGCGGACGGGCACCACGATCTGGTCGTCCTGGTCGTTGCCGGCGGTGTCGAGCCCCTTGGGCGCCAGGACGCCGACGACCGTGAACGGCACGCGGTCGACGCGCACGGTCTCGCCCAGCGGCGCTCGGTCCTCGAACAGGTTGCGCACCACCGTCGGCCCGAGCACCGCCACGCGCAAGGCGCCGCGATCCTCCTCGTCCTCGAAGAACCGCCCGTCGGCAACCGCGAGGTTTCGGATCGCGAGCAGGTCCGGCGTCGTGCCCACGACCGTCGTGGTCGTGGACGTGTCGCCCCACTTCACGGACAGCCTGCGGCTCTGTGCGGGCGCCGCGCGCAGCACCGAAGGACACCCTCGCGCGACGGCGGCCGCGTCTTCGGCGCGCAGCGTCGTCACGTTGCCGAGCTGCCGCGGGCGCCCGGCGACGAGCTTCACCTGCCCGGCGGTGACGACCACGAGGTCGGAGCCCATGGAACGGATGCGGGCGAGCACCTCCCGCTCGGCGCCGCGCCCGGCCGCGGTCATGCCCACCATCGCGGCGACGCCGATGGCGATGCCGGACGCGGCGGGCCAGGCGCGGCGGCGCTGACGCCACGTCGAGCGCACGACCAGCGCCGCCGTGCGCCGCAGCGTCACTGCGGCCTCAGGGCGGTCGCCGGGTCGATGCGCGCCGCCCGGCGTGCCGGCACCAGCGAGGCGGCCAGCCCGACGACCAGGCTCGCGGCGAGCGCGAACGCGAACGGCTCCCAGGTCGCCTTCACGGGCATCGGCGTGCGCGAGAGCACCAGCGCCGCCAGCGTGCCGACGACGACGCCCGCCGCGCCGCCCAGGAGCGTGACCACCATCCCCTCGACGACGAACTGCTGCGCGACCTGCCGACGGGTCGCGCCCAGCGCCCGGAGCAGGCCGATTTCCACGCGCCGCTCGGACACGGCCGCCTGCAGGATGTTCGCCAGGACGAACGCCCCCGCCAGCAGCGAGATGACCGTGACGAGGCCCAGCATCGTCGTGAGCGTGCCGGTCATCGTCGCGGCCGTCTGCCGGAAGGCCGACGCCGAGCGGATGCCGAAGTCGTCCGTCTCGCCGCGTCCGATGCGGTGCCGCTCGCGCAGCAGCGCCGCGACCTCTCCGGCGACTTCGTCGGCGGCGGACGCGTCGCTCAGGCGGATGCGGACCATGCCGTAGGAGGTCGTGTTGTACAGGCGCCGCATCGCGGTGGAGAGCGGCACGACGACGCGGTTGTCCATGTCCATGCCCATGGGGCTCGTGCCGCGCTTTGCCAGCACGCCGATGATGCGAAACTGCTGGTCGCCGATGCGCATGCTCCGCCCGACCGGGCTCTGGTCCGGGAACAGCGCGGCAGCGGCCGTGGCGCCGATCATCCCGACCCGTGCGGCTCCCGATTCCTGCGCCTCGTCGATCCCGTCGCCCTCGACGACCGGCCAGTCCCACGCCTCGACGTAGTCCGGCGTCGAGCCGACCACCGTCGTCGTCGTGTTGCGCCCGCCGGCCGCCACGGGCTGCTCGACGCGCACGACCATCGGCGCGACCACGCGCACCCGCCCGACGCCGCGCACCGCCTCGACGTCCGAGTCGACGAGCGTGGTGACGCGCTCGTCGCCGGGGCCGTGCGTCTGCGGGCTGCCCGCGAACACGACCAGGGCGTCGGGGCCGAAACTCGCGATGCCTTTCTCCACCCGGGCGCGCGTGCCGCGGCCGGTGCTCACCACGAGCGTGAGCGTCACGATGCCGATGGCGACCCCGAGCATCATGAGCGCGGCACGGCCCTTGCGCAGCGCGAGCCCGCGCCAGCCGGTGCGCA
>Ga0172368_10003899_pt1 | contig 17642 bp, 11 predicted proteins | sample Lak11m_FD_114540 | JGI IMG/M metagenome (GOLD analysis project Ga0172368, IMG submission 114540) | Freshwater microbial communities from Kabuno Bay, South-Kivu, Congo - kab_022012_11m | ecosystem: Environmental > Aquatic > Freshwater > Lake | place: Democratic Republic of the Congo: South-Kivu...
CAACTTGGTCCTCTTCCGCGCCATCTACCTTCTCTCCGTCAGCTTCTACCCGAAAAAGCCGATGGGTTGGAAGCAGCTCAAATCCGAGGGCGGCGGCGTGCTGCAGGACCTGGGCTCGCATATCCTCGATGTGATGAACCACCTGATCGGCCCCATCGACAGCACGCTGACACAGACCCACATCCTCTACCCCGAGCGCCCGAACGCGAAGGGCGAGATGGAGGCGGTGGAGGCGGATGATATTATGCTGATGATCGCCCGCCTGCAAAACGGTGTGATCGGCAGCATCGAGGCATCGAAGATCGCCACCGGCGCGGAGGACGAGTTGTCCTTCGAGATCCACGGTGACAAAGGCGCCTTGCGTTTCCACGGCATGAACGCCAACTACCTGGAAGCCTACGACCTGCGCGACCCCGAGGCGCCGCTGGGCGGCATCCGCGGCTGGAACAAAATCGCCTGTGTGCAGCGCTTCGAGAAGCCGGGCGGCGCCTTCCCCGGCCCTAAATTCAGCATCGGCTTCACCCGCGCGCACACCCACGCCCACTTCAACTTCATCCAGCACGTGGCCGCCGGCACCCAGCCCAGCCCGTCTCTCTACGAAGGGATCCATTTGCAGCGCATGCTCGCCGCCGCACAGAAATCGGCGGAGACGAACAGTTGGCAGAAGGTGCCGGTTGAGGTAATGAAAAAGTAAATGGTGAATAATGAATGGTGAATGGTGAATTGAGATTCTTTCCCCAACGGAGGTGCGTTATGAGAGTCGGGCCGACTTCATTCATAAGCTGACCATCTCTTCAAAAGAGGTTCACGAATCACGGTTTTGGCTTCGCTTAGCGAGCCGGACGCTTTTACGAGGCAAGCATGAGAATGCAGCAGTCCTATCCGAATCCGAGGAATTATGCCGCATCCTGACGAGTTCGATCGTTACAACCAAAGCGAATACCGGCAAGCGGAGCGAGTCATAGGTCAGGCTCACTCAACAGGTGTAATTCACCATTCTCAATTTACCATTCACTATTCACTATTTTAATTCTCGCTCAAGGAGTAGATATGTCACTGTTGTTTCGCGACCAATCCTGGCCCATGCTGAAGGAGCATATTGAGAAGAAATCGCTGCTCATCCTGCCGATCGGCACCACTGAGGAGCACGGACCGCATTTGCCGGTAGACTGCGATGCGCGCATTGCCGAAGTCTACGGGCAGCGGCTGGCGGAGACGCTGGCGCCGGAGATGCCGGTGCTGGTGATGGATACCATCCGCTACGGCTATTCGATGAAGATCATGAAGCAGTGGCCGGGCACCATCGTGGTACGCAGCCGCGTGTTCATGGACATGGTGTTCGACATCTGCCGGTCGGTGCTCGACATGGGCTTCGACAAGCTGGCGCTGCTCGATTGCCACGGGCACCACAGCGGGCCGCTGAACACCGTCTCGCGCGAGCTGTGCGACGCCACCGACAAGGCGGTCGCCATCATCAGTCCGGCGGCGCTTTCGCGCGACGAATTCAACGCCGTGCGCAAGTCCGAGCAGGGCGGCGCTATCCACGCCTGTGAGTGGGAAACCTCGATCCTGCTGCACATCAGCCCGGAGGTGGTGGATATGGCGAAAGCCACCGATGTGGACACCATGCGCTACCATTCCGACTTCGTCGCCGGCGACGGCTTCAAAGGTCGCCAGCGCGTCACCTGGTCCACCTGGTATCTGCAGGCCAGCACCACCGGCACCTACGGCACCCCCACGGTCGCGACCGCGGAAACGGGCAAAATCGTGCTGGACGCCGCCGTCGCCAACGGCGCGCGGTTTTTAAAAGAGTATTGGAGCACGCGGTAAATCAACAGATATCTTCTTCTGTTATAATATACGCGAGAAGAACGATGGCCACGAGAGCACATATCCAAATTGACCAGCGACGAATTGTTGAATTTTGTCGGCGGCATCATATTCGGAAATTCGCCTTCTTTGGCTCCGTGCTGCGAGATGACTTTCGTCCCGACAGCGATGTCGATGTGTTGATCGAGTTCGAGCCTGAACATGTACCGGGCTTGTTCGAATTGATGTCGATGCAACTCGAATTCTCCGACATGATCAACCGGGAAGCCGATTTTCGACTTCCCGGAGACTTGAGCCACTATTTTCGCGACCGTGTCATAGCAGAAGCAGAGGTTTTATATGCCGCATAAGGACAACTTGCCGATCGCGGATTGCAGCACATTTGTATCCGGTGCCTGGAAATAATCGGTGAAGCTGCAGCGAACATCGAGCAGGAGTTCCAGGACGAGCACCCAGAAATCCCCTGGCGACCCATCGTCGCCATGCGGAATCGGCTTATTCACGGATACTTTGAGATAGAGCTGACGGTTGTCTGGAATACGATTTCCACGAATGTTCCGGAACTACTACCCCACCTGCGTGTCCTGCTCACGCAATCGTGATTCTTCGCGATGCGACCCGGCCACGGCATCACATTGACGCCGGTAGGTAATTTCTCAATCCCAGGCGAATATTGCCTGCTAACAGCGGCGGGTATACCGTGAACGGAGGAAAAACCGGATGCCATCGCAACAGGTGGAAGTCATTAACAACGTCGGGCTGCATGCCACGCCGCTGGCGCTGTTCGTGTCGAAGGCGCGCACGTTTTCGGAGACGACGATCCGCGTGCGGCGGGGCGAGCGTGAGGCGGACGGGAAGAGCCTGATCGGACTGCTCACCCTGGAGGCGCTGAAAGGCACCACCATCGAAATCCGCACCGAGGGACCGCAAGCGGAGGAGGCGTTGCGCAGCCTGGCGGAGATGGTTGCCAGCGGTTTCACGATGCGACCCTAACAAATCTTTAATCATCTATCCCCCGGATTGAGCCGGGCACACGGTATAATGTCTGCGGGTTGCCTGGCCGGCGGGCCGGCGTTCCCCGGAACGTGTAATTATCCGCACGGATGGGTAGCGTAAACACGAGGAATAAGATTGAACGAAGCACAACTTCGCGCGCTGCTGGCGGAGGTGCGCGCCGGCGCCCGCAGCGACGATGACTTCATACAGGCGATCAAAGCGTTGCCTTTCGAGGACCTGGGCTTTGCCAAGTTGGACCACCACCGTCATTTGCGCACGGGCTTTCCCGAGGTGATCTTCGCGCAGGGGAAGACGTGCGAGCAGGTGTCGGCGATCTTCGACCGCTTGCACGCGCGCCATCACGTGGTGCTGGCCACGCGCGCGACGCCGGAGCAGGCGGACGCGGTGCGCGCGGTAGTGCCGGACAGCGAATATCATACCCTGTCGCGCCTCATTACCTGGCGGCATCCCGAGCATCCGGCCTGGCGCACGCCGGAACCGTTGATCGCCATTGTGGCGGCCGGCACCGCGGACCTGCCGGTTGCGGAAGAGGCGGCCATTACCGCCGAGTTGATCGGCTGGCCGGTAGACCGTGTGTATGACGTGGGGGTGGCCGGCCTGCACCGCCTGCTGGCGAACAGCGAGCGCGTCATGCGCGCGTCGGTGGTGGTGGTGGTGGCGGGAATGGAAGGCGCGCTGGCCAGCGTGGTCGGCGGGTTGGTGAAGTCGCCGGTGATCGCCGTGCCCACCAGCGTCGGCTACGGCGCCAGCTTCGGCGGCTTGTCGGCGCTGCTCTCCATGCTGAATAGCTGCGCCAGCGGCGTGACGGTCGTCAATATCGATAACGGGTACGGCGCGGGTTATTACGCCGCCCTGCTGGCCGAGATGGCGTGCGCGCCGCCGCCGGCGTCGCTCGAGGAAGCGCCCGCCCCCGCCGGCTTGCAGATATGATATACTCAAAGAGACACTGGAAGGTTGGAAAATTGGAAGCTTGGAAGGCGGGAAGGTTGGAAGGCGGGAAGGTGTATTCGCCTGAGCGGTGATCCATTCATCTTATACTGCCACGCTTCCGGTTCATAGTCCATATGACCGTCGTGTCGATGACTCATTACGAATTCCCGGCTGCTGCGAAGACCGCAGGTGACTTCGTCGCCGGCTTCGCCGAATCAGGGCTGCAACATCACAGGATGGCTGCCGTCGCGCGGAACGGCGGCAACGCGAAGGAGAGTACCTCGCAATGGGTGTGAACACAAAATCAGGCAAAGGCAGCGAAGGTCCGATCAAAGGGCAAGTGCCGGAGTGGGCCGAGCCGTATGTGCGCCTGTCCGACTGGATATATCCCTGGTGCCTGTGGATCGGCGGTATCTCGCTGTTTGCACTGCTCACCACACTGATGTTCGGCAAGAGCGAGGGAGCGTGGATCAGTCCGCTCCTGGGCGCGTTCTCCTTCTTCACCACCGTCGGCTTCATTAGCATGCTCCTCGCATGCCACAACACGTTGATACCTGGCTGGATCGGCGCGTCGATCGGCGCCGTGCTGTTTTTCGGGGGGAACATCGCCATTTCGTTCCTGGCGAAGCAAGGCGGTATTACCGACGCGGCGAATCCGTTCCTGAAACAAATGTATGGCTATGTGCCGGACATCGGCATGCTGGTGCTGGCTCTCTCCGTCGTGCGGCTGATGATCGGCTTCACCCTGGCCGTCATTTACGAGCAGACGCGCAGCGGCTCGAAGAAATATAAATACTCCACCGACATGGCCACCGAGAAGCCGGGCATTATCCCGAAGTGCTGGCAGATGTCCCGCTGCCGGCCCGGCGTCCGCGACAGTTGCCCCAACTTTTCCGACCATGTCACCTGCTGGCGGCGGCGCAGCGGGTGCTTTTGCGACCGCAACCTGGCAAACTATCTGGTCAGCGTGTCGGACCGCAAGGATGTCGGCGAGATCGATGCGGTCACGCGGGCGGCCGCCAACATGGACAACTCGGGGAAACGGGCGATTCAGGGCTACATGATGGGCGTGGCGAAGCGTCCCTGGCTGCAGCAGCGGCGGCTGTGCCACGAGTGTCCGCTCTTCCTCGAACACCAGGAATACAAGTATCGGTACTGGCACTGGATCAGCTTTCCGATCACGCTGGGCGTGATCGGGCTGATGTATCAGCTCGGTTTCCACTCGGCGTATAACTGGATCGCGGAAATGCTCGATAAATTTATGGAGAAGCTGGTCTCCATGGGCAAGCTGCCGCCGAACTTCGATCCGAGCGCCAGCAATCTGCAGAACAGTCCCTTCGAATACGTGCTGCTGTTCATGGTCTCACTGGTCATCGCCGGCTACATCCTGGGGCTGATCGATAAGATGTTTCTGGAGTGGAAACTGTAATATCTGTTCAGGACTCTTTTCATGCCGTGCCTGCACAATCAACCACCGGGATGCGCACACATATCGTACCGGCATCACGTGCTATTGGCCCGGCCATTGAGATATGAACTTGATGGATGAATGGATGGGTGGATGAATGTGAATGGGGGAGTGGGAGAGTGGGAGATTTTTTGCTCCCACTCCCCCACTCTCCCACTCCCCCATTCACATTCATCCACCCATCCATTCATCCGTTTCTGTGAATCGAACAGGTTAAACTGACAGAGTCCGAAGCTATCATTTGTCAATGAGCATGACGATCCGCTGCCCCGGCGTGAATTCTTCCCGTTGTCTCGAAAGCGGCACGAGGAATCCGCCGGTGCGGCACGAATAGAAAGCATATGATGAGTCAACGGGATCCATTGTGGTTGGTGTGCTGGGGAGTGCTGGCGCTGCTCGTCGTGGTGATATGGACGGGCTGCGGCGGCGGTGGCGGCGGCGGGGGAGGCAGCCAGGTTGCCGTCACCCTGACCGCGGCCCCGGAAGGCGCGCGGCTGCAGTGGACATCGCAGAACGCCACCACGGTGGTGCAGTCCAATTTCGGCGCCGGCACGGTCAACGGCCTGAAGGATATCTATCCGACCACGACGACGACCTACACCATCACCGTCAGCGACGGCTCGTCCCAGGCCACCGATTCGGTCACCGTCAGGCTGCAAAACAAGCCGCCTGCCCCGCAACCGGGCGGACCGGGTCAACCGTTCGCCGTGCATACGGACAACTATTATTACCTGTATACCGGCGATACCGCGCCTTTCCCGGCCAGCTATCAGCTCACTGATGGGCAATATCCGGCGTCGTGCTCCTATGAAACTCTCGCCAGTCCGCCGGCCGGATTTGACTTGAAAACGGAAGCCGAGCGGTCAGTCACCCTGCTGTCGCAGGCGGACCCGCGCATCAGCATCATCAGCGGCGTCGACCCAAGCGTCGCGCGCATCAAAGTGTCGCTGGTGGAAGATATCAGCTATAACGGCCAGAGCAACATCATCGGCCTGACGAAGGTGACCTCAGGTCCGTATTACGATGTCAGCGTGGCGACGATCGATCCGGCGAACGGCGGTCCGATGCCCTTTTACGAAATGCAGCGGGTGCTTACCCACGAGCTCGGGCACGCGTTCGGCCTCGGGCACGCGCCGGATACCCACGATTTGATGTATTACCAATCCAACCATGATCAGGGTGGCACGCCGGCAACCTTCGTGACCCTGGGCGATGCGGCGGCCCTGTGGGCCACGCTGAACGCGCAGTCGATCGTCTGGCATCCCGACCGCCCTCCCATTACGCAATCCGGCGGCGGCACGATGGTGCGCAGAGATTCGGGCTTCCGCCACAAGCGCGTCACTGACGAGGGCGGGATCGTGATACTGGAACGGGAATAAGGCATCTTATGCCTATAACGGAAATTACTTAATAAGATTTAAAAGCGATCCCCGTTATAGGCATGAGCTTCTACGTGAGGAGGTCGCTATGCCCAGGTATACTATCGGAATCGATTTCGGCACGCTGTCCGCGCGGGCGGTGCTGGTGGACGTGGCGGATGGGCGCGAGGTGGCGTCGTGCGTATATGATTATGCCAATGGGGCGATGGACGAAAGCCTGCCGGACGGCACGCCGTTAGGGCCGGACTGGGCGTTGCAGGACCCGGGCGATTACCTGCGCGGGCTGGAGGTGACCATTCCCGGCGTGCTGCAGGAGACGGGGGTGTCGGCGAATGACGTGATCGGCATCGCCATCGATTTCACCGCCTGCACCATGCTGCCCACCACCGACGACGGCACGCCGCTGTGCTTCCTGGACGAGTGGGCGAGCAATCCACACGCCTGGGTGAAGCTGTGGAAGCATCACGCCGGCCAGCCGGAGGCGAACGAGATCAACCGCGTCGCCGCCGAGCGCGGCGAGCCATGGCTGCAGCGCTACGGCGGCAAAATCTCCTCCGAGTGGATGTTTGCGAAGGCCCTGCAGATCCTGAATGAAGCGCCCGACATCTACGAAGAGGCGGACCGCATGCTGGAGGCCGCCGACTGGGTCATCTGGCAGCTCACCGGTAACGAGCGGCGCAACTCCTGCACCGCCGGCTACAAGGCCATCTGGAGCAAGCAGGACGGCTACCCCGGCAAGGCGTTCCTCAAGGCGCTGCACCCCGATTTCGAGCATTTCGTTGATGAGAAGCTGTCGAAGGATATCTATCCGCTGGGCGCAAAGGCCGGCGGTTTGCTGCCGGAGTGGGCGGCGCGGCTGGGACTGAAGGCCGGCATCGCCGTCGCGGTGGCGAACGTGGACGCCCACGTGGCCGTACCGGCGTGCACGGTGACCGGTCCCGGCAAGATGGTGATGATCATGGGCACCTCCATCTGCCACATGGTGTGCGGCACGGAGAGCAAGATCGTGCCCGGCATGTGCGGCGTGGTGGAGGACGGTATCCTGCCCGGCCTGTTCGGCTTCGAGGCGGGGCAGAGCGCGGTGGGCGACATCTTCGCCTGGTTCGTGGAGAATTTCGTGCCGGCCGCCTACGAGGCGGAGGCGCAGGCGAAGGGCATCAGCGTGCACCAGCTCCTCACCGAAAAGGCCGCGGCGCTGCAACCCGGCGAGAGCGGCCTGCTCGCTCTCGATTGGTGGAACGGCAACCGCTCGGTGCTGGTGGACACCGCGCTGTCGGGGATGCTGCTGGGCGCTACGCTGACCACGAAACCGGAGGAGATCTACCGCGCGCTCATCGAGGCGACCGCCTGCGGCACTGCGATGATCGTCAACACCTTCGAGGAATACGGCGTGCCGGTGGAGGAGATTTACGGCTGCGGCGGCCTGGCGCAGAAGAACGCGCTGCTGATGCAGATTTACGCCGACGTGACAGGCCGGCCCCTCCGCATCGCCGCCTCCGAGCAGACCTGCGCGGTGGGCGCCGCCATGCACGCCGCGGTCGCCGCCGGCAAAGCCGCGGGCGGCTACGACACCATCCAGGACGCCGCCGCGAAGATGGCCCGCGTGAAAGACGAGCAGTATGAGCCGATCCCGGAGAACCAGGCCATTTATAAAGCGATCTACGCCGAATACGCCCGTCTGCACGACTACTTCGGCCGCGGCGAAAACGACGTGATGAAGCGCTTGCGCGCGATTAAGGAGAAAGTGCGGGAGGAGAAGGCGGCGGTATAGACGGTTGGATGAATGGATGACTGGATGGGTGGAAGAATGAGAATGAGGGAGTGGGAGAATGGGAGGATGAGCACAGCCTATCTCTGACTGCCAGGCAAAGATAAAGATGATCAGGGGGCGTTCCGTTGGGGAGCGCCCCTTTTTTATTGCACTTTGAAGACGAGCTCCTGCCAACCCCAACCGGCGTCGATGCACCAGGCCAGGTATTTGCCGTCGCGGGAGAAGGCGAGGTGCTCGGTATATTGCGGAGAAATCATGATCCAAAACGGATATTTCACGCCGGATGGCTTGAGATTGATGGAGTAGGTGCCGATTTTTTTATCATCGCGATACAGGGTTAGCCACCGACGCTCGAGCGGGAAGGAATCGTGTTTATTGATGAGCGTTGCCGTCTTTCGTGCAACAGGCCAGAGGCTTTTGGGAATAACGGGAAGCGTTTCAGCGACTGCGATGCAGCGGCCGTCACCCCACAGTGCTGATACGGAACGTCTCGGTAGCCGTGAAAAGTCGAGAACATGCTCGTCCGACACGATGGGCGTTGCTATTTTGGTCACGGTAGGTTTCCCTGACCGCCACTGTAAGACATGCAGCTTGCCGCCGGTCTCTTTCCACACTGTGCCATCCTCGGAAAAAAGCCATGGATCAGGCGCGGAGCTCATAATGGTGTCTGGATGTCCTTGCTCGGAAATGATGATACTTCGTGGATACCTTCCTTTAATCACCAATTTACACTCTTGATTTCTGAAGACGGTCTGCGGGGTGGAGCCGTATAATAAGCGCTGGAGAAAGCCTGGAATGGCGGAAAAGGGGGAGGACCGATATTTGGAGAGATCAGTTTTCTCCCGTGTTTGTCCACACTCATCAAGCAACCACAGAGTATTACTCGGACTTACGAGTTTAACATAAGCTTCTGGGAACCCATAACAGTCATTGTATAAAAATATATGCCGATCCGGCAGCACCAGCCGTGTCACCGGCACCAGCCGCGGGTTCAGCCAGCGGTAGACCGCCACCCCGCCGGCGACGAGCAGCAGGCAAAAGAACAGCCAGAGTAGCCAGCGGTTTGTGCGCCGGGGTTTCGATTGTGGATTCACATCCTGGCTCATCCTAAACTCCGGAAGAATAGGTTGCGTTATTATATCACGGTCCAAGAAATGTCGCGCAGTGCAACCTTATTCTTTACCCCCATGACCAACCGCACCGCGGGCCTACTGGTCGATGCAGAGGATGTTGGATCGGGTTCATACGATCAATATTTCCGCCTACCTGAGGTGTTTTCCTTTCTTGCACTTCACGTCTTCACGTCATTCAGCGCCATTCAACTCCATTCAGTGCGCCATTCAGCGTCGTTCAAGCGTCATTCAGCACCCTTCAGCGTCAATTCTCAGCAATTCCTCAGCAATTACCGTCAATTCTCAGCAATTACTCGTGAGTTTCTCTCTTCTATGCCGGATATAGCATAATAAACCGCCTATGTCCCCTGCTCATTCTTATCTTCAATGCTGGCAATGATGAGAGACTGTGACCATTTAACGCCATTCAGGATCAATTAGGATCAATTAGGATCAATTAGGATCAATTAGGATCATTCGGTAGAAGGTATAGCAATCAAACTTTTATTGGAGAATATACTTTACGCCGCGTCCTCTGGTTCCGACTTGCTGGATCAGTTTGTTATTGACCATCTTCTGAAGTACTGCTGTTGCAATCTTGTGAGTGTATTTGAGTAGTTTTTGACATTCTGTATTGTTTATTGACCCATGCTGCTTGATAAATGCGATAATCTGCTCCTCAGGCGTCAATGCAACCGGCAACTCAAGCTGCTGTTCATTCCGCTGCCCTGCTGTCAGGGTATAATATGTCCAGCGTCGCGTCTCATGCTGTGTTACCACTCCGGTTTGCGCCAATTTGTGCAGATCACGCGTGGCGGTCACGGCGTCCACCTGGTTCAGGCGGCGATATTCGCTGTTCGTTATCCGCTCCCGGTGGCGCAGGAAGGCCAAAGCCATGCGCTGCTGTTCACTCAACGGCTGTGGCGTAATCGAATCCAACCAGGCCTTGATATCCGGAGTCAGTAAATGGCGATTATAAAAAGTCACCTGGAAGAAGCTGCGTTTGTCTTCAAACTCAGGGGGCTCCAGGCTGGCCTTTCGCATCTCGGACAGCATGGTGGTGACGCCGCTGCCCCGGTTTTCGACCAGGTGGAGATCCTCGGCCATCCGCATGAGATATCGATTGCGCGTGGATTGCGTATCTTCAATGGTTTCCACCGTCACGCTGCCATCGAGACAACCGGGACTGACAATCTCCAAGCGGTCGGCAAATAAGCGCACCTGGATGTAGCTCGAACGCGCATACGGACTGTAATCTCGGTGCACGACGGCATTGATGAGCGCTTCACGGATAGCGTCGCGGGGATACTCGGGAATCTCCTCATGATAGAGTCCGGTGATGAGTGTGCTTTTTCGCATGGCGGCGAGAATGTGCCGGAGTGCTGTCTCGATCATCTGTGGAATCGGTCCCTCGAATTTCTTGTTCTCCAGGAATCGTTCACCGCTCGGTCCTGGCTCATCTTCGCGAACACCATAAAATTGAACGAACGTAATGACCAGTTGCGGTTCGAAGGATTGCGGATAGCTGCCGAACATCAGCAGACCGGCCATGGTCGGGCGGTATACTCCCTGATCTTCACGAACAATCCGGAGGGTTTTCAGGATCTGATCGAATGGTTGTTTCAGGTAACCGGCTTCGGGATTGGCAACGCGGAGCATCTCCAGGTATGATTCCAATTTTCCGCGATCCAGATCATCCAGGACTGCATCGGCTACGATAGTTCGGTCATGTTCCTGTTGTTGGCGGTTGCTGATATACCCGAAGATCTCATATTCCGTCATCGGGCGGTCCGTGCCGCCGTCCGGCAAGCAAACAACAGAAAAAAATAACGAATGTTTTACTTCACCCTATGTTATAATGACGGGTCATGACAAAACCTGAACCTGTGGGACAGATTGTGCGCATCGAGCCGGGGAGCATTGCCGACGAGGTGGAATTGCAGCCCGGTGATCTGCTGCTGGCGGTGAATGGCGCGCCGGTGGCGGATTATATTGCGTATCGCTTTGCTATCGCTGACGAGGTGGTGACGCTGCAGGTCGGGCGCGACGGGGAATGCTGGGAGATCGAGATCGAGAAGGACGAGGATGAGGATCTCGGCATCGGCTTTGCGGAGGATGTCTTCGACGGCATGCGGCGTTGCGCGAATCAGTGCGTGTTCTGTTTCGAGGAGCAGATGCCCGCGGGGATGCGCCCCAGCCTGAGCACGCGCGACGATGATTTCCGGCTATCCTTCCTGCACGGCAATTTCATCACGTTGACGAACCTGCGCCCCGGAGAGTGGGAGCGCATTCTCCGCGAGCACCTCACCCCGCTGTATGTGTCCGTGCACGCCACCGATCCGGAGGTGCGACGCCGCATGATGCATAACCGCCGCGCCGGGGAGATTCTGCCGCAGTTGCGCCAACTGGGCGAGGCGGGCATCGAGGTGCATACGCAGATCGTGCTCTGCCCCGGCTGGAACGATGGGGAGGTGCTGGAGCAGACGCTGGACGACCTGGCCGCGCTCTACCCGACGGTAATCAGCATCGGCATCGTGCCCGTCGGCCTTACCGGCCATCGGCCAAAGGGTCCGGAAGTGCGCCCGGTGACGCCCGCCGACGCCGAAGCGGTGCTGGCTACGGTGGAGCGCCGGCAATCCGAGCTGCTGGCGAAAATCGGCACTCGCCTGATCTTTGCCGCCGATGAGTTCTACCTCGACACCGGTCATCCCATCCCGCCCGCGGAAGCCTACGAAGGCTACCCGCAGCGCGAAAACGGCATCGGCCTCACCCGCATCTTCCTGGACGAGCTGGCCGCGGTCAAGCGCTTCCCCGCCGGCAAGGGTCGGAAAATCACCATCGCCACCGGCACCCTCGCCGCCCCGCAGCTCGAATTGCTTGCCGACCGTCTCCGCGCCGCCGGCTGGCAGGCCGGGGTGATCCCTGTCCTAAACCGCTTCTACGGCGGCGGCGTCAATGTTGCAGGGTTGCTCACCGGGCAGGACATCCTGGTCGCCTTGTGGGGCAAAGAACTGGGCGAGATGGTGCTGCTGCCGTCCGTGGTTCTCAATACCGATGGTGTTTTCTTGGATGACATGACGCCTGAGCAACTGGAACGCGAATTGGGGGTGAAATTGCGATTTAGCACCGGACCGATGGAGATGAGAAGCGCATTGAAGTGATGCCCTGGGAGCGCCGGCATCTTTTGCCGGCAGATCACGAGCCCGTTTCCGAATTTAGCGCATACCGAGTAACGGTTCTCGACATGCGTTAAATTCGGAAGCGGGCATATAATCTGCCGGCAGGAGATGCCGGCGCTCCCAGGATTATTGCCTGTGCTTCGTCCGCGCAATAATATGCTCTTGCATCTCCTTATCGAGCAAGCCAAATTGCTGACTGAAGCCGGAAACTCTCACGCAAAGGTTTCGATAGCGGTCGGGGTCCTGCTGGGCGGCGCGGAGGGTGTCGGCGTTGACCACGTTGAACTGGAGCTGGCCGATGCCCTGGCGGACGGCGGTGATGAGAAGATCGGTGAAGGCGGCGCGGCCCGGACCTTCCAGCAGCGTCGGATCGGCTTCAGCGATGGCGGAGCTGCTGGCGGCGATCAGGTGGTGCGGCAGGCGGGCGAGCGAGTTGAGCATGGCGGTGAGGCCGTCGCGGTCGCGACCTTGAGATGGAGAAACGCTGTAGGCCAGCGGTTCGCCGGCATGGCGGCCATCCGGTCCGGCGCCGGTCTGCTTGCCGAAGGGCAGGTGCAGCGTGAAAGTGAAGAGGTGAACGAAAAATTGCCCGCTGTTGGGGGTAGTGAAGCGATCGAACAGCTCGCAATACTGGCGGGCGAGCTCCGCCGCGTAGCCATCGGGCAGCGGCAGGTCGTTGCCGTATTTCGGCAGGCGGTTGCGCAGGTACAGGCGCAGCTCCTCGGCGTCAGCGAAGTCCGTCTGCAATGCGTGCAGCAGCTCCTCCGCACTCACGCGCTTCTCGGTGAAGACGGCCTGCTGCAACGCGGCCAGGCTGTCAGCCACGTTGGGGATGCCCATCGCCGCGCTGGAGTGGTAGTTGTAGCGCGCGCCGCCTTCGATGATGTCCAGCCCGCGCGCCACGCAGTCCTCGGTGAGCAGCGACAGGTAGGGCAGGCGGAACTGCGCGCGGTGTGCCAGCTCGGCGGCGTTGGAGCCGTAAACGGCGAGGTTAGCGAAATATTCCAGTTGTCGTGTATAAGCCGACTGCACGTCCTCAATTGATGAACAGCCTGCCAGCGTGCCGGTCTGCGGGCCCACCTGTGCGCCGTCGAGCAGGTCGCAACCGTCGTTCAGCGCCAGCTCCAGGCATTTTGGCAGGTTGATCCAGTGGCTCACCGCGTGCGGGCAGGCTTTGCCGGGGATGGTGATCTCGATGCAGCCGATGGGCGCGTAATCGCGAGCCTCCTCGACGGGAATGCCCTTGCGCACCAGCGCGGGGATGATTGCCTCGTCGTTGAAGAAGAAGGGGATGCCGCCGCCGCGCGCCACCAGCTCCACGCAGCGCTCGACGAAGGCGCGCGGGCTGCCGTGGTGCAGGCGGGCGGAGAGGCAGCGTACGAAATCCAGGCCTTCCGTCACGCTCAACACCAGGTAACTTAACGGGTTCGTGGCATCGCTGCCGTCCTGAAGCTGGCCGCCGATGGTGCACTGCTGCACGTCGTAACTCTGGTACAGCTTCACCCACAGCGCCGCCAGCAGCTCCGCCGCCTCATCCCACGTGATTGTTCCCGCCGCAAGGTCGGCCTCCAGGTAGGGCCAGAGGAACTGATCCATACGGCCCAGGCTGTTGGCGTTCACGCCGTCTTCCCACACGGTGAGTATGTGCGCGAACCACAGTGCCTGCACTGCCTCGCGGAAGGTGCGCGCGGGGTGGGCCGGCACGCGGTCGCAAACCTCGGCGATCTCCAGCCACCCCGCTTCGCCACTCTCCTCGGCCAGTTGCCGCGCCCTCGCCGCATGGCGTTCACCCAGCGTCATCGCCGCGTCGCAAAGGATCAGCCACGCCTGCAGCGTTGCCCGGCGCGCCGGCGCGTCCGGCGCAGTCAGCGGAAGCGCCGCCAGCGCCTCTTCCACCTCCGCGCGCAGGCCGGCGAAGCCCAGGTGGAGCACCTTCTCGTAGGCGCGGATGCTGTGGTTCAGGTCGGTGCCCCACACGGTGAGCACGCCGTGCTGTTCAGCCTGCTGCAACTCGGGCAGCGGGGTGACGAACGAGAGCCAGGTAAATGGCTCGCGGGCCGCCCACGCGCGAATTTCCGCCTTTTCCGCGTCGGTCAGGTTCGGATCGTTTTCGGCGGCCGCGCAGCTATTCGCTAATCCCCAGGGGGCGAGATTCGAGTAGTCGCCGTTGTTGCCATGCTCGCCGACCAGCAATTCGCCGGCGATCATCGTCACCGGCATGTGCCGGATCACATGCGCCAGCGCCATCGCATTGCGCAGCGGCAGCGGCTGCCCCTCCGCCGTCATCCAACCCTGCAGGTAATAATAAAACCGCCGCCCGCCAAAAAACAGCGCTGAGTCTTGCGCCAGCGCGCGCTCGCGCAGTCGCGTGATGCGGGAGGACGGCCTATAGGTGGCAGTGCTGACTGATATCTGCATACGGTTATTATACATCTCCCTGGGAGCGCCGGCATCTGTTGCCGGCACGATCACCAAGCTCGTTTTCGATTATAACGCATTTCGAGCACCAGTTTTCGACAAGTACTATAATCGAAAGCGGGCGTGTGATCGTGCCGGCAACAGATGCCGGCGCTCCCAGGGGGTATTTCGAACACCGGTTCTCGAAAATCACTGAAAATCGAAAGCGGGCGTGTGATCGTGCCGGCAAAAGATGCCGGCGCTCCCAGGGGCGCTCCCAGGATTGAACACATTCCGTGGTGTGATGCCTTGCCATGGGGTACGATCAAATGAAGTCGGCAGCGATGACAGCACAACATGGCAGAGACATTCGACGTCACAACAGCACAAGGATTGAGCTCGGAGGAGGCCGATCGCCGCTTGCGGCAGGAGGGATTCAACGAGTTGTCCGCCATGCGGCACCGCTCGGTGTGGGCGATTGCCGTGGAGGTGGCGCGCGAGCCGATGTTTATGCTGCTCATCGCGGGCGGCGTTATCTACATGTTCCTGGGCGATCGGCAGGAGGCGCTGATCCTGCTGGCGTTCGTGGTGGTGATCATGGTCATCACCTTCGTGCAGGAGCGGAAGACGGCGCGCGCGCTGGAGACGCTGCGCGACCTATCCAGCCCACGCGCCAACGTAATTCGTGACGGCCGCTCGCGGCGTATTGCCGGGCGTGAGGTGGTGCGAGGCGACCTGGTGCTGCTGGCGGAGGGCGACCGCGTGCCGGCGGACGGGGTGGTGCTGAATGCCGTCAATCTGCAGATCGATGAATCGGTGCTGACCGGCGAGTCGGCGCCGGTGCGGAAGAGCGCCGTGCCCGATCAGGCGGAGATGGAGCGCCCCGGCGGCAATGACCGGCCTTTCGTCTTCACCGGCACGCTGGTGGTGCAGGGGCAGGGGGTGATGCGCGTCGCGCGGACGGGCGCCTTCACCGAATTCGGGCGCATCGGACAGGCGCTGCGCACGACGACGGCGGAGCGCACTCCGCTGCAGCGGCAAACCGGGCAGTTGATTCGCACGCTTGCCATCATCGGCGGGCTGCTCAGCGTGCTGGTGGCTCTCATCTACATTCTCACGCGCGACCACCTGCTGCAGGGCATCCTGGTGGGAATCACGCTGGCGATGGCCATCCTGCCGGACGAATTCGCCGTCATCTTCATCGTCTTCCTGGCGCTGGGGGCATGGCGCATGTCCCGGCAGCACGTCCTCACACGCCGCACGCAGGCAGTGGAGACGCTGGGCGCGGCCACCGTGCTGTGCGTGGATAAGACCGGCACGCTGACGCAGAACCGGATGACGGTGACCGCGCTGGCGGCGGACAGCACGACGATGCGCCTTGACGGGCAGACGGCGGAGTCGCTGCCGGATGAAGTGCATGAGGTGGTTGAATACAGCATCCTCGCCAGCTCGCGCGATCCGTTCGACCCGATGGAGCGCGCCTTCCGCGAACTGGGTGAGCATACGCTGGTCCATACCGAGCATTGGCACGAAGACTGGGAGCTGGCGCGCCAGTATCCGCTGTCGCGGCAACTGCTGGCGATGACGCACGCCTGGCGCGCTCCGGGAGAAAGCGAATATATCTGCGCGGCGAAGGGGGCGCCGGAGGCCATTGCCGACCTGTGTCACCTGGACGCGGCGCGGTGGGCGGAGGTGTCTCGCCTCATCCGCGAGCTGAGCGACGGCGGCCTGCGCGTGCTCGGAGTGGCGCGCGCTTGTATGGAGACGCTGCCGGAACAGCAGCATGACATCCCCTTCGCCTTCGTCGGCCTGGTGGGCCTGACCGACCCTGTGCGTGCCGACGTGCCCGCCGCGGTGCGGGAGTGCCATGAGGCCGGCGTGCGGGTGGTGATGATTACCGGCGACTATCCGGGCACCGCGCAATATGTCGCGCGCGTCATCGGGCTGCCGCGGGTGCACGACCTGATCACCGGCCAGGAGCTGGACGGCATGGACGATGAGGAGCTGCGGCGGCGACTCCGCACGGCGTCGATCTTTGCCCGCGTGGTGCCGGAGCAGAAGCTGCGGCTGGTGCTGGCATTCAAGGCGAATGGCGAAGTGGTGGCGATGACGGGCGACGGGGTGAACGACGCCCCGGCGCTGCACGCGGCGGACATCGGCATCGCCATGGGGCGGCGCGGCACGGACGTGGCGCGCGAGGCGGCAGCGATGGTGCTGCTCGATGATGACTTCGCCTCACTGGTGGCGGGGATCAAGATGGGGCGGCGCGTCTACGACAACCTGAACAAGGCGATGGCCTACATTCTGGCCATTCACATCCCCATCGCCGGTATGACGCTCATTCCGGTGCTCTTCGCGTGGCCGCTGGTGCTGTTCCCCGCGCACATCGCCTTCCTGCACCTGATCATCGATCCGGCGTCCTCCGTGTCCTTCGAGGCGGAGGCCGCCGATCCACGCGTCATGCAGCGTCCTCCGCGTGATCCGCGGGCGCCGCTCTTCAGCCGCCAGGCGCTGCTGTTCAGCCTGCTGCAGGGCGGCGGCGTGCTGGCGAGCGTGCTC
>Ga0172368_10003901_pt1 | contig 17624 bp, 16 predicted proteins | sample Lak11m_FD_114540 | JGI IMG/M metagenome (GOLD analysis project Ga0172368, IMG submission 114540) | Freshwater microbial communities from Kabuno Bay, South-Kivu, Congo - kab_022012_11m | ecosystem: Environmental > Aquatic > Freshwater > Lake | place: Democratic Republic of the Congo: South-Kivu...
AACAGCTCGACATCCCGCCCGCCGACGCCAAGACGATCATCAAGGCTTTTTACGCCGCCTATCCCGAAGTTCAGGCCTACATGAAAGACCTGATCGACCAAGTGCAGAATAACGGCTACGTGACGACGCTGTTGGGGCGGCGCCGCTACCTTAGGGAAATCCACGACACCAACTACCAGACGCGCGAATTCGCCAAGCGCGCGGCCATGAACGCCCCAATCCAGGGAACGGCCGCCGACCTCATCAAACTGGCGATGGTCGCCATCGACCAGGCCTTGGAGACGCACAAACTCGACAGCCGCCTAATCCTGCAAATCCATGACGAATTGATCTTCAAAGCGCCCAAACACGAAGCGGATCGGCTCATCGTTTTGGTCACGCCGTTGATGGAAAACGCCTTTCCGCTCAATGTCAGACTCAAAGTCGCCGCCAGCGTCGGCCGCACCTGGTACGACCTCAAGGAGTAGCCCTTATGCCCGAACTGCCCGAAGTGGAAACCGTCCGCCGTTTGCTGGAGCCGCGCGTCAGCGGCAAAACGATCGAGGACGTACGCGTCGCCTATTGGCGCATGGTCCAATCGGATCATGATGCCTTCATCCCAACCCTGCGTGGTCAGACGTTCGACCATATCGAGCGGATCGGCAAGTTCCTCATCTTCCGGTTCCAATCGGATCTCGTGCTAATCTCGCATCTACGGATGGAAGGGAAATACATATCGTTAAAACAAAACGAGAACGACAGCCGCTACGCCCGCGTCGTCTTCGCGTTTACCGACGGGACCAAACTATGCTATGACGACTCGCGCTGCTTCGGCACGATGAAATTGTCCTCGGCGGCCGCCTACCGCGCCGAACCGCCCCTAGACAGTATCGGACCCGAACCGTTCCAGTTGCGCTCGGGCAAGCATCTATACGCCAACATCCACCACTCGAGCCGCCCGATCAAAGAATTGCTGCTCGACCAAACGGTGATGACCGGCTTAGGCAACATCTATGCCGACGAGGTCCTTTATCGATCGCAAATCCATCCGGAATTGCCCGGAAACATGGTGACCCCGGCGGAAGCCGACCGCCTTGTTTCCCATGCGAAGGAAGTGCTGCAACGGGCCATCGACGCCGGCGGTTCGACGATTCGCAGTTATCAATCCGCCCCAGGCGTCGACGGACGCTTCCAACACGCCCTAAGCGCCTATGGCAAAGCCGGCGAGCCATGCTCCCGCTGCGGTGCCCCGATGGCCAAGATCAAGGTCAAGGGACGCGGTTCGACGTTTTGTCCCCACTGCCAGATCAATCGGGCGCTCCCGCTGCCAATCGTGATCACCGGCCACATGCACGCCGGTAAATCGACGCTCCTTAAATTGGCCGCCGAGCGCGGCTATCCGACGATGTCGGCCGATGCCGTCGTCCGCGAACTGTACCAAGACCCCAAAAACGTCGCCCGGCTGGCCCAGTTGCTGAAACTCGAATTTCCGAATGGCGTCTTGGACACGGCCATGGTCACCGCCACCATAATCGGCGACCGCGCCGCCAAAAAACGGCTCGAGAAGTGGCTGCATCCATTGGTCAAGCAAACGATTCTGGCTTGGATCAAAGCCCAAACCAAAAGCCCGGTTTTCGTCGAGGTGCCGTTATATTATCAGGCCGGTTGGCACGACCTATCGCCCTACGTCATCGGCGTCCGCATCCCGTTTCCGATTCAAAAGGAACGGATCATGGCCCATTTCCGGCAGCCGGATCTGGCTTTGGCCTTGGCCCAAACCAACGAGTTCTCGCTCCATGAAGAAAAAGTCGCCGACCTTTTGGTCAACGACGGTTATCTCCATGATTTCGTCGAGCGGGGCGAACGGGCTCTCGACCGCGCCCTCGCCTTTTCAGTAAAGGCCGCTCAGGCTGCCGATCTCTAATTCCTGGCCGCAAAAGTCGCTTAAGAGCCGCGTCAACTGGCGGCTGCGGATGCGCCCGGCGTCGTTTTGCCCGTAAAGCGTCCCTAATTCATTGATCTTGAAATCACTCGCGAACAGGGTGATTTTTCCGTTTTGGGCCCGTTGCAGCATGAGCGGGTAGACGATTTGGTCGCGCAGGAAGTCCGATTTGTATTCGTTGCCGAACTCGTCGATGGCCAAAACGTCAAGCGCGGCCAAGCGGGCGAATTCCGCCTGGAAGCGCGGTTTGTCGGTAATCGCCGCGTCGAGCAACAACTTGAACTGCAAGGGGGCGTTGATGACGGCGGCTTGGGCTTTTCCGGAAAAAAGCAGCTCGTTGACGATGGTGACCATGACGAACGATTTGCCGCTGCGGCGGGCGCCGATGATGTAAAGCCAGCGTTCCGACTGCCCTTGGACGAGCTTGACGGCCTCGGACAACAGTTTCGAGCGGGCTTGGCGGTCATCGAGGGCGACGAGGCGGCTGTCCTTCCACTCGTCGGGGAAATCGGCAATCAGATATTTGGCGTCGCGTTCGATTTTAGCCATCAGTAAAGGGCAGGGTTCCAAGGTGCGTTCGATGTGGCGGCCGTTGCGCGTCAGGCGGACCTGATAGTGGCGTTGCGATTTGGCACAGGCCTCGAGTCCTGGGCATGCCTGGCAATACGACTGATCCTCGAAATAAGCCGTGAACAGGGCGATGTTCTCCTTGACCTCGGCTTCGGTCGCCTCCAGCCGTTTGATTTCCGCGGCGACGCGGGCGTCCTGAACGAGAAGTTGGTATTGGGTTTCGATCGCTTCGTCAAACGATTCGGGGAAAAGGTCGCCGACTTTGATTTTTTCCATGTTATTGGCCGCCTTTGTCCTTTTCGAACGCCGCGAGGAGGGCGTCGATGTCAATCGTCTCTTCGGTAGGTTTCGGCGTTTGGTCCGGTTCTGACGGGCGCGATGGTTTCCGCCGGGTCGTCTTCTTGAGATATTCCATCGCCTCAAGGGCGCCGCCGGCGCGGCTACGGGCCAATGAGGAAGCGACTTTTTCCACGAGAGCACGCGGAAAGGTCAAATTGGCGACCTCGAGCACGTAGTCGATCAAGGCATTGATGACCGAAAGCGGCAAGTCATAGTTTTTCTGGATGTCTTCGAGGATGCGGACGTCGCTTGGAGCGGGCGGATTGTTGAAGTTGCGGAGGCGGAAATAAGCCAAAGGACTCGTTTCTTCCATCAAACGGATCTTCTTGGCTTTATTGGTCGTGCTTGTAATATTCGTTTTCGCCTGGCGCCGGGTTTTGGCGAATGGAAAGCGCGTCTCCATCGCCATCAGCTCGTTGAGACGCCGAAAATCAATCGGCGCGGCGGCGCGGCCCGTGGAGGCGCTGATCACCAGTTCGGCCAGCGCCAGCTCGTCAAGACCGTAAAGGCCGGCCTTGCTCGCCAATTCGTCCAATAGCCCGTCTGAGAAAACGTCGGGATTGATTTGGCTCGTGCGTTTGATTTCATCGATGAACGCCGCACGGTCGAACGATGTCAGCGGCGTGCCGGGCTGACGTCCGATGACCGGTGTCCCCGGCGCGGTCTTGAATGACGGTTGGTTGAAATCGGGGTGGAAGATCTCGGCGAATGAGGCACTCATGTCGCGATAGCCTTCAAGCGGTTGCGGCGCGGCATATGACAGGCGCAGCCGTTGGGCTTCCTCGACGCCCAGAATCGTTTTCAGCATGCCCTCGAAGATGACGTCGGCGAAAAACTCTTGTGGGCTTTTCGGCGCGTAGATTTCGTAAATCCATTCGGCGTAGCCTTCTTTTTCGCGGACATAACTCTTAAGCAGCCCCACGGCTTCGAGCTGGGCTTTGGCCAACGACATGTCGTTGACGGTCATTTGCGCGTGGCGAAGCAGTTGTTCGTGGGACATCGGGACATCGACGACCATCTGGTCATGCAAGGCTTCGAGCGTCAGATAAAGCGCCAATCCCTGATGGGCGATCAGCGGCTGATACAGCCGGGCGAGGACGAGGCGGTCGCTGTCGGTGACGATGCTGGCGCGCCTGACGGAGAAAAAGTCGTTTTTGGAGATGTATTTCATGGTTGTTCTAACATATAGATTATACTACCGGCGTCCGTTTGGGAAAGAAAAATAGGTCCGTCTGGCGCCCTTCCTGAAGGGGTCTGGGCGGCGTCATCGAAAAACACGGATAATTTTACGTGCATTTAGGCGTGATGCGAGTATTATATATTTGTCAAAATTCCCCATCGGGCATATCGATGGGCCAAGGAGTCAAAGGGATAGATGAAACATTTCATGCTCGATGCCTACGGCGTAAAACACAACCATCTCAACGATATCAAATATATCCAAAGCAATTTGAACGAAATAACGGCGCGACTCAAACTGGAACCTGTAGCCCCGCCGTTTTTACTTCCTTACTACTATGGCGCCGAGCCCGAGGACATCGGCATCAGCGCCTTCGTGATGCTCAAAGGCGGGCACTTGACGATTCACACGTTCCCGCTTCTGGCCTGTTTCTTCGTCGACTTGTACTCCCCGGCCGCGTTCAGCGAATCGAAAGCCAAAAAACTCTTTTACGAAAACTGGCCGTTCGACGAGGAGAAATCGAACGCCGTGACCGTCGACCGGAGCATCGGCCGCGAGGAAGTCGTCCCGTTCGAACCGACCGAAGTGTTCGGCCCCCACATCTTGGCCCGTCTCCATTCCAAAAAACCGGTGACGATGGAATATATCTTCAAATTCCTGGAACAACTCGTCGCCGACGTCGAAATGACGCCGATCATCCGTCCCTACGTCATGTACGACGCCAACAAGAACCCCGAATACATTTCCGGGTTGACGATGATCGCCGAAAGCCACATCTCGTTCCATTTCAACATCAAAACGAACGAAATCATGTTCGACATCTTCTCGTGCAAGATGTTCGACTACGACAAGATCCGTAAACACCTCGTCAAAAAAATGGAGGCGATCCCCTCCTTCGTCGTCATTCCGCGCGGCACGCGCCACCAGTACCTGAAAGATAATCTCCGCAACAAACGGGCGCTGTCGGAACGGATGAAAAAGTACAGTCTTTCGTGGCGCAACGTTTCCTTCAAATAGCGTTTCGCCTTATATGAATAAACGCCACAAAATGTTAAAATAATTTTTAAGATTGACATAAGGAGGCGATTGCATGGTTAACCGCATCGGCGTCTTGACTTCCGGCGGCGATTCCCCCGGCATGAATGCCGCCATCCGCGCCATCGTCCGTGCCGGACTCAAGAACGGCAAGGAAATGTTCGTCGTCTACAACGGCTATAAAGGCCTGGTCGAAGGCCAAATCGAACAAGTCGACCGGTCGTTCGTCTCCAGCATCATCAATCTCGGGGGCACGATCATCCGCTCGGCCCGTTTGCCCGAATTCGCCGACATCGCCGTGCGGCAAAAGGGCGTTGACCAACTTCGTAAACACGGCATCGACGCGTTGGTCGTCATCGGGGGCGACGGCACCTACATCGGGGCCAAGAAACTCTCGGAGATGGGCATCAACTGCATCGGTTTACCCGGCACGATTGACAACGACATCGCCTGCACCGACTACACGATCGGGTTCGATACCTGTTTGAATACGATTCTGAACGCCGTCGATAAACTCCGCGACACGACCTCGAGCCACCAACGTTGCTCGATCATCGAAGTCATGGGCAACCGCAGCGGCGATCTCGCCCTGTTTTCGGGCATCGCCTGTGGCGCCGAGCTCATCGTTTCGAGCGATCACCTGATTCCCAAACAGGAAATCATGGACGCGATGCAAGCTCAGAAACGCGGCGCCAAGCAGCACGCGATGATCATCGTCAGCGAAAAGCTCTTCGACGTCAACGAACTCGCCAGAGAAATCGAACGCGAAGTCGGATTCGAATCGCGGGCCGAGGTGCTCGGCCGCATCCAGCGCGGCGGCTCGCCGTCAGCCTTTGATCGCATCCTGGCCAGCCGCATGGGCGCCTATGCCATCGACTGCCTGATCCAAGGCAAATCCGGCCGCTGCATCGCCATCGTCGGTAACGAAATCGTCGATTACGACATCTACGAGGCTTTGGCCATGCAACGGAACAAGCACTCGCACTTGGTCAAAGTCGTCGACAACCTCAAATAGCATGATCAACATCGCCAAGAAAACGAAGATCGTCTGCACGATCGGACCGGCCTCCGACAATTACGACATGCTCAAAGCCCTCGTCGCCGCCGGCATGAACGTCATGCGCGTCAACTTTTCCCACGGCGATTACGACGGCCACGCCAAGAAGATCGCGTTGGCCCGCCGCCTTGAGCGCGAAGAAGGCATCCATATTCCGGTGATGCTGGACACGCGCGGCCCCGAAATCCGCGTCGGCATGCTTGAAAATGACGCTTTCGACATTCCCAAAGACCATGTCATGCGCGTTTCGATGAAGCCTGTTTTAGGCACCCTTGAACGCTTTTCGGTATCCTATTCCGGCCTTTATGACGACGTTAAAGTCGGCGACCAACTGAAAATCGACGACGGCAATCTCGCCCTCAAGATCATCGGGAAAGACAGCGCCGCCAAGGAATTGATCGTTCAAGCGATCAACGCCCACCGCCTTAAGAACCGCAAAGGGCTCAACGCCCCCTTCGCCCGTTTGTCGATGCCGTTCATCTCGGACACCGACCGCCGCGACATCGAATTCGGCGTCGCCCATGAAGTCGACTACATCGCCGCCAGTTTCACGCGAAGACCCCAAGACGTCGGCGACATCCGCCAACTGATCAAAGACTGTGGCGGGCCAAATATCCCGATCATCGCCAAAATCGAAAATCCCGAAGGCGTCGAGAACCTTGAAGCCATCGTCGAAACAGCCGACGGGATCATGGTCGCCCGCGGCGATCTCGGCGTCGAGATCCCGGCCGAGCAAGTCCCAATCATCCAGAAACGGATCGTGTCGCTGTGCCGGCGTCACGGCAAACCCGTCGTCACGGCGACGCAGATGCTCGATTCGATGCAAACGCACCCGCGCCCGACCCGCGCCGAGGTGAGCGACGTTGCCAACGCTATCCTTGAAAGCACCGACGCCGTCATGCTTTCGGCCGAGACGGCGTCCGGTCTATACCCGCTTGAAGCTTGCGCGATGCAAGCCAAGATCGCGATGACGATGGAACGCGAGCTCGATTATCAGCGTCTCTCGAAGGAAGCCTATGACAGCAGCCTCAAGGTCAACAGCGACGCCATCGCCAATTCCGTCGCCAATACGGCCATCCTCATCGGCGCCGAACTGATCGTTTGCTTCACGGAAACCGGCAACACCGTTCACCGCGTCGCCAAGGCCCGACCGATATGCCCCGTCATCGCCATCTCCAACAAACGCCAAACCGTGCGCGAGCTCGGCCTCATTTGGGGCGTTCACGCCTTCTATACGCCGACGCTACCGCAGCTGATCGAAGACATGGAAGTGTTGGCTATCCTCAAGGCGCGCCAACTTGGTTTCGCCCCGGGTGCGCAGGTGCTTCTGACCGGCGGCGTCCCGACCGGCGCCGGCAAGACGAATTTCATGAAAATCCTGATGCTGAATCCGCTTAACGAGGAGTTCCTATGAGCCAGGTTCTGGCGCTCGACATCGGCGGGACCAACGTCCGCGTCGCCCTCATCGACGACAAGTACCAAATCATCAAGGTGTCGCGTCAGGCGACGATGGTCGGCAACCTTGACATTTTCCTAACGCAGGTTTCTGAAGCAATCCGCGACCTCGGGGTCGATTTGTCGCAAGTCAAAGCCGTCGGCATCGGGGTTCCCGGTCGCGTGCGGGCTTCGGGTCACATCGATTCGCTCCCGAACATCAAAATCCAAGACGTGCCGCTGACCGCCTATCTCAAAGAACGGCTCGCACTCCCGATTTACATCCGCAACGATGCCGAGATGGCCGCTTTGGCCGAAGCGAAGTTCGGGGCCGGGCGCGGGCATCCCTCGATGTTCTTCGTGACGATTTCCACCGGTTTGGGCGGCGCTTTCGTGCGCGACGGACGCCTTAGCTACGCCAGCGACGAAGTCGGCCACACTCTGTTTAAGTATCAAGGAAAACATTACGAACTGGAGCAACTGGCGTCGGGCTCGGGCATCGTGCGCCTCTCTGCCCTGAACGGATTAAGCGTGACGCGAGCCCAGGAATTCTTCGCCCTGTTGGAAAAAAGCGACGCCGGGGCCATGCGCGTATATGAGGACTGGATCATTCTTTTGGTCAAATTCGTCGCAATGGTCCAGACCCTGTTCGAACCGGCGGTGATCGCCGTCACCGGCGGCGTCATGCGCTCCAAACATCTGTTCTTCGAGGATTTGAAACGCCGGGTCCCCGGCTCCATCCTGAAACCCGCCGAATTCGGCGACGACGCGGGTTTGATCGGGGCCGCCAACTACGCGTTCGATCGATAAATGTTCGCTCATTCACACCATTAAGGAGCACGATATGAAAATCGCCGTCAGTTCCGATTCCACACTGTCGATCAGCCAAACCGAAGCCAAGAAGCGCGACATCTTCGTGATGCCGCTCAACGTCATCGTCGATGGCAAGGAATATCACGACGACATCGATATTTCCCGCGACGAACTCACGGCGTTCATGCGCGCCGGCAGCCGCATTTCGACCTCGACGCCGACGCCGGTGGAAATCGAGGAGTTTTTCAACCGCATCTTCGCCGCCGGCTATGATGAAATCGTCCATTTCACCATTTCGAGCAAGTTGTCGTCGATGTTCGAATTGTTCAGCCTGACCTGCGCCAACCTTTACGGCGACAAGATCACCGTCATCGATTCCAAATCGATCTGCTCCTTCATGGGCAACCATGTCTATACCGCCAAAGCGTTGGCCGATGCCGGCAAATCCCGCGCCGAGATCTTCGAAGCGGTAACCAAGCGCATCAGCACGGAATACGTCGTCTTCGTGCCCGAATCGTTGACGTTCCTCAAAAACGGCGGGCGCGTTTCTCCAGCCGTGGCCGCTATCGGCAACCTCATCGGTTTGAAACCGGTTCTCTTCTTCCAAAACGGGGAGATTGGCAAGAAAGGGGCAACGCGCCATCTCAAGAAAGCCATCGACGAGGAATTGATCGAATTGCGGAAGAAAGGCTACGATCCCGCCAAGTACAGCATCGACATCCTGCAATTCGACACCGCCAAATCGAACATCGAACTGATGTATAATTCGATCGGCAAGCATTTCCCGGAATTCGAGATCAATCTCAATCCGCTTGCCATCAACGTCTGCGCCCACACGGGTCCAGGCACGATCGGCGTTGGTTTCAATCTGAAACCCGGCGTTACGATTTGACGCCGGCGCTGGCAGTCGTTATAATTAATTTCAGCGTTGATGAAGACACGCGCCCTATGTCGACCGTCTAGAGAGGAAATCGCCTGGTGCAAGATTTCACGGTCGCCGCCGGCGTACCGCTTCGGAGCCGCGGATGACGAATCCGCCGTATGGTGGCGTTAACACCCCTGAGCCGCGCGCCGAATAGGGCGCGAATTAAGGTGGTACCGCGCATAAGCGTCCTTAAAGGACGCTTTTCTTATTTTGGAGGTAAACGTATGATCCTGACACTATTAGACGGCAAAGAGATTGTCTTCGACAAACCGGTCAACGGTTACGAGGCCGCCCTGGCCATCAGTCCCGGTCTGGCCAAACGCGGATTGGCCTATCGTCTGAACGGCACCATGTTCGACTTGCTGCACCCGATTACGGATGATGGTCGTTTCGAACTGGTGACCGAATCTGACCCGGTCGCGCTCGACATGCTGCGCCACGATGCCTCGCATCTGATGGCCCAAGCGCTCCAGGAGCTCTATCCGGGCGTCAAATTTGGGTTCGGGCCGAGCATCGAGGAAGGGTTTTACTATGACTTCGACTATCCGGCAGCCTTAAGCGAAAACGACTTCCCGAAAATCGAGGACGCGATGCGGCGGCTCGCGGCCGCCAATCACCCGATTCGGCGCCAGGACGTCTTGCTCAAGGAAGCCTTGGAAATCTTCAAGGACAATCCTTATAAACTCGAACTCATCAAGGAAATCGGCGCCAACATCAGCGTATACCGCCAGGGCGCTTTCACCGATCTTTGCATGGGACCGCACTTACCGAGCACCGGCTACGTCAAGCATTTCAAGCTGCTCTCGATCGCCGGCGCCTATTGGCGCGGCAATAGCGACAACAAACAGCTGACGCGCATCTACGGCACGGCGTTCTTCCATAAGGAAGATTTGGCGGAGTATCTGCGCATCATCGAACAGCGGAAACTGCGCGACCACCGCCGGCTCGGCCGCGAACTCGGGCTCTTCATGATGTCCGAATTCGGACCCGGGTTCCCGTTTTGGCTCGACAAAGGTCTGACGCTCAAATCAACGCTGGAAAGATTCTGGTATGACGTCCACCGCCGCGAAGGCTACGAATTCGTGGCCACGCCGATCATGCTCTCGAAGGAACTGTGGGAAATAAGCGGTCACTGGGCCAATTACCGTGCCAACATGTACACTTCTTCGATTGAGGAAAAAGACTTCGCCATCAAACCGATGAACTGCCCAGGCGGCATGCTCGTCTATAAAAACAGCCTCCATTCCTATAAGGACCTTCCCCTCCGCGTCGGCGAACTGGGTCTGGTGCACCGCCACGAGGCCAGCGGCGCCCTCAGCGGCCTCTTCCGCGTCCGCAACTTCACGCAGGACGACGCCCACATCTATTGCCGTCCCGAGCAACTGATCGACGAAGTCGTGCGGCTGCTTCACCTTTTCGATTATTTCTATGGCGTGTTTGGTCTAAAGTACGACGTCTATCTTTCGACGCGGCCCGAAAAGGACTTCATCGGCACCGTCGAGATTTGGGACAAATCGGAAAAAGCCCTGGCCAAGGCCTGCGAAAAAATCGGCCTGCCTTTTAAGATCAATCCCGGCGACGGCGCCTTCTACGGTCCCAAACTTGATTACAAACTCAAGGATTCGATGAACCGCGTTTGGCAGTGCGGGACGATCCAACTCGATATGAATCTGCCTGAGCGTTTTGACTTGACCTACATCAACGAAAACAATGAAAAAGTCCGCCCGATCATGCTCCACCGCGCCATTTACGGGAGTCTTGAACGCTTCATCGGCATCCTGATCGAACACTTCGGCGGGGCGTTCCCGCTGTGGTTGGCGCCACTTCAAATCGCCGTGCTTCCGGTCCATCAGACGGTCCACAAAGACTATGCCACGAAAGTGGCCGCCCAACTTACCGATGCCGGATTCCGCGTTAGTATTGACGCCAGCGAGGAAAAACTCGGCTATCGGCTTCGCCAAGCCCAGGTCCAGAAGATTCCGGTCACGCTTGTGGTCGGGGATCAGGAAATGAACGACGGCTCCGTCGTCGCCCGCCGTTACGGTTCCGAAGAACAGACGAAAATCGGGTGGGCGGAACTCATCGAAAACCTGTCGCTCGAACGGCGCGAAAAGAAACTCCAGCCTTGACGCCAAACTTGTTGACATCCACCTTTCATATTGTTATTATTATCGAGCAATAAAATAGAAAGCAGAGGCGCCCGCTTCTCACCCGATTCGGATTCCGGATGGGTCAATCGCTAGACTACTCGAAACCAACGGGCGCCACGCGTCCGTTTTTTTATTAGCAAGGAGGAGATCTCTCATAGCGTATAGCAACATACCCGTGCGTCCCGACCGGAAAAACACCGACCTTGTCAACGAAGCGATCCGCTTTCCGCGGATGCTCGTGATCGGACCCGACGGCCAGCCCCTCGGCATTCTCAATCGCGATGCCGCGCTTCAGGCCGCCGACAAATTGGGACTCGATCTGCTCTGCGTCGCCCCCAACGCCACGCCGCCCGTCTGCAAAATCCTTAATTACGGCAAGCATCGGTTCGACCAGCAGAAAAAACAACGCGAAGCCAAGAAAAACCAGCACATCGTCGAAATCAAGGAAGTGCAGTTGACGCCGCAGATCGGCGAACACGACTTCGACGTCAAAGTGAAAGCCGCGCGCCGTTTCTTCGAGGAAGGCGACAAAGTCAAGGTCGCCCTGCGTTTCCGCGGACGCCAGATGGCGCACCAGGAACTGGGAACCGCGCTCATCGACCGCTTCACGATGGCCGTCGAGGACTTGGCCGTGATCGAGAAGAAACCGCAGCTCGAAGGACGACTGCTGATTGCCATCTACGCCAGCAAGATCAAGAAATAGAGGAAATCATTATGCCTAAAATGAAAAGCAAACGCGCTTTGATGAAGCGCATCAAAATCACCAAAAGCGGAAAGTTGATCCATAAGGCCGCTTACACCGGCCACTTGGCGCCCAACAAGACGACCAAACAAAAACGCCATCTGCAGAAACCGCGGCAAATCCATCCCACCGACGCCAAGCGCGTGCGCGTGTTGATTTCGCAATAGGAGGAATGAACCATGGCCCGTGTCAAAGGTGGCAGCGTCACCCGTCAAAGACGCAAGAAAGTCTTAAAATCAGCCAGCGGCTATTTCGGCAGCAAGCATCTTCTGTTCAAGACCGCGAAAGAACAGGTGATGCATTCGCTCCAATACGCCTACAACGACCATCGCAAAGTCAAATCCGATTACCGCAAACTATGGATCCGGCGCATCAACGCCGCTTGCCGCATGTGCGAAATCAGCTACAGCCAGATGATGTTCGGGCTGCGTCAGAAAAACGTCGCCATCAATCGGAAGATGCTGGCGGAACTCGCCATCAACGATTTCTCGAGCTTTCAAAAGCTTGTTGGAGACGTCAAAAAACAGTTGGCAAAATAAAAACGGCGCGAGCCGTTTTTTTCTTTTAGGGAATCAAATCGAGCGCTTGGCCGAGCACCTCGCCGATCGTCGGATGCGGGAACACCAGGCGTTTTAATTTGGCGATCGGAATTTTTTCCTGGATCGCCAACGTCAAGACGTTGATGATGTTGCCGGCTTCGGTCCCGATAATGGCGGCCCCGACCAGATATTTGTCATTATCGATCGTCAGCAACTTCACGAATCCTTCGTCTTCGTCTGTCACGAAGGCTTTGCTGTTAGCCCGATATGGCATCTTATACGATTTATACAAAACTTGAAGTTTCTTCAATTCCTTTTCCGACTGTCCGACCGAGGCGATTTCCGGGTCGGTATAAATGACGCTTGGGATAATGGGGTCGATCGCATTTTCCGCAAACAGACGTTTGGCGTCGGAACTCGCTTTATGGGCCAAAAGCGGATAACCTTTGGCATCGCCGATGCGGATGACTTCGGGCGGCAAAGCGATATCGAGCGGCTTACGGCCAACGGCCAGCATGACGGCGTCGAAAGCGGCGATGCCGCTGTCGGATTCGACCGTCACTTCATCTTTGCCATGGCTGAAGCGGCGGATCGTCTCATTCGTCTTGACGAGCAGCGGAGATCCGCGGAGCGTTCCTAAAAGGCGTCTCCTAACGTCCTCGTCGAGCGCGCCCAATACTTGCGGCAGCGCTTCGTAAATCGTCACCGCGGCACCCAGGCGCATGAAAATCTGGGCCCATTCGAAACCGATGTAGCCGCCGCCGACGATGGCGAGACGGCTTGGTTTCTTCGTTAATGAATAGATGGAGTGCGAGTCGTAGATCAGCGGTCCTTCGATACCGGCAATTTTCAGATTAAGCGGACGGGAACCACCGGCGAAAATGATCTGTGCGGCCGTCAGCCGTTCGCCGTTGACGCTGACTTCGTGCGCGTTGACGACGGTGGCCTCGCCCTCGATCAAGGTGACGTCGGCCCGTTTGAGATTGGCGACCATATTGTCGGACAAAGCCTGCACTTTCGCGAATACTTTGGCGAAAAGTTCTGGCAAATCCCAAACGAATGGCTGTTTGGTCAAATGCAAAAGGGTTTTCGTGGGGATGCATCCTTCATGGAGGCAGGTGCCGCCCCATTTGTCGCGTTCGATCAAGGCGACCGTTTTGGTTTGCCGGGCGATGAGGCCGGCCGCTTCGGCTCCGGCCGGACCGGCGCCGATGACGATGTAATCAAAGCTGTTTGGCATATTCGCGATAGTTGAGAATCGGCTTGCGGGCCGCGGCGACTTCGTCGAGCCGACCAACCGGGGTGAAGTGCGGGGCGAGCCGCACGCAGTCCGGTTCCTCAAGCGCTTCCTTGGCGATCGAGGCCATTATTTTGACGAATTCGTCCAACGTTTCCTTCGATTCGCCCTCCGTCGGTTCAATCATGATCGACTGTTCGAACAAGAGCGGGAAATAGATCGTCGGGGCGTGCACGTTATAGTCGAGCAGCCGCTTGGCGACATCGAGCGTCCGGATGCCCGTCGATTGGTCGATGAGTCCGTTGAACACGAACTCGTGCATGTATTTGCCGTCGATCGGGAGGCGGTAGAAAGCACGCAGTTTTTCCTTGACGTAATTAGCGTTCAAAACGGCGTAGGGGCCGACTTTGCCCAAAGCCGCGCCCATGACGCGCAGATAGGCATAGCTGCGGACGACGACGAGAAAATTGCCATAGAAGCCGCCGATCTGCCCAATGGCGTCGGGGGCGTTTTCAATCGCGTAACCGCCGTCTTTTTTGACGATGCGCGGGTTGGGCAGCAAATCGACAAGGTGCTTGGCCACGCCGACGGGTCCGCTGCCGGGACCGCCGCCGCCGTGCGGCGTCGAAAACGTCTTGTGGAGGTTCATGTGCATGATGTCGAAACCCATGTCGCCGGGACGGGCGACGCCGAGCAAGGCGTTGAGGTTGGCTCCGTCATAATATAGGAGACCACCGGCTTCGTGGACGAGGCGGCTGATTTCGAGGATGTCTTTTTCAAACAATCCGAGCGTGTTCGGGTTCGTCAGCATGATCCCGGCGACTTCCTCGCTGAGGTTGGCTTGGAGCGCCTGGAGGTCGACCAATCCTTCGGGCGTCGACTTGATCGTGATGCATTCGTAACCGAGCATGGCGGCCGAGGCCGGATTGGTGCCGTGGGCGCTGTCGGGAATGATGACTTTTGTCCGCCGGGAGTCATGACGCCGTTCATGGTAGGCTTTCATGATCATAAGTCCGGTCAGCTCGCCATGGGCGCCGGCGAACGGATTGAGGCTCGTGGCGGCCATGCCCGAAATATGCGACAGCATCGTCGCCGCCTCGTCATAAAGCCGCAGTAACGGCTGCAGGGTTGAAGTAGGCTGAAGCGGGTGGATGTTCCGGAAGCCCGGAAGGCTCGCCACTTCGTCGTTTATTTTGGGATTGTATTTCATCGTGCAGGAGCCGAGGGGATAAAATCCGGTCTCGACGCCGAAATTCAGGCGGCTGACGTTGGTGTAGTGGCGTACGACGTCGAGTTCGGACACTTCCGGTAGTTCGGCCGGACGTTCCCTGAGAAGATTGGCGTCATACAGGCGATTTAAATCGGTTTCCGGCAAATCCTGGTCCGGCAAGGCATAGCCGACGCGGCCGGGCTTCGACAATTCGAAGATCAGCTTATCATATTTCATGGTCGGCCTCCTTGACGGCGGCGACGAAAGCATCGATGAGCGTCTTCGTCATCTTCTCGCCGGCGTAATAGACGGCCGTGCGTTCATCAAGCGGGTAGCCGCCAAGATAACCCTTCTCCGTCAATTTAGCGTTCAAGGCATCGATTTTGCGCCGATATGTCAGCGCGACTTCGTAGCCGAACGGCGCGTCATACGTTTTTTTGAATAGTCCGGTCGCCACGAGGCGCTCGGCCAGATAATGCATGGCCCCGATTGACCGTTTGGCGACTTCGATCAAACCTTGGCGTCCGAGCGTCACCGCATAAATCGTCGCCTGCAAGGCCATCAGCGACTGGTTCGAACAGATATTGCTGTTGGCTTTGTCGCGCCGGATGTGCTGCTCGCGCGCCTGAAGGGTCAAAACATAAGCCCGCTGGCCGCGATTGTCGGTCGTCATCCCGCAGATGCGTCCCGGCATTTTGCGGACGTATTTGGCGATGGTGGCCAGATAGCCGACATAAGGGCCGCCAAAGCTCAGCGGCAGTCCCAACGACTGCGCTTCGCCGCAAGCGATGTCCGCGCCGGCGCTTCCGGGGGTCTTGAAGACCGTCAAAGCGACTAAATCGCAATAGGCAATAAGCAGCGCTTGGTTTTGATGCGTTTGTTCGGCCAGATGGCTCAAATCCTCGACGATGCCGAAACGGTTCGGATATGCGGCGATCAAGGCCGCATATGGATCTTTTGACAATTCGCTTAATTCATGCGTGTCGATGACGCCGTCTTTCGTGGGGACGACAACGAGTTCGACGCCGCGGAAATGGGCGTAGGTTTTCAAGACTTCGAGCACGTGTGGCAATAAAGCGCCGGATGCCAGAACGCGCGGGTGGTTCGTCAGGATGACGGCCATCATCATCGCCTCGGCGGCCGCGGTCGCCCCGTCATACATCGAGGCGTTGGCGACGTCGAGTCCCGTCAATTCGCATACGACGGATTGGAACTCGAAAATGTATTGGAGCGTCCCTTGGGAAACTTCCGGCTGATATGGGGTATATGACGTCAGGAATTCCTGACGCGAGCTCAAGGCGTCGATATGCGCCGGACGCTCGTGGTCGTAAGCTCCGAAGCCGCGGAACGAGACAAGCTGACGCCCGCCGCTTTGGCCGAGATGCGTCCGCAATTGGCTTTCGCTCAAGGCCGGCGGAATGTCATAAGCGCTTTTCAAACGCACTTTTTCCGGAACGTCGGCGAATAAGTCGTCGAGGGAGCGCAGACGAAGCGTTTCCAGCATGCCGGCGATGTCGGCGTCGGTATGCGGCAGATATTTATGGTTCATTATTTGTGGCTTTTCGCGTACGCGGCTTCATCGAGAAGATGGTCGAAATGGCTGGCGTCCGTCACCTTGATCTTGATGATCCAGTTTTTCAGCGGATCCTGGTTGACGAGTTCCGGATGGTCGATCAGGGCCTCGTTGACGGCGGTGACGGTGCCGGATATCGGCATGTTCAGTTCCGAAGCGGCCTTGACGCTTTCGATCGCCCCGAATTCCTCGCCGGCCTCGTAGTGGCTGCCCACCTGCGGCAAGTCGACGAAAACGACGTCGCCGAGGCTGTGCTGGGCATATTCGCTGATGCCGATCTCGGCGTGGTCGCCTTCAAGGCGGACCCATTCGTGTGTCTGCGAAAATTTCAAATGTGCCATATGTATGTGCTCCTTTAGCTACTTTTTGTATTTTTTGTCCATGAAACGGATGTCGCGGACGACGGCTTTGACCGCTTGGTTGCGGATCATGACGGCCAACTCGGTCCCGACGGCCGCGCATGCGGTTTCCACCATCGCCAACGCCAATGGGTGCGCGTGGTTGGGCAACAGGTAACCGGTCGTCACTTTGCCGACGCGCCGTTCGTCTTGGCAGACTTCGTAATCGGCGCGGGCGATGCCGCGTCCGACGATGTCGAGACCGACGAGCTTGCGGCGCGCGCCTTGTTCCAGTTGTTCGGCTAAAACGGCCTTGCCGATGAAGTCCTTGTCGAAGGAGACGGCGAATTTGAGACCGGCTTCCAGCGGGGTTGTCCGATCGTCGATTTCGTGACCATATAGCGACAAGGCGGCTTCGAACCGCAGCGTGTCGCGCGCCCCGAGCCCGCACGGCGTCGCCCGGTATTTTTCAATGACCAAGGTCCACAATTTATGAATGGTAGACGGGGTGGCATACGCCTCAAACCCATCCTCGCCCGTATAGCCGGACCGCGAGAGCAA
>Ga0172368_10003910_pt1 | contig 17603 bp, 13 predicted proteins | sample Lak11m_FD_114540 | JGI IMG/M metagenome (GOLD analysis project Ga0172368, IMG submission 114540) | Freshwater microbial communities from Kabuno Bay, South-Kivu, Congo - kab_022012_11m | ecosystem: Environmental > Aquatic > Freshwater > Lake | place: Democratic Republic of the Congo: South-Kivu...
CGGTTTAAACTGAAAAGGTAATACAAAAAATGAAATTATTTTTTCGTCCATTTCCTCTAGTTGATCCTTTCGTCACCGATTTAAACCATATTAATTCCAGCACATCAAAAAAAGATTTAGCCGATGTAACTCCCGGGTTTTATTATTGGAATGGTTCTGAATGGATCCGAATGGTGGCTGCAAATGAAACAGCAAACAATATTTTGTATGTTGGTCCAACATGCAGATTCCCTACGATTGCCGCGGTTATTTCGTTTCTGAACACCAGCATGACAGGTCCGACCGTTATCCAGCTTGATGGTGGAAATCACGCAATTACTGAAACCCAAACCATTGATCTCGCTTATCCTGTTACTTTTCAAGGCATCTCTTATGGCGAATCGACGATTACCGGCCCGGATGACGGGACAACTGCATTCGATGCCCAAACGAAATGTTACTTTAAAATGCTGGCATTTGAGTCCGGAACAACACCCGGAATTGGCATCAAACTTTCTGGTCCGACCGAGTACTATGAAATAAAAGATGCCACCTTTACCGGTTTCACCAAGGCCGTTGATATCACGACTAATGCAGACTTATGGCTTTTTGAAACAGACTTTGATGATTGTACCGGTGCAGGGGTCGAAATTGAAGCAGGTTCGGGCAGCGGCGGATCCCTTAAAGTCTCGGAATGTGACTTCACGAATTGTGCAACAGGGATCAACCTTTTCACAGGCCAGGATGAAATCGTCTCTATTCTTAACTGTACATTTTATAATTCGCCAAATCCTGCGACTGATATTGGTGTTTCCTACAACCCTGCTACCACCAGCCCGTACTTTACCTATAGCTCCATGTTTATAACCAATAATGCCTGGAATAACCAGGGATCATTTTTTAACGGATTTGATTTTGCGCGCACAGATGGCAGGGATGCGAATGTTTTTATGAGCAACAATTCCGGACATGAAAATGAAAATCCACATTGCAAATTGACTTTATTAAACAATCCAACCGGAATAAACGCCAACGGTACTACGTGGGTAAAAGCAACCTGGAGCACAAGTCCCACATTTTTAACTACCTATACCAGCAAATGGGATCTCACTACAACTTTAAATAAATTCGTTTACCTTCCTGATAATAAATTAGATGTTGTGATGTGGATTTCGGGAAATGTCTCGTCGGGCAATACTGCAAGAAATATGAATATTGGGATCTGTAAAGGGGGTAACTCCGCAACAAGATACGGGGAGACCACGGTCAGGACAGGAAATGATCCATCCCGTCCTTCTCAATTCTCAATGGTGATACTGCTGTCTGAAGTCGGCCCGGGCAACTTTTTTGAATTATGGTTCAATTTCTCTACCGGCGGTACAGATAACGTGATATTTTCGGATCTGAGCTGGTATGTTGATTCTAAATAATCTCAACCCGGAATGAACATGAAAACAACCTTGATAATTATAGTACCTGGTATGCTGCTTTTTCCGGTTCTGGTCTTTGGCCAGGGAATTATCGTTCAGCCCGGAGCCTACGTTACTATACAAAATACAGCGGGTATCAAAACCAGCGGTACTGTAAACTTAACCATACAATCAACCGCCATGGGAACCGGATCGGTTATAGATTACAATAGCAGCGGAGGAATCACGATCGATGGAACGACCAAAGCGGAACGTTATATCAATAATGACAACAACTGGCACTTCGTTTCGACGCCGGTGACTTCTGCAGATATATGGCCGGAGTTCGCCCCGACGCCTGATGGGGCATTGAATTTCAGCACGACCGGACTGAACTGGGACTTTTACTATTGGAATCCCAACTGTTTGACGACCACGGGTAATTACCCCTGGGTGAACCTGCGGAAATCAAACGGAGACTATAATGACGGAGGCGTCGAGGCTTCAGGCAATGGAGCAGGATTTGGAACGCATACGCTTGTTGATCCTCCTGAATTCGATATCGGACGGGGTTACCTTGTTGCCTATGCTCCGGAGTATTCGGGTACAACGCATGATTTTACTGGTACCCTGAATTACGGAAACCGATCCATTCCGGTAACAAATAACAGTAATCCCTGGAACCTGGTTGGAAATCCTTATCCATCGGCAGTTGACTGGAAGGCTGCCGGTTGGAATCGCACGACCCTTGAAACCAATGGTGGCGGGGGCTATGATTATTGGATTTTCGTAGGCGCTTCAGGAAATTATGGGGTGTTCAGCTCGAGTGGAACCACAGGGACATTAGGGACGACCAGGGACATTGCGCCGATGCAAGCCTTTTTTGTCCAGGCTGCCTCCACGGGAAATCTTTCCATGACCAACACAGTTCAGGTACATTCGACGCAATCATGGTTGAAGGAAGTGAGAGAAGAAAATAACCTGCTCAGGCTCAGGTTGACCACTGCTGCGAATAGTTTCTATGACGAAATGATCGTTGAGGTAGATCCTGCCTTTGACAACGGGGGATCACAGAAGTTCTGGAGCAGTTATTCTGAGGCTCCGGAGATCTTTTCGACAAAAGCCGGCAAACACTATTCCATCGACCGGTTGCAGGTCGTGAATGAGAATTCCGTCGTTTCTTTGGGAATTAAAGCGGGTGCCGATGCATCTTATGAACTGACATTCGATGGAGTGAATGATTTTTCCATTTCCGGAAGCATCGTTCTTGAAGACCTCAAGACCGGAACTGTACAGCAATTGAAAAATAATCCGGTATATACATTTTTTGCTGTTCCCGGGGATCCCACGGAAAGGTTCCATCTTCGTTTCGGGGGTCCTTACGGAATAAAGGATCCGGTGACTGTTTCCTACTGGAGCATATACTCTGCCGGTAATGCAGTTTGTATCCGGAACAACACTGAATTGACACCGAAAGGCGATGTATATATTTTTAACCTGTTAGGGCAGAAGATCATTCAGAAAAAGCTGACAGAATCATCCATCAATAAAATCGATCTGAATGTTCCCTCGGGTTATTATCTCGTGACCCTTGTTACGGATACCCAAATAATCAGTGAAAAGGTAATTATTCATTAGAAACCCGGCTGTGAAAGTTATAGGTCGGGTTTAAATGAAACAATAAGAGAATTGGTACTGATGTTTTTAAAATAATCCAGGGTCATTTGCAGTTCGCGCGTAAAGCACAACAGAAATCCCCCGCCACCGGAACCGCAAAGTTTCAGGGTGAATAACCTGTTTTCCAATCCTTCAGCCCATATTGGCCTGAATGCAGGTACGATCAGGTGGCTCAAATGCGTCAACTGAAATTGTGACAGTTGGTCAAGTTCATTAAAGAACCCGTTTATTTCCCCGGAAAGTAATTTTCCGATGATTGAATTGACCAGCGAACAAAAACGAGTTCCGGCGGAAGTAACGTTTCCGCCGGGTGCAAATCCGGCCAGGAAACCGGCGACGAGCGGACCTGTGCCACACGGTTCTCCGGTATCCAGTAACAGCACCCCAATGTGGTTTTCAATCATCAGACGGCCGATCGGGTCGACCGAAACCACTTTCCCTTGCCTGTCAAGTAAAAGCGGGCGTTTCAATAAACTGATCAGCGGATCAAAACCGGAGCTTTTTCCATGGAAAAAGGATTCCATTTCAACGAACGCCTCCCTCACCGAAACCAAGTTTTTCATGTCGGTGTGATGGAAACTGCCAGGATGATTGAGCAGGTACCTGTAATAAATTGCCGCACAAAGTGCTCCGGAACTGCCCATGCCATATCGCGGAGGAATGTCTGATTCAAGAAAGAGTCCGTTACCAATATCTGTTGCGAATCTTTCAGTATCAAGAAATTTTCTGAAAATCCGGGGATGTGCCATGAAATGATCACACAGGCCGCGCAACTTACGGTTACTTTCCTTGGCCAACGAAAGTGTATCGGAGGCCTCCTGACCGATAAACTTCAGGGAAGCACTGAAATGATCGAACGGTATGCCGACAGCCGATGAGCCAAGCAGGATGGAATATTCGCCAAAAAGCAGAAGTTTAGCAGGAAATTCAGCCATTGTTAAAGGATTCGTCCAACCTCAACGGTCCTGAGCCACAGCGATCAAAGATAACAAAACCCTCTTCGCACAATGGCTGTAAGGCGTCCCGGATGAATTCTTCAACCATCGAAACCGAATTTGCCGGGTACATCACATGGAGGTTGGCGCCTGCATCGAGCGTAAAAAAGACCGGGTTACCACGCTTCCTGGCTTCCCGGACCCGGTGAATGGCTTCAACCGTGGCTGGTTTCATGAGCAAAACACCAGGATTTGCGCTCATGATCAGTGCATGCAACGTAAGCGCCTCGTTCTCAGCAACTGAACAAAGCTTCTCCAGGTCATTGGCTTTCAATGCCTCCACTGCAGTTTCCAGGTTCTGATGTGCCTGCGTGATCCGCCCGCCCGAAAAAGGATGGCCATTCATGGTTTCATGCCCGAGGGTACTTGGCAAACTTTTCGGCGCCCCGGAGATAATCAGGATGGCATCGTGCAGCGATAACATCTCCGGATGAATGGAATCCACTACAGGAATGGCAAATTCATCCGACGTGCCCGGGATGATGGATGTTTCGCCCCAGACCGTAAATCCGCTATATAATGAGCGGCAAGCGCTGCCTGATCCCATGCGGGCGACATGGGAAGCCATGCGCAAAAAGTCATGTGTTTCAGTTTCAGTTTTCGTAATTTCGCCGGCAATTTCGAGTAAACACAATGTGAATGCACTGATTCCCGAGGAAGAAGAAGCGATGCCGGTGGAATGGGGAAAGGTGTTTACTGTGGTGACATCCAGGGTTATTTCGTTGAAAAGAGGAATTTCGGCGGATAGCCACTTCAGGAGTTGCTGCATCTTCGGTAAATATGGATGATTGCGATCACCGTTTACCGACACCAGACCCTTTACCGGTTCGTTACATAAAACCTGCACCAGAGTTCGTGTTACAGCTTTGTCGAGGGTCATGCTTAGTGAAGGATTGACCGGGAACTGTCCGTTTTTCTTACCCCAATACTTAACAATTGCAATGTTCGACGGGCTTTGCCATGCGATGCTGAAATTTTTGTCAAATGAAAATTTCCCCTTTTTGACAATATCTTTCAACGTGGATAAAGGAGATGTATTCATCTTTGAATTTCAAGTTCATTATACGAAAATACGTTTGAAAAGCCCAGTCCATGGAGTATATTGACAACACCTTCCGGTTCCATACCACTGACAAACATCGCAAAATCTCCGCCCCAGGCGCCTAATGATTTTACCGTTCCGGGGAAGGAGCGGTAATGGCGGGCAATTGGCTCCCGCTTGAGGATCGTGCTCAGTATGAATTCATGCTCGTCGACAAGACGTATCAGTTCGTAGGATGAACCGGCCTCACATATTTCCTTTGACAGACGGGAGATCTTTACAAGGTCAATCTCTGAATAATTCTGATCCAGCAAAAATGCGGCAACTGCTTTCTTGCTGTTCTGTTTGGTCCCAAGAAAAACGAACCATGTATTGTTACGCAACGCGGGTCCGGCATGCGCCGGTGTTATATCAGGCTGTCCCTTGTGCACCTGATAGTATAACAGACCGGTTCTGCCTGCACAGGCAACATCATAACCCGATCCCTGTGAAATCATACGGAACAGCTCATATACCGGTACTCCTGCCCATTCGGCTACAAGATAAAATAATGTGGAACTGCTCCCCAATCCCCAGACCAGGGGATAATTCGCTTTTACATCTACTTTCCATCCGTTTGCGCACGACAGGAATTCCGGATTTAACCGACGTGCGGCGACCAGTACCCTTCTAAGGTCACCGGCTATTTTCTTCTTATCCGTAGAAATGACCGCCAGTGTATCCTGGTCAAACCTGGCGCTGAACCACGTTCCGTTCTGATCTGAACTCTTCCATTCGATATTCCTTTGAGGGATTTGATCAACGGTCATATCCTGTCCGAAACAGACAGGCATCGCCAATGCCTTTGCACCGGCCAGTACAAGGTATTCGCCTGTGATCAGGAGTTTTCCGTTGGCATGAATTTTAATGGCTTTTTTCATGCAGAAAGTGTTTTACGGCATTGAAACTCACCTTCCTGTTGATGAAATAAGACTCGGCCTCCTCCCTCTGACCGTTATCGACATTCAACATGTTCAGGATATTTGAAAGATGCAACCGCATGTGCCCTTTTTGTATCCCGGTGGTGATCAGGCTGCGGATAGCCGCGAAATTACTCGCCAATCCAACAGAAGCCACGATCCCCATCAGCTCCTTCGCCGTCGGATTGCCAAGGATTTCAAGTGAAAGACGTGCCAGCGGATGCAGGTTCGTGATGCCACCGACTGTACCCAGGGCAAGGGGAATGGTCAGACCCAGGGTAAGGACATTGTTGTTCACGGTACAGGTGCTTAAACCACGATACTGACCGTCGCGGCTGGCATAGGCGTGTGCGGCAGCTTCAGCGGCCCTGTAATCATTTCCGGTGGCCATCAGCACGGCATCCACCCCGTTCATAATACCCTTGTTATGCGTAACGGCACGGTAAGGATCGTGGTGGGCGATCTGGTAAGCAAGGCGCATCTTGTCAGCAAAAATTTCAACGGGAAGGCGGCCGGCGATAAGTTTGAAGTGTTCTATTTCGCAGGATGCCTCAACCGTCACGGTACATTCAGGGATATAATTGCTCAGTATTGCCATCGCCACCTGGAGCTTTTTTTCCTGAGGGTCATTCTCATTTGTAAAGAACAGATCAAGCGCTTCGGCCATGTCTTCCAGGCAGGTATTTACAAAGTTGGCCCCCATTGAATTGATGGTCTCAACTTTCAATTCAAGTTTATATAAATGATCGATGACTGCTGTTTCATCCTGAAGCTCCAGGCTCAGGATCCCTCCTCCCCGGCGCTCCATGTTGGATGTCAGCTTTTTAAGTCGTTCCAGCAGGAACAATTTAAGCTGATGCCACCGGTCGCGGATATAGGTTGGATCTCCAAACCAACGGAAATAAACATGTCCAAGCTTCACCGTCGTTACAAGGGTTACGGTGAATCCTCCCCGTTCGGCCCAGAAACGGGCGCTGTGCGAGGCAGCCGCGACAACAGAACTTTCCTCAATGGCCAGGGGGACATGATAAACTTTTCCATTTACCACGACATTCGGCGCGATACCGTATGGGGTATGAAAACTGCTGATGGTATTTTCACTCAATTCGAGAAACTGGCTGCGTTCGTTTTCATCTTCCATTAAAAACCGCTCCAGCCGGTCTTCGGCCTGCACCGGGTCATTACAGAGCGAGGCGATAAAGTTCCTTTTTTCCTCTTCCGTCAGTTTTGAAAAACCCCGGATAATATCGTGGGTCGTCATCAGTTTTTGATTTTTAAAAATGCCCGGGCGAATTTCAGACCGTCAATCTGGCCGGCAACATAACTCTGAAGTTCATGATAATCATTACGGGCAAACCGCAGGAATCCGGAAGCCTGTCCGAAAATACTTGGCAGCATGCTTTTTGACATAAAATAATACCCATCCAGGAAGGAATGGATCCCCCCTGAAATAATGAGTTGCCTGCAAGCAAGGGGCTTCCCGCTTGTCAACAGGGAGTTCACCGTATCCAGCATTTCCCCGGCTGTATGGCCGATCATGGCAACCGGGCCATAGAGTTCCTGATTCTGAGGGGTGCTGCGCAGCAGCTCCAGCCGGGCAAAATTGGTACCGCCAAATGCTGCAAAATCCAGGGCTTCAACCGGAAGTTCCATGATGCGTGTAATACTCTCCGGTCCCATCCCCTGCCCCACTTCCTTGACGATGATCTTCAGCTTTGTCAGGGACAGCAATGCTTCAATGGTCTCGACCGGGGGTTTCGTCACAGTGCCACCCTCCTTTTGAAGCCACTCCTGGACCGGGTTCACATGAATGATCAGTCCGTCGGCCTGTAACGACTCAACCAGGTCGTCCAGTTTCGCAGTACTCTTGTTTGTCAGCATCTCTTCCACCTGCACGATCCCGATGTTGGCATAAAACGGCAAGTCGTTACCAAGGATGGAACGAAGATTAAAATCATCAAAATGCGACCGGTCTTCAAGCAGCACCCTGCATGAACCCAGGCCCATTCCCATACCAAACTCATTGCAGGCACGGGCAAGGTTGTGGTTGATCGTCCCGGCTTCTTGGGTGCCACCGGTCATGCTCGACACCCAGATCGGTACCCGCATAGTCTTTCCGAGAAAGGGAAATGGACCCGGATCGTCATTCAGGTGCGAGCCCAGCAACGGTTCATAGGTGAACCGGGTATCGGCAAGGACAGGGGCAACCTGTGATGAGAAGGCCAGTGCGATGTGTTCGTTTTTACGTTTTTCCATTACTATATTTTGCAGAAGACATATGCTCCTATTTTTGGCGCTTTCGCGCCTTTGCGGTGGATCTTAACAGATGAGGTTCCAGTAATCAATGGTTCCCCAAGTAATCCGAAAGCAAAAGTAAAAAAAAAAATCGTTCGGGTAAACCGGTATTGATATTCCTGAATATGGGTGTGTCATGGATATCAGGCTCCCGGTTTTATAGATATGCATCAGGCAAATTATAAAAATTCACATACAAGTGAATTAATATCTTTATCGGTTATTCCAAAACTATTGGCATATGAGTTGATTATCTGAATTTCAATTGGTAAAATTCTCAGATCGGCAAGCACAACGAAGATAACATGATGAAGAATCTTTTTTATTTCGATTACCGTATAATTATTATTTTTTGTCAATTCGATTGCCCGAGCAACTAAATGTTTTACCAGAGCATCGGAATTCCCAGCAAAACCTTCATACAAAGTCATTATTTTAGCATTGAATGTATCCACCATTACAGGATCAACCATTTTTTTCATCATATCCAATTCCAGGTTATCTGCTTTGTTATCGGCGATTGCGACGGCAAAAAATAAATTCAACAATAATTCGATATTATATTTAGGGCTACTGTTGTCTTCAAACAAACTTCTAAGTATTAATGCGGCTTTAAACATTCTGACATCTTTGTAACGGATCAGTACTTCTTTTGCATTTTCGACTGTCTGAATGTTAACTGTTTTCCCCGACAAAAAATAGGCGAGTTGTAAATTGACTTCCATGTTTGCAATTTCCACCTCTTCTTTGCATATCTTCATAAAATCCAATGCCTTTTTGAAATTTATTTCGCTATTTGCCCAATCTTTTTCGGGTAAATATTTATTAAAAGCGATTTCATTAAATGTGACAGAAATCGCTCTTATTATTTTAATATCGACATCACATTTCTGACTTTTATTAAGATGTTCGACCAATTTTTGGGCTATTCCAACCAATACCATTATAAAATCAATGGCATTTCTGCGTTCAGACATTGGTAAACCAAAGTACATTTGCATCAGATTATGAAAATACTCAAGTGTTTGGGTATGAGTTACGCCCATGTTTTTGGCGTATTCAGAATAGATCCTTTCAAGGTATTGTTTGGCATGGTTGTAGTTTCTGGTACAAAGTAGAGCGTTGATATTGGTCATTACTACATCCAGAATTTCATTCGAACTCAAATTTATAACTGATGATAGTCTTTCAGCATGCTTCATGCTCCTGATTGCATCATCAACTTTTCCTTTGTAAAGCAGGATGGCAGATTTGTAGATATAAATGGAAATGATTTCCTTACTATATCGAGGGAGTCTTTCCTTCCTTAATTCGAGGGCCTTATCAATTAGATTTTCATCCAGATAACTATATCTTCCAGGGAGGAAGAAAAGCTTGGACATGATGGCCTCCCAAAAGGAGAATGAGCTTTTTGTATCAGGATGGTCTGCTCCGTAAAGGTATAACCTGATCGAAAACGATTCCTCAATAAGTTTAATCGCCTCATCAATTCTTGAAACAGTAATGTAACGTAAAGCGAGATGATATTTATAAATTGCGACCTCCTTATCCCAATAACGATTTGCATTCCTATTTAATTCGAGTGATTCCTCGATCAGTCTGATTCCATCTCCCATTGTAAGCTTATTATCCTTCTCCTCTCCTTTTTCAAAGCGTGCCATTCCAATATTATATTTAGACTCACCAAGTAACCTGTCATACGGATATTTACAACATCTTTCACGGATTTTAAAGGCCTTCAAATAAAGTGCTTCACTTTTAATGTATTCCTTTTTATGAAAAAACAGATGACCGTAATTATTAATATAATCAGCCATATCAGGATGATTTCTGAATTTTTTGTTCTGATATTTCCAGAGACACTTAATTGCTTTAATATAATATTCCTTAGCATGACCAAAACCGTTTTCGTCAATCTGTTCTTTTGCAACTGAATTATTCATATAGGATTCTGCCAGATCATTATAAATCTTTGCCTTGATTAACACATCCGTTATTTCTTCACCATATGGTAATGCTTTTTCCAGAAAATAAATAGATTTGATATATTCCTTTATTTCAAAATATAACAGACCAATACTCTGATAAATATTAGCCAAATCATTAACATCGGAGATCTCGGATTCGAGTTTCCGAACATTTGCCTTGATTCTTTCAAATAGGGTGTCATGGTTTTCCAGATGACTAAAATATGCAATACACTGATATTTATCTTTATTGAACATCATAACAAGAAATGAAATATCGCATATTGCATCTTCAAGTTCCTGATTTTTCTGTAAACGGATCAAATGGTATGGTAATTCATCGAGGAGTCGTGAATTTATCCCAACAGAAATATCTCGTAATGAAGGTGGTTTTTTAAGAATACTCATTCCCATTTTTGCAAGAGACTCATGGCCTTTCTCCGTGTTAATAAAATAATCACCCGCCTGCTCTTTATTCGTTAGCCATTCGTATAAAGAATTGTGGAAGGGTTTATAAACACCATTAAAGTTCATAAATAGCCATCCAGTATTTTGTCTGAAAACCTCCATTTGGTTTTCATCCCAGTTTAACAGCAATCCTGCATCTTCCAAATTAATTGAATCTTTAGCGACGAAAGTAAGTTCAAGGTATTTCCGTAATGTCACATTGTAAAAACCAGGTTCCGGAAAAATTCTGTTAAAAGTTCTCCTGTAGATATCATCAATTCCTATAGGTAAATTATCAATCAGTTGATCGACATTTGCCTCGGCTATTTCTTTGCTTAGAATTTCTTGTACAACGTAGCAAACATACAAGAACATCCCTTCACTTTTTTGTAAAATAACATTGGAAATCCTCTCGAGAATCTCAGTATTATTCACATGTTCAGCCAAGGATTTTTGTAGAAACTGGCTAATATCATTTATGTTTTCTACGGATTTTCTTTGCAGGTCCATTCTCTTGACTGACCGTAATATTTTCAAAATATCATTTTCCGGTCTTGAAGTAAGGATGAATTTTAAACTTTGCGGGAGTTTATTGATCGTATAACCCAATGCGGAAATAAAATCGTCTGTGATATAGCTATTTTCCGACCTCCTTATCTCATCAAGTCCATCTATTATTATGATGATCCTATATTTATCTTTAATATCACGATGTGACATTGGCTGCAAAATAAGAACATCAAACAAATATAATAATGAGGCTTGCGTACCACTCTTGTTATTGAGTTTGATATCCTCCAATGGAAGTTTAATCACTATCCTTTTATATTCTTCAATTTGCCTGCACAATTGATAACATAGGTTTAATATCAACCTTTCCGGATTTGACTTCTCCGGAGATTTAAAATCAATAAAGTGAAATGCCTTGGTTTCATTTAAGGATTTAATAATGCAGCAGGCGAGAGCAGATTTCCCGATGCCTAATTCCCCGGTCAATAAAAGCACTTTTGAGTCAGAACTACTTTCAACCCAGCGCATAACCGGGTCAATAATCCAATTCCTTCCAAAAAAATGTTTTGAAAATTGGTCTATTTCCTGATCAAATTGAAATGGATACGGGGTCAGAAACTTTTTAAGATAATCCCAGTCATTATATTTCCAGTAGGTGTCCATCTCTTCCCCGTTCAATGCATTGACCAATGAATTCAATCTTTTATTGTATTCATGAACATGATGCTCTAAAGGGATACAATCAGTCAGGTCAAGATACTTTTTCCGTGTAACATCCATTGGAAAATCTGCCTTTTCAAGGACAATAGGGTAAATAGGAACATGGTCATTACTTGCTTTCTGCAGTTCATTCAAACAATAACCGTATTCCTGGTTGTTTTCTATCCTGACGGAATAAGGTGTTATGAAAAGTAAAAACCTGCGGTTTTCCGGATTGCCATGTAGCACCTGCATTGCTTCGAATATTTTATTATGCGGGTTGTCACCTGGCTGTATCCTTTCCTTATCAAACCAAATTTTAAAATTTCTCTTTTTTAAATCATCACATATCTTTACGACGTTCTCTGTAAAAGGGTCATTCCCATAACTGATAAAGATAAAAATCTGTTCGTTTGAAGTATCCATATTGTCAGGTTTAAAAATTATTTTCAAGTACTAACTCGACATCACTTAAAATTGATTTCTGAATACCAGAATTTTACTGTTAATAAAATTACGCAGGTTCTCTAAAATCGCAGTTAAAATAAATTACAGATCTAACATGCTAAGATATGAAATTATCAGAAATATTAAACCATTAAAATATATTTTGCATTCATTGACCATATCAGCCTGATCTGGTTCTCGCCCTGAATCACAAGATTATTAATAAAACCGCCCGAACTTACGATAAGAAATCAGGGATTTGTCTGATCATTTTGTTATTGGTTGAGAGTGATTCTGAGGACGCATTCTCTTGTCCGAATAAATTGTGTAACACATTTTTGGAGTTAAATAAATTCAACAGGTACTCCGCTTGCTTGCCAGTGATAATTTCATCATCCTGCTTTCGGGAGACATTGAAAATAGAAACATCATTGGTATAGAACTGGTTTGAGTCTTTCAGGAAAACCGAGTACATATCTTCTGAAAGAATCATTTTCCCTTTCATGTATGTGGTCGAAAGATTTGATATATCATAGAAATAGATATAGCCTGAAGTACTTCCGACGACCAATAACTCTCCGATAAAAGTAAAAGTCCACAATTCATGAGAATCAATTTCAATGGTATTAATGCATTTTAAATCAGGTAACTTCCAGATTTTAACATGCCCGTCGAAACTGCAGGTAAAAACAATATCCGGTTTCCCCGGGTGAACCTTGATGCAGGTGATATCATTCTTGTGAATCCGGTAGGATGCATATAACCGGTCAATCAAAAGATTATACAAATAAATATGACCGTTGACATCTGAAGCTATGATCATATTGAATTCCGGAACGACGCACATGGTCCTGAAATCTCTCCTGATGGAATTTTCTTTTATCATCAATCCCGAATGAATATGAAACACATTCAGGAAACCACTGTTTGAGATGATGTACAGACGGTTGCCAATCGGGATGCAAACTCCACTTCTGGTCCCACTTTTATGTGGACCAGTAGCAGTATAAACCTGGATCATTTTTCCATCCCTATATGACCATTTTCTTACAATATTTGTCTGGCATGACGGATCCTTCTCTACGTCATAACTGAATGAAAAAATGTTCTGACCATCAGGGGAAAGGGTGACATAAGGACTTCTGCCCATGTATCTTTCAGTCAGAATCAAGCGCTCAGAAAGGGTATTGAAGTCGACTACCCTTACCGTCCCATCCCAACTGGAGGTGATAATCTCGTTTTGATATTTAACAATATGCCTCACAGTCGCTTCATGGTGGTCGTACCATCTTATCGCTCCAGTTGTCAAATTGATCAGGTGAACGCGCCGGGTGTTGATATTAGAAATGATGAGGGTATTTTCGTTTTCATCATAACAAAGGCTTCTGATACCCAAAGCAGGAATGTTGTTTTTAAGGCGATACTGATAATCCCCGAGCAGGTATTTAAGAAAGTCATTCTGCCAGGCCATCAGAGCCGGATTTTGATCAGGGGAAGGAATAGTCAGCATGATATCTTGTTATTATGGGTTAAAGGACACCCGATCCGATTGATTTCTGTTTCATTATATTTTTAATTTCAGTAATAACCCCGGCAATTTTCTGATCCAAAAACCGGATCTGCATTTTCAGATATTCTTCATGAATCGCTGCCAGATCATCATCGGCTATATGCTTACCTTTGAATGCGGTATGATTGTTTTCTTTTAAATCCGATATTTTTTCACCGGAGGTGAATTTCAGTTTTTGAACCGACTCTTCATTCAGTTGAATAAAAGGTATATTATCCTGTTCAATGGTCGTGTAATCAAAAAACTCTGTGGGTAGGTGTTGGCTTACACGGGTATTATACACCCGTATAAGCACATTTATAAGACGTTGATATTGAATAAACTGATCCATAAAACTGAAATTCATTTCATTGTAAATGGAATTTGATTCCATAAAGAACCGTGTAGCGTATACGGTTTGTTCTGAATCGTCCGAAACTGTAAATGTCTCCCTGCAGTTTTTCGAAATTGCCCTGAAAAGATGCCTGATACATAACTTCAAACCGGAAGAATGTTCACCGGTGTCGTTTTCATCTTCCCATTCAGCATATTTCAATTTCACATTTCCGGAATCCTTTTCAATTTCTTGAGTGATCAGAAAGGAGAAATATTTCTTTTCGAGTTCCTCTTCCGTCCTGATCATCGGGTCATTGGCATAAATTAATTTCGTTTTTATTTGAAAGAGCAGACTCTCCCTGGTGGATAGTTTCAAAATACATTCCCTGAACCGTTCGTTATATGATTCATTTATATGCTCGATCACCAAAAGTTCTGCAATAGTTTTTTGAGCAATGGTCGCTATTTCAAAGTAGTACCGGAAAAACCGTTTTCTCTTTTCGTTAAGATTCCGGAATCTGTTGATATCAAACGACACCAATGATGAAACAGGTAGTTTGTACAGTTGAGAGGAGAGAAGAAAAAACAATAAAGAATCAAAACAGATCTCTTTCAGGTGTGGGGACATCTCCTGAAGTTGCTGCCAGATTCGTTTGAATCCGTCGTTATACAAGTCCAGATGATCGAGGAAATGGAGACTGAATTCACAATGACTGTCACCGGCAGGATCGACACGCATGACACCTTGCTCAAAAAGGATCATGGAAGTAATTCCAAAGGTCAGGAAAACATGGCCTTCAAAGGCATTTTTAAGAATAAGGACTATCGTTTGGAATTCTGAACAATCATATTGAATTGAAAGTTCCATGAGCTCTTTGGCATTATAGACCTTTTGCGAAGACCCCTTTTTCTGATCCGGCTCCAATTGTTCATATGGTAGTGGTTCTGCTTTACCGGATTTAACTTCTGGCTTGGCTTCTTTACAGGTTTTAAGTTCCTTTATATCTAGAAATAAGGGATAATAAGAACCATTGTAATGCGATTTGTCACCGGTTGGATCTTTATCATTATTTGTATACATAGGAATTGATTTTGCGATAAGGCTGCCAAATGCGTGCCAAGGATGGGAATCATTAATATAAGAAGTTGTTAATTAATGGTATATGATATTCTTTTGGTTGAGATGGATAGGTTGATTTTATAGAAGTAGTAGTGAAAGAGGTTGAGATGATTGGAATAGCATCATGAAAATCTATTATAATAAAAGCTGGTTAACTTTGTTAGTTAGAATTCTCCGGATTAAGGATCCGTTAATATCAATAGAAGCAAAAAATGAGTATAGAAATCACCGGGATATATATTGATGATTTCAGAATGAGATCAGAATATAAAATCCATTACGAGTATGAAACCTATACCCGTGAACTATTGCGGGAGGTCGAAATGAAATGGATCGGAAACGAGGTTGAAATTTCCAATTTCTTTACTTCAATGCCTGGTGTTTATAAAATACAACTATTACAAAAAAAACCGGGATTTCGTCAAAATCTCTACGAGATGATCGGCTATTACCAGGTTATCCTTTATCCTTCAACAAATTTCCGGATCCAAATGAAACTGAATGATCTGGGTATTCCGGAAACCCTAATGCGGATCAATCAAACGGAGTACCTTTTTTATGGCACATCAGAAAACAGCTTCCTTACCGTTACGGCTGAATATCCATCTATCAGTACAAAAATGAAACATCATCCGGATCAGGTAAAAGGTGACTTTTTACTCTTACAATATGATCAATTACCTGAAATGGAAAAATTTGTCAAAGATTTTTTGGCGGTTGCCAGACAGAGACTGGAAAAGGCATCGGCACCGGAACCGCTGCTTCACTTTCTTCACGGGTTGAATACTCAAAAACAACCTCCGGAAGATATTCACACCTATTATTCAAGGCTTTATAACATGCTTTCGAGTATGAATTTTAACCTGACACATGGTGATTTATTGGATATGGATGAAAGACAGCGGATTGATTCCTTTATTGATAGAACTGGCAGGTGTTTACAGTTTGGATAATGTGATTTGTGATTACGCGATCCAAAGAATATACTCTTCCATAGACGAGTAGAAGGCTTAGGAGTCAACAAGGAAATATTCTTATAACTTAGTTTGCTTTCAGTTCAGATTGCCGGATTTTTTTTGATTACTGATGTCAATTCATCAGTAAAGGGTTGGTAAACTACACCTCTCCGCCACCTGCTATACAACGCCAGATTATGGGCGCAGGTTCTTCCATACAGATGGAAGCAACGCGGACAGATCATCCGACCGTTTAAAATATGGTATACGTTGTAGCACGTCCTCCAGCCAATCCTGAGGATTGATACCGTTCTGTTTGCAGGTACCCATAAATGAATAGATCATGGCAACGCGCTGGGCCGCCTCGTGAGATCCGGCAAACAGGTAGTTGCGCCGTCCGATTGCGATTGGATCGTGAGCATCTGCGAACGCTTGTCCTGAAGAGTCATAAGAATTTTTGGCCGCAAGTTGGTCAACGCCGATCAACTGTGCAAGATGCTCGTGGCCGAAGGGATACAAATAACCCAATTATTTTATCCTTCAGGTGGACCATCTCTGAAGTCTATACTTGGTAATTCTAAATATTCTGGCCAATTCTGAGGAGCATACACATTTGATTCCCTAATTCTCCCATAAGCGGATACTTCCATGTAATACGCATCTCCTACCGGATAAGGAAAACTAAAGCCCGATAATAGTACCCATTTTTGATAAATATAACCTCCGTCTACAGCTTGTCCTTCAGAGTCATCAAAATAAAATTGCATACTCCAATCATAGGTTTCATAATCAATATTAAAAAGCTTAAGGTAACCAACAACATTTTGCCGTGAGTTAGTATAAATCGTAACTTTTGCATAAGCAGGGTCAGCCACTGCGTGAAGGTTAGTAACTGCTAAGAACCAAGTGATTAAAATTGACGATAAAAGGATTGTTTTCATAATTCAATTATTTTAAAGGTTTGTTAATGATAATGATAATGATGAGTCAATATAGTCATTCTAAGATTTTTCAACATATCCAATTATCGTTTTTCAACTTATGACCCATATATGTTATAAATATGCAGTTAAATATATGGATTTGCTAATATTATAATGTAACCTTTTTTTAGGACAGGGAGTTAAGGTGGAATATAAACCCTTAATTTTACTGTCATGGAAAAGAGAAGCAGAAGAAAATTTAGTGCCGACTTTAAGGCAAAAATTGCCATTGA
>Ga0172368_10003911_pt1 | contig 17600 bp, 11 predicted proteins | sample Lak11m_FD_114540 | JGI IMG/M metagenome (GOLD analysis project Ga0172368, IMG submission 114540) | Freshwater microbial communities from Kabuno Bay, South-Kivu, Congo - kab_022012_11m | ecosystem: Environmental > Aquatic > Freshwater > Lake | place: Democratic Republic of the Congo: South-Kivu...
ACAACTTACACACTTTTTTTAATCATTTTTTACAATCTCCTGTAAATTAACCTTTATTTATATGGTTCAATTATATCACATTCAAGGTTAAACCAGACCCCCATTTTTACCATTATGCCTTTTTTGTGATTAATTACTTTTATAATAACCCAAACAATATTTTCCTAATCCAGGAGGATAGTCAATCAATAACTAATAATATATCTCAAAAAAATGTGGCCAATGATGAAGGTAAAGAAAATCAAAAATTACAAAATATAGGAGACTTGGCTTCAACTGACAATTCATCGGAATTATTTCAAGACTTAATTAAATCCGGATTAAATGATGGTAATAGTAGTAATTTTGTCGATAAACTGAGTCTTGCCAATGATTTTATAGAAGGTACAGATAATCAAACAGTATCAACACCGTCCGCTAACCCTTTGTCACCATTAGCAACTTCAACTCCCCAAGTGACGCAACCGGCTTCTTCTAGCCAACAGTCAAGCCCTATTAGCATTACGCAATTTAAACCGGATGATAAATCTAGTTTTACCCAAGGGGATACTATTAATTTTTCTGCTATAGCGCAGGATAAAAATAACGATAAGCTACTATATCAATTTTTAATTAACGGACAAGTAATCCGATCATGGGATACAAATAATAATTTTTCTTGGAGTTTAAATGTTGATGCCCCATTAAAACATGTTATTACAGTTGAAGTTAAAAATTCTAAAGAAGAAAAAGACAGCAAGTCCCATGATATTTTTGTTTATCTTAAGCCGATAGAATTAAACAAATAGGTTTTATCGCATGAGCGATGAGATACAGTTTAGATCTCAATGGATTGCAGGAGCGATCCAAAAAATGAGATCACAAATCTTTGAAGCACAAGCAAGATTTCAGCGCTTGGTCGATCAAAGATTATCATTAATTAAATGGGTATATGTAATCCACAATTAACTGCAACACTAAGAACAGCCACCGGTACTGTTATGGTACTGATTAGTCTGATCAACTGATTATCTGAAACAACTTCAAATAAAATATCTAAAACCCAAAATTAAATGGATAAGTTTTAATTATGCAAAAAAATATACAAAAATTGACAATTGTAGGTTTGATATTTGCTATTATTTTGAGTCAGATACTTTATTCCTTGACAGTACTAGCAGAAGAAAAACCCGAGGTTCCAGTATCTTCTGACGATTCTAGCAAGGAGCCAACTCCTGGTGATTTAGTTAACAAAATGGCTGACACCCCGACAATTCAACAGACTGGATCTAACCAAAATCAATCAGGTCCAGCTCAATCTGTGAGTCTTTTTCAAACAGATTTATTCTCTGGCATAGCCTCAACATCAGTACCGATTTCATTGCCAGCAGGAAGAGCTGGAATGCAGCCCAGTATTGCATTAAGTTATGCCTCGACAAATGAAAATGGTATTGCCGGGGTAGGTTGGAGTTTTGGCCTGGGGGCTATTCAGCGTGATGAACGCAAAGGGCTCACTGATCCGGAATATTATGGAAGCAAAGATAACTTTGTAGCTAATTTTGCTGGGGCCTCTGGTAAACTAGTTAGGGTATCAGACTATATTTCTGACGATGGTGGTTATTACGCCTATAAACTAGAATCTGATCCATCGAGCATGGATATTTATTATTATCCTGATCAATATTGGCGTTTTCATGATAAATCTGGTAATGATTATTATTTTGGCCAAAATTACAATGCTGGCGATCCTAATAAGATTTCTCGTCAAGTAAGTCCGGACAACTCAAGTTTTATTTACGCTTGGTATTTAGAAAAAGTTGTAGATGTTAATGGTAATTATTATAATGCAGAATATCAAATTACGTCCGACAAACAAATAAAACTAATAAGGATTAATTACGCTGGTAATTTGACTGTTGGTGCGGAGTTATCACCAACTTATAGTGTTCAGTTTGCTTACGAACAAAGGCCAGACAAATCAATCAATTATAAACTTGGATACAAACAAGTTATCGATCAACGGCTCAGTAATATTTTAGTTCAATATGGTTCGCAAAGCATTTCTAAATATCAGTTGACATATGACCCAAGCCCTCAAACTAGCCGTTCGCTTCTCAAAAAGGTTAATATTTATAGTTACAAAAATGATGGTACCCAAGAAGAATTAACCAATCCTGTGCAATTTGAATATGGCAACGGGTCAAAAAGTTGGGTAGGGGATGATAGCCAATCAATCCCAGAAAGAATTTTTTTAAGCAGCTCAAATTATACCAAGGATCAGGGTTTGAGATTTGCGGATCTAAACGGAGATGGGCTAACAGATATTGTTCGAGCTCATGTTCAAGTTGGTAGTGAAAGTGGCACCGGAAATGCCGTGCCATCATATTATGTTTGGTTAAGAAACAAAAATGGAGGATGGGACAGAAATACATCGTGGGATAATTCCTTATTAAATGTAATGAGTCAATCTGGGGGATCTCCTTTTATGGGTTGGACTGGTTTTAATAACTCTGACTATGGTTCAAGATTAGTTGATGTTAATGCGGACAATAAAGCAGATTTGGTTATTGCGCGTCAAAACTGGACACCCGATGGAGTTGGAGGGTGGGTTACACAAGTTTGGCTAAATAATGGTAATGGGTGGACAAGAGATACAAATTGGCAGGTTCCAGATGTTTTTACAAAGTGGGATAATTCTTACCAAGCTAGTATTAGAGATCAAGGACTAAGAATTAGTGATGTAAATGGTGATGGTTATGCGGATTTAATATCTGGTCGAAGCGGTATTAGTTGGGGTGGCTCAAACGCATCAAACTATCAGATTTTTATAAATAAAGTAGTTGGGGGAAATCGATCATGGGTATTAGATAACACATGGACTAACGCCTTTAATGCAGTAGGAATATCTTTTGTTGATTGGTGGTGGGGAAATGGTAAATGTAATGAATGGGACGAAGGTACTCAGTTGGTTGACGTTAATGGTGATGGATTGGCGGATATTATCCGTGGGCTAGATGGCAGACCAAGTGGTGGTAGCCCAGCATATAGAGATGTATATTTGAATACAGGTTCAGGCTGGACAAATGTTAATGTTAGTTACAGTTTGCCTGCAGCGTTTATAGGTTGGGACGATAATTATGGTGCATTAGACCAGGGAATGAGAATGGGAGATTTGAATGGGGACGGATTATTAGATTTAGTAAAAACTTATAACGGCAAGGGGAGTTTAATAACTCATGATGTGTGGATAAATTCAGGGAGTAATTGGGTTAAAAGTAATGATTGGTCAAATAGTCTTGCAAATATTCCAGTTGATTTTACAACATGGGGACCACCAACGGCATATTACGGGTTAGAATTATTAGATATCAATAATGATACATCAACAGATTTTGTGCAGGGGTACAATGGAACAATTCGTTCTTGGGTCAATCAATCTACAAATGCAGACTTGCTCAAAAAAATTACTAGTAGTTTGGGTGGGATTTCAGAGATTGATTATATGCCAACCTCTGCTTTTGATAATAATGATGCAAGTGGTACGCCCAAGATGCCATTTATTACTCAAGTAGTAAAATCCATTACTAATTCCACTAGTTATTTGACTGAATCAGGCTCTAAAAGCTATTCTTATAAAACTGAATATAGCTACGAAAAAGGTAAATATGATATTGCCAATCGAGAGTTTTTGGGTTTTGGCATTGTTACTGTTACTGATGCTCAGGGGCGCTATTCTAAAACATATTTTAGACAAGATGATTTATACAAGGGCAAAATTGATAAAGTAGAGTCATATAGTAATGAAGACCAATTATATAATCGCATTACTAATAATTGGATTGCTTCAGGAATTTTTGCCAATAAAGTCTATAATAAACTTTTGGAATCTTCAACCACAGATTTTTATGATATTGGTGGCGAGAATCAGGGCGGCGGCACTAAACAGACAAAAGTTGCGTATGAGTATGATGGTTATGCCAATCCAACAAAAACTATAAGTTATGGTGATATGAGTGTATCTAATGATGAAAAAGTAGTAGTTAGTGAGTATCATCTAACAACCGCTAAAATCTTAAATTTGGTTAAATCAACCAAGGTTTATGGCAAATTAAATTATAATCCAATTGCAGATGTCATTAAAAAATCCGAATATTTTTATGACAACTCAGATAGTCTAGATGCTATCCCGGTTAAGGGATTGTTAACCAAACAAATAGTTTTAAATAATGTCGGTGATAATCCAACTACCAGGATCGAATATGACACTTGGGGTAATGCAACCAAGACGTTAGATGCTAAAAACATACCAGTTGAGATTGAATATGACGCAACGCTTCATCAATATCCAGTTAAAGTTAGGCAAAAAGTTAATGATGCCCTGACGCTTGAAACCGTAACTAATTATGATTTAGCACGAGGCCTAGCGCTAAATTCAACAGACGCCAATGGCTTAACAAGCCGTACAGAATATGATTCTTTGGGTCGAGTTATTAAACAATTCAAGCCGACAGACGCGTTGTCTATACCATCAGCTAAAACAGAATATATTCTACAAAGTGGAATTCCTCGCACCGTGCAATATATTTTAAATACCGACGGTACATATTTAGAAAGCAAGTCTTATTATGATGGTTTGGGCCGCACAATTGCAAGTATTTCCAGAGGCATTGATAAGCCGAGCGGTCAAAGACAATATATTGTTTCCGGTCGAGTTAGCTATGATAGTTTAGGTAGAGCGGATATTCAATACCCAAGTTATTCGGTAGATAACTATTCAGATAGTATAATTCCCAGCATTTCAGATTCGGCTAAACAGGCACAAACTCAAACAATTTATGATTTTATGGATAGAGTTAAATATAGTATTTTCGCCCCAGGCACAAATGAAGAAGTTAACTCTTGGAATATATATCGCATCCAAACAGGGTTAGACCCCGAAAATACTTTTTGGGAAACTAGTACTTTGGTCCGCAAGCCTAGTGAAATCAAATGGACTTATAAAATGTGGAATTTTTATAATGCTTATCAGCAGCTGGTTAAAGTTCAAGAACTTACTTCAGATGGTGCGCCATACTCAACTACTCAATATTCTTACGATGCGGCGGATAATTTGGTAAGAGTTACAGATGACAAGGGCAATCAAACACAAATTGCCTATGATGCCCTTGGACGCAAAACATTTATGACAGACCCTGATATGGGGACATGGCAATATTTCTATGATATTAATGGAAACCTAATTAAACAGATTGATTCTAAAAGTCAAACAGTAGAGATGCAATATGATAACTTAAATCGTTTGACCCAAAAAACTACCAAAGAAAAAGTTGTAAATTACTATTATGACAAAGACAATGTTAACCAGTCATGCCGGATAGCTAATAATATAACCTCCACAAGCTACGGATTATTATGTGCAACTAGCGATGGCGCTACAACTACCAATTTTTGGTTTGATGAATTTGGGCGTGAAGTTAAAAATACTAAAACGCTTGATGGTCAAATTTATCAAATTGACAAACAATATGACACCATGGATCGCTTAATTAAGGTAATTCAGCCTGTCGATCCCAATACAAAAGTTCGTGATGAAATCGAATATTTATACTATGATATTGGTGCAATCAAATCAATCAGTGGCAAGGAAAATAATGTTATCAAATCATATGTAGATAATATCGAATACAACGAAAAGGGACAAAAAACCAAGATCAAATATGGTAATGGTACAATTACAACTTATTCATATAATGCTAATAACCAATTACTTAATAACCTAGTAACCGTTGATTCTAGTAATGCAAAAAAAATTCAAGATCTTGCCTATGTTTTTGATGTGATAGGTAATATTAAATCAATTAGTGATGCTCTTAATAGCTCAAATAATCAAAATTTCGAATATGATAATCTTAGTCGTTTAACAAAAGCAACACAAACCGGAGGTTATGGAACTATAAACTACGAATATGATATCATTGGCAACCTAACAAAAAAGAACAATATAACCTATACATATGGGGCAAATGGCGATGGAACCGGCAACCAACCTCATGCTTTAATTAGTAAAACTGAAGGTAGTACAACATCGGTCTATCAATATGATACTAATGGCAATATGATAAATCGTAATGGTGATCTACTTGGTTACGATAGTGAGAATCACATGACGAGTGCCGATTACACAGATAATTCACCAAAAGTTACAATTGAGCTTAAAAAGGGCTGGAATTTTATTGCTTTGCCTTTTGACATGACCAATAAAGATATTAGCTCGGTATTGTCATCTTTAGAACTTGGAAAAGATTATAACCAGATTTCGCGCTGGAATGCGGATACTAAAGAATACGAAAATTATGCTAATTTAGAAGGTGATGATTTTAATCAATTAGACTACGGCCGTGGTTATGCCATTTATGTTCTTAAAGACAGCGTTAATTTAATATTGGAAGACAATGTTAAAGTACAAAATTTCTCATCGAACTTAAAAGAAGGTTGGAATATTATTGGATCTGGAAAAACCGAAAATCTTTCCAAGGAACAGTTTTTAACGGAATTTACAAATAGCAATGGAGCGCAAATTTTTCGTTATAATTCTGAAAATTTTAGTTGGGAATTTTGCGGACGTGAATTTAATACCATTGAGCCTGGTAAGGGATATGCGGTTTATTTGCCTCAAAATACAAGTAGAGATATTAATGTTACATCAACAAATACCAAAAATACAACCACATTTGTTTATGACGAAAATGGCGGTCGCATTAAAAAAACCAGTGGTAATACAACAAATACCTATTTGGGACCCTCTTTTGAGTTTGAAACTACTGGTAACCTTACAAAAGTTACTAAGAGTATCTTTGAGGGCGATAATCGTATAGTTAGTTCAAACGATGGAGCTGACTACTGGTATCACACAAATCACCTGGGCTCTACTGATGTCATGACAGACAAAAAAGGGATTGATATTAAAACTCAAGTAGCGTACTATCCATATGGTAAGACATTCAAGCAAACAGGCGATACGGATTTGACAAAATATTTTTATACTGGTAAAGAACTGGATAATAGTACGGAACTCTATTATTATGGGGCGCGTTACTATGACCCTGACCTTCAGCGCTTTACCCAGGCCGATACAATTATCCCATCACCAAGCAACCCCCAATCATTTAACCGCTACGCCTATGCAGCAAATAATCCAATTATTTATAATGACCCAAGCGGACATGTAGCTTGGTTTATCCCAATGCTGTGGGGAGCGTTTATCGGTGGTGCTTCAGCAGCAGTTACAGGTGGTAATATTGGACAAGCTATGATTTCAGGAGCAATTGGTGGTTTAATCTTCGGTGCAATCGGAGCTAATGAATTATTTACAGGTATGGATCGATCTATAGCCCATTTTATTGGTGGTGCAGCATTAGGTGGTATTGAAACAGCTCTATATGGAGGTAATTTACTTCAGAACATGGCAACTAGTGGATTTAGTGCCGGGATGACAAGGTGGATTGGTGGGGACTACACTAGCGGAAAATACATATCAGAACTCGCTAAACGTTCGGGAATAGGTGCATTAATTGGTGGGATTACGGCTATGGCCATGGGAGGTGATTTTGCCGAAGGCGCAAAAATGGGTTTTCTTTCTTCTGCGGTTGCATTTACTACGAATTGTGCGGGAGAGGAACTTTTTGGAAATAATAATCAACAAAATAATATAGAAGATGATAAAACACCAGAGCAAGTTTTTGTTGAAGGAGTTATTAATGATACGGGAGAAATAGGTCACAATATTAAAATATCGGGGCAAATTTTACTGATGATTGCAGGTTTTGCATGGCCTTCTGGTGATCCAATGAGTTCTCTTAAAGCCGCAACTGGAAAAACTTATCCTATTGCTTTTAAAAAAGGTCCAAATGTTGGTAAATATTCTAAAAATAGTGTAACTATTATTGATAAAACTAAGCAAGTTGTTGGTAAAACGGGCAAAACATATTCCGAAAGAACAACCATTCCATTTAATAAAACATCTATGGGGAAATATAATACTGTTGCAACTGGCAATAATAGTGTCAATAGTATGAGAAATATTAAAACCGCAATTCTTGGTGCTGGTATAATTAATTATACATTGGGTTCAGGGATGGAAAAAATGTCAAATATTTTACACAATTGGTATTATAATAGATAAATCAAGATATAATTTGGCTTGACTAATCCTAATTTTCCCGATACAGTAGTCAGCTGATATACTTTAGAACATTTACAATTGTTGTTATTCTGAGAAGGAGAAATTAGTGATAAGTGGCAAAAAATTCAATTTATTATCCCCCCACGAAATTTTCTGCTACATGCTACAAGTTGCCTGTTACTAGTTGTTTTTTCTCAGGGTAACAATTAAATAAGGAGTGTGATTGATGTGTTTGATGGGAGTGAAGTTAATCGCAAGAGTTCACTTGACTGGGTAATTTTATCACTGCTACTTACCATTTTAGGATTAATTCTTCTGGTAACTTCCGGCTGTGGTGGTGGAGATAGTGGAAGTGGAGGATCATCTAGCGGGCCGTCCGGTGGATCCATATCTCCCAATATTAATGGCACCGTAAGCGGTAATATCACAAAGGTAAATAATGTTGCGCTTGCAGGCGTGAAAGTTTCTTGCGAGGCAAAAGAATATTTGTCAAGTTCAACTGGCGGATATACATTATCCGAAATAGCATATTCTTGTACGAACGGAAATGTATATAAACTCGTTAAAGCCGAGCTAGTAAACTACCAAACAAGCAAGAAATATGTGATATTCAGTTCATCTACTTCGTCGGTAACTTGCAACATAAAATTACCACCAGATCCTTCGGCGGGAGTACCGCCACCTGGATTTCCACCAATTGTTTCTGGTATAAATATTGGCGAGGGACAATCTGGAACAGTCGTGACCGTTAGCGGCAATACTTTTGGTAATGAATCTGGGGTCGTTGAAGTCGGCGGCATCCAGGCAGACACCACAAATTGGACAAATATAGGCGTAATCATTACAATTCCGGTTGGATTGCTTGGAGAACAGGCCGTAGTTGTATTTAATGCCGTCGGCCAAAAATCCGGCAATGAAACAAAATTCAACATTACACCGTAGAATCAGGAACCCCTTGCGGGGTTCTTTTATTTATTAAATCATTTAAAATCCGCCATCGATACTTTTTCTCGCTACTAGGAACATCATCTGTCATGGTTTTTGCAGATACTGTTTGGGGACGGGGGGAATATTGCGAAACATAGGCCTTGGAAAAACCAATTTTTTTACAGAGCTTAACCGTGTTTTGGAATTGTTTATAGGTCTCAGATGGAAAACCCACTATTACGTCTGTAGTCAGCCTTAAATTTTTAATTTTTAATTTTAAATTTTTAATCAAACTCAAATATTCTAAACTATTATATTTTCGGTTCATCTTATGGAGAATTTCATCATCGCCAGATTGCAATGGCAGATGCAGTTCTCTTTCCCATTTTTTAAGATTAGCAAGCACATCGATCAGTCCATCCGTAAAATCGTGTGGGTTAGAACTCATGAAATTATATGTAAAATCTCCAGGAATCTTATCGATTTCTTCGAGCAATTTTGAAAAAGGTAATGCTTCATTTTTAGCTTGTTGCTTGTTACTTGTTACTTTTGGTCGAAGACCAAAACTATTCACATTTTGCCCTAAAAGTAATATTTTATTAGATCCATTTTTAAGTTGTTTGTTAATTTCCTTTAAAACCTCTTTTTCAGATCTTGAAACTTCGCGTCCGCGGGTATAGGGTACAGCACAATAAGTACAAAAATTATTGCATCCTTGCATAATTGGAATTAAAGAAGTTAATTCATGTTCATTCCTGGGCAAAATATTGAGGTCACTTATTATTTGTTGATTTTGCGTTTTTACTTTGAAATTATTGGCAAGATACTTAACAATTGCTTTGTTATTAATTATTGCGTCAACCTTGTCGATTAATTTTCTTTTATCATTTTCTAAAACGCATGCAGAAATAATTATTTTTGGCTTTTGTGGGAGTTTTTTCCATTTTTTAATTTTACCAAAGATTCTATCCATACTTTTCTGTCTAACCGAGCACGATAAAACAATTATTAAATCAGCTTCATTTTCATTACTTAAAACATAACCCATCTTATTTAATTGATGGGTTATGTTTTTTGCGTCGTAGTAATTATATTGACATCCAAGGATGAAGATAAAATATTTCATTAAAATAATTAACTATATTATTCTTCCTTTTTTTCTTCCACTGTGTTTTCGTCGGCGACTTTTTCTTCAGTAGCTGGTTCTGCGCCAAGTTGCTCAGCGGCTTGTTTTTCAACATCAGCAGCAGATTCTTCTTCAATTGCTTTTAATTCTTCCTCAGAAATCGGAGCTTCTACAAGAGCAATAACTTCTTCTGGATCATCTAATATTTCAATTTCCCTTGGAACCACAAGATCCTTTATGTGTATAATATCGTCAAAAGTTTTAAGAGCAGAAATATCAACTTCTATCTTAGCAATCAAATCACCAGGTAGACATTTAATATTTACATAATCTTTGTTGGTGATAAAATTTCCCTCAAGATCTTCGGCGGCAGGAGCAATACCAACAAACTCAATAGGAATTTCGGTTTCAATTTTTTCAGTCATTTTGACCTTGTAAAAATCCACATGTAAATATTTATCAGAAACCGGATGAATTTGCGGTTCGTGAATAATAACCTTATTTGTAGAGTCATTGTCAACTACTAAATCAACAAGCATACTAGAGCCAGCTTTGTTATAAACCCTTTCAAACTCTTTATAATTAACACTTAATGATTCTGGTTTCGTATCGTGACCATAGATAACCGCAGGAAGCTGATTATCATTTCTTAAACTTTTAACTTTTTTTCCTAAAACACTTCGTAATGTTGCTTTTAAAGTAATTTTTTCCATAGCCAATCCTTTTACTAATTTAAAATATCATGATTTAATAATCACATTTAAATTTTAATGCTAAATTATTCTAATGCCGAATCAAAATCCCCATCAAAATCTTTTAGTGCATTACTCATCGCTAAAATATCTTCTTTGGATATGCTTGATTCAATTTTATTTAATGTTGTTAATTTTCGTTTTTCAAATTGAGTAATATAAACCGTTGCAACCGGATTTGTATGATTACTACAAATAGTCTGAAAGATGTAGGTATTTTCCAAAAAACCCTTAACCTTTATTTCTTTTAAGCTAAAGGTTCTTTTACACACAGGACATGCTAAAATTTTCTGTGCTTTTTTTAATATTTCTTCAATGGTATTTATATCCCCTCCAGTGCCTATATTATAAACTATTAATATAATTTGTCAACTAAAATTAATCGAGAAAAATTCAAATATTTAATTAATTTGAAGTGATTTTCTTGTGAGTTTTCGCTGATAGTAAATTGCAAATCTGTGGGCCTCTGCATTAACTTTTTTAGAGATCTCAATTATTTGATTATTATCTAATTTAATTTTTTTTAAGTTAAATGTGAAAATTTTTGAAATTTGGCGCTTTTTATTTTTGCAAAGCGAAATAATGGTCGGCATGTCCGTTTTCAAATTTATATTAGAAAACACTTTTTTTACAACATTAAACTGGTTAATCCCACCGTCAATTACAATCAAGTCGGGTAATGGCCATTCCATATGGCCAAGCCTTCGCGTTATTAGTTCTCTTGTTGCTTCTAGATCGTCTGAATTAACTTTTGAATTTATTTTAAACCGTCTATATAAATTTTTGTTTGGAATATTACCCTCAAATACCACCATAGATCCAGTTGTATTGTGGCCAGAAATATTAGAGATATCAAATCCTTCAATTCTATAATTTCTATCTGGTTGATTATCAAAATAGAAATCATTTTTTAGTAAATTTGCTTCTTTTAAGTGACGAAGGGCAAAAATTTGATTTCGGATTATTATTGCCTTTTCAAAATTTTGTTTCTTAGTTTCACGCACCATCTCTTTTTCAAGTTGTTTAATAAGCTGGGCTCTATTTCCTTTTAAAAAAAATATGATTTTATTAATATTCTTTTTGTATTGAGATTGGCTAATAATATTTACGCAGGGACCAGAACATTTAGTAATGGAATAAAACATACATGGTCGATTTTTTTTGGTTTGTAATAAAAACTTAGTGTTTGTGCAATCTCTATAACCGAAAATCTTTCTAATAATTAATAAAATCTCTTCAGCAATTAGTGCAGATGTAAAAGGTCCGAATTCCCAGAATTTAAGATTGCCAATTTTTTTCTTAATATTTGTTGGTCTTTCAATAATAACTCGGGAATATAATTCTTTTGTGACATAAATATTTACAAATGACTTGTCATCTTTTAATTTGATGTTATAGTGTGGTTGAAATTTTTTTATTAATTCCGATTCTAATATCAATGCTTCTAATACGGAATCAGTTTGTTTAAATTTAATGTCAGTAATGTATTGTACTAACTGAGCAGTTTTAGCATCGTGAGCTTTTTGAAAATATGAAGAAACCCGAGACTTTAAATTAGTGGCTTTACCGATATATATCAAAGTTCTATTGCTATCGAAAAACCTATAAACGCCCGGAGAGGTTGGTATATTTTTGAGTTTTTCTAAAATATTTACATTAACTTTTTTCATAAATTTTATTGCAAATTTCTAAAAGACCTAGTTATGGGTTGGCCTATTATAATATTTTACGCAAAAATTGTCCCGTATAACTATCCGGTTTTTTTGAAACTTCTTCTGGAGTTCCAAGTGCAATAATTTGCCCACCATTGTCACCACCCTCTGGGCCCAGATCGATAATATGATCAGCGGTTTTTATTACATCTAGATTGTGTTCAATTATAATTATTGTGTTTCCGGCATCTACTAATTTTCTTAAAACTTCTAATAACTTTTTAATATCAGCAAAATGAAGCCCGGTCGTTGGCTCATCCAAAATATAAACTGATTTTCCTTGATTTGATTTTGAAAGTTCGGTTGCAAGTTTAATTCTTTGTGCCTCGCCTCCAGAAAGCGTTGTGGCAGATTGACCAAGTTTAATGTAGCCCAAGCCCACTTCAGATAAAACATTTAATTTATCAGAAATTTTATCAATTGGAGCAAAAAATTCTTTTGCTTCATCAACTGTCATATCTAGTACATCAAAAATATTTTTTTCTTTATATTTAATTTTTAAGGTTTCATTATTATATCGTTTGGCACTGCAAGTTTCACATGGAACATATACGTCTGGTAAAAATTGCATTTCAATTTTAATTAAGCCATCACCTTTGCAGACTTCACACCTTCCGCCATAAACATTAAAACTAAATCTTCCTGGCGAATAACCTTTAATTTTTGCGTCTTTAGTTTGGCTAAATAATTCTCGAATCGGAGTAAAAATTCCAGTGTATGTTGCTGGGTTGGAACGAGGGGTTCTTCCAATTGGGCTTTGATCAATATCAACTAATTTTTTAATGTCTTCATAACCTTCAATGGCAGCATATTTCCCGGGCTTTTCTAAACTTTTATTAATAATACGAGCGAGAGATTTATATAATATATCATTTACTAGCGTTGATTTACCCGATCCAGATACGCCCGTAACACATGTTAACATTCCAAGTGGAAAATGAACGCTAATGTTTTTTAGATTATGTTCATTTGCACCCCTTATTGTGATAAATTTATTTTTGGATTTTTTTCTTGATTGTGGAATTTCGATTTGATCAATACCACTTAAATAATTTGCCGTGATTGATTCTTTATTCTTTAGTAAGTCATTAAATACACCATTAAATACTATTTTCCCGCCATTTTTACCAGCAAGCGGGCCAATATCAGTAATCCAGTCAGCATTTCTAATAGTTTGCTCGTCGTGTTCGACAACTAGAACAGTATTACCAAGGTCTCGTAATTTTTTTAATATTCCAAGTAATTTTTCTTGATCCCGGCTGTGTAGGCCTATCGAGGGCTCGTCAAGGACATATAATACACCGGTTAAAGCAGATCCAATTTGGCTTGCAAGCCTAATTCTTTGAGCTTCTCCACCTGATAATGTAAAGCCAGTTCTATTTAAGGTTAAATAATCAAGCCCAACACTGATCAAAAAGTTTAATCTGTCGATAATTTCTTTTAAAATACGGTCGCAAATTAATAATTCTCTTTTGGTTAAGCTAATGTTGATAAAAAATTCATTTGCGTCATTTATTGAAAACCTTGTAATCTCAGAAATATTTTTGTTGTTTACTTTAACAAGCAAAGCTTCTTTTTTAAGCCTATCACCGTTACAAGTTTTGCAGTGCGACAAACTCATATATTTTTCAATTTCACCTCTAATATAGTCAGATTCTGTATCTTTCCATCTGCGTTCTAACTGCGCTATGATGCCATTAAAATTCATGTAAAAGCTACGTTGACCATGCGAGAATACTCTTATTTTAATTCTATCCGATCCAGTTTCCGGTCCGTATAATAAATAATTTATTTGATGTTGTTTCCAATCTTTTAATCGAGTGTTTATAACCAATCCCAAGTCCTCGGTTACTGAATTAATTAATGACCCAAAATAATTGTTATTTTTATATGAAAATGGCAATACCGCGCCTTCGCCAATGGTTTTATTGTAGTCAGGAATTATTAAGTTTGGGTCAACCTTGCGTTCGAACCCCAAGCCATTACATGTGGGACAGGCACCAAATGGTGAATTAAATGAAAACAGTCGAGGTTCTATTTCGGGAAAACTAATTTCGCAATCAGGACAACTCAATTTTTGATTAAAAAACATTTCTTTTATTATTTTTTCACCATTCAAAATCTCAGGCTTTGCCAAACCGTCTGTTAATTTGATAGACAGCTCGATTGCTTCATTTAGCCTTGAAATATTATCGCTATTTAACAACATCTCATCAATTAAAATATCAATAACATGACTTTTGTATCTTTCAAGTGTAATTTGTTTTGAAAGATCGTAAATCTTTCCGTTAATTCTAGCCTTAGCAAATCCTTCTTTATAATAATCATATAGCAACTGATGATATTCGCCTTTTCTACTTCTAACAACCGGAGCATAAATCCTAATTGTGCTATTTTCCTTTTCATCTAAAATCTTTTCAACCATTTGGTCTATGGACAAAGCCTGAATTAATTTCCCGCAATTAGGACAATGTGGTTTACCAATTTTTGCAAACAGCAATCTTAAATAATCATATATTTCCGTTATAGTACCCACTGTGGAGCGGGGATTATGACTGGCGGATTTTTGATCAATCGCTATAGCTGGAGATAAGCCTTCTATATATTCTACGTTCGGTTTTTCCATTTGACCAAGAAACTGTCTAGCATAGCTTGAAAGCGATTCAATATAACGACGCTGACCTTCAGCAAAAATTGTATCAAACGCTAAAGATGATTTTCCACTACCAGAAAGTCCTGTAAAAACAATAAGTTTGTTTTTAGGAAGTTCCAGGTCGATATTTTGTAGATTGTGCTCTTTAGCGCCCTTAATGATAATTTTGTCTAGCATAGTTAATTATAAATTCCAATTTCTAATTTTTCAGCCCAAGGCTGATCCGCTTCTTACAAAAAAATTTCAAACTTTTAATCATTTGATTTTGACTAAAAATTTGAATTTTGAGTTTGTTAATGTTTTGCATTAACTATTATATCGAACAAATCCCGAAGGAGCAAGATCAAGATAGTGACCAGCGATTTCATGATAATCACCTCGGGATAAAGGATGATGACCAAAAAATAGTATAAAAAAAGGGACCCCTTCGGGTCCCTCCAATATGTTTGGACTCAGATGAGTTTGCGGGAATCATTGCCACGTCCCACAATCTCATCAGCTTGACCAGCCGAGTATCCCTCGAGTTCTTCTCGTATTTCCCAGCTGGTCACCAGGGAAAGAGAGTTTCCTGCGGCCTGGATGGCCGCAATGCGCTCGTCGGTCGGGTCGAGTACAAGGCTTTGGAAATCGGCCTTGCGAACCCAGACCTGTCCGGTCGTTCCCGACCATGCTATTTCCCATTCTTTGTCGTCATTGAAACGGACATGAGTGGGCATAGCAGGCAAATACTCAGCCAGTTCAGCTTCTACTGATTCAAGAGGGATTTCAATCCTCTCGATCAGGCCTCGAAGCTCAAATGCTTCAAGCCGCCGCGCCTCATCAAGAAGCCAGAACGCGACCGGCCAGTACTTGTCAGGAAAACTCGGGACCCCTTCCGGAACAGCATGCCATTTTTTGCGGGTACGCTGCTCCAAGTGCTTGACCGCTTCGATTAACTTGGCGATCTTGCATATGCAATCTGATGCCCACTCCGGCACTTGGCGGTCCGTGTAGCCGATTGCAAAAGCTACAATCCCTGTTGCCATTACATGCTGGGCCTCCTCAATCTCGCCCAGGGGCACTGGCCGAAGCGGTTTTACCTGAGGAGTGAAAACTCCAGCGTCCTTCGCATCACCGTTCAACCAGACACCATTCAGATCAAAAGACCTAATGGCCGGATAACCGTTGTCGTCAATACATCCCTGATTTCCGCTTCCGTATGACCAAGGATCTATGAATGATGACAACCCCAGGTTACCCCATCTTTTCCCCCTCAACTCCCCGAAGTTCTTTGCAGAAGCAACTGCCTTTTCTATTTCTTTGAGCGTTGCCTCTTGCATTGAAGTTACGTCTTCGAGGACGCGGCAGAAACGAAGCCGTCCATTACCACTCGTGCCGGTGATTTCCACACGCAAAACACGGTCAGCAATTGGACTGATAGTGTGACGATCGTTTCTACCTGGTGCTATCCATGCACCTTCATCCGGCGGATAGCGACAAATGAGCCCGCGTTCACCATTTTTGAATACCAGCTTCATCTGGATTCCTCCTTTCCAGATTGAGGCTCGAGTCGCCGGGTTTCCAACTCGATTCGCACGAGCTCCTCGTAATGGGAGAATTTGAAGAGATCTCGTCCCTTCTCATCCTTTCCAGTCACGACGATGCGCCCAATCTCATCGCGCTCGTACTGTGCGCGAATGAAAGTCACACCGAGATCCTGTTGCCGACCCACAAGCTTTATCAGCACGGGGAACGGCGCTATCGCCTCGATTGCCACGATTTCCTGATCACAGTCTTCGTAGCTCTCGATAAGAGCCTTGACGGCTGCGACAGGGTCATCTCCGTAAGGGATATCTTTAATGACAACGCGAACGTCGTCACCGAATATCCCCTTTATTGCTTTCTCCCGCTCCATATCGAGGTGGCGGGTGATCCTTACTACGGTCTTCATATTTGAAGACCTCCTTTCATTTTTTTTAGGAAACCCGGGCGCAAGTGCCCAATTAGAGTCTATCCAACAGATTTGCAATCAAAGGCAAAAGCCATTATGATCTGCCAGTAAACTGGCAAATCTGCAAACCTGATTATTTTAATGTTCTATATTAAGTTGCCTAAATTTCATCTTAGACAACAAAAAATTATATCATAAAAACACCCTTTTGTCAAGGGTTCTGTCAACTAATGTGGAACAAGGACAGTTTGTAAATAAGTTATTGGGTTTTTAAATAAATCAGGAAAGTTTCTTCTAGCTTCCCATTCAATTAATAATTCATCTATGTTTTTGGTTCTA
>Ga0172368_10003916_pt1 | contig 17585 bp, 12 predicted proteins | sample Lak11m_FD_114540 | JGI IMG/M metagenome (GOLD analysis project Ga0172368, IMG submission 114540) | Freshwater microbial communities from Kabuno Bay, South-Kivu, Congo - kab_022012_11m | ecosystem: Environmental > Aquatic > Freshwater > Lake | place: Democratic Republic of the Congo: South-Kivu...
ATTCACTGCAAAAACTGTGCTCGTGTACCACAAAAACCCGTATGCGGTTGTCCCGCTTCAGTTTACAGGAATTGATCCATGGCTTGCGTTTATGCATTGGACACATCTTCCAAGTGCATACACGCCGTTATGGATTGGAATCACGATCATTCCCTATTTTTTCGGCTTTGGGTATTTTTTACCACTCATGTGGAATTTGAAGATTCTTATTGGCTTGGCATACGTGTTCACAGCCATAGGAATCGGAAGAATCTTGGAGCGTGAAGATAAGAATCTCATGACTGTCGGGGTGGCCGCCTTTGCTCTTAATCCACTTATTATTATCGAGTGCTTGGTGAGTCCTCATAACGATATTCTTATGATGGCTCTTGTCATATGGGCTATTGTTTTGTACAAAAATAAGCAAAAATTGGCCTCATGGATACTTTTGTCTTTGTCTATTGCAATGAAACTTATGACTATATTCCTGATCCCTGCGTTTTTTGTTGGATGGAAACGAAGGGTTTCCTTAAGCTTAATAAGCATAGGATTTATAGCGGTTCTATTCCAACGAGACGTATTGTCCTGGTATTGGGTGTGGGTGATGCCGTTTATTGCACTTGTTCCTGATATGAAGCCACTTGTGGTTGTGAGCGCCGGCATTTCGATGGGACTTCTTCTTAGGTATGCACCGTTTTTGTACCTTGGTCATTGGAATGATCCAGTGCCAATGATTAAGCTGTGGGTGACATTGATCCCTATCGCTACTTCATTGGTCATTGCTGGTCTTATGGTGCTAAAAACACGTTGGAAAGCTTCAAAAAAGGACAAATAGCTGTATTTGTTTGATACGTTTGCTTCGGCTATAATGTGGGTATGGCTATTATCCGTAAGCTTCTGAAAAGTCCGATTACGTGGGTCATAGGAATAACCATCATATATGTCATTTCAAGGCTAATTAATCTTACGGCCCTTCCTATTTTCACAGACGAGGCAATATACATACGCTGGTCTCAAATAGGTGGTAATGATGCATCGTGGCGGTTTATATCCTTAACCGACGGAAAACAACCGCTTTTTACCTGGTTTGTTATGGTTAGCCTCAGGTTTATTAAAGATCCGCTCGTTGCAGGAAGAATCGTATCTGTAGGAGCAGGATTTTGTAGTATTTGGGGCCTGTATTTATTGGGGAGCGAAGTTTTTGCAAAAAAACGAATTGGTGTCATTTCTTCTTTTATATATCTTATCATTCCATTTACCCTCATGTACGACCGGATGGCATTGTATGACGCATGGGTTGCAACGTTTTCTATATGGAACCTCTACCTGGCTATTCTTCTTGTCCGTCGAATCCGTCTCGATGTTGCCCTTATTTTTGGCCTAATGCTTGGTGTTGGAATGCTCAATAAAACATCCGCATTTTTTAGTTTGTATTTGTTGCCAGCGACAATTGTTTTGTTTGACTTTGGGAAAAAAGAAAAATGGAAACGATTGTTTACATGGATTGGACTATGTATCATAACTGCTGCGCTGTCACAAATTGTGTATAGCATTTTGCGGTTATCTCCATTTTTTTATATCATAGCGCAAAAAGATGTGACATTTATATATTCGTATAGTGAATGGATAACCCACCCATTCAGGTTTTTGCAGGGGAATCTACACGGAGAATTCGATTGGGTAATTTCTTATCTGACAGTGCCGATATTTCTGTCGGCTCTTGCGTCAATTATTGTTGTGAGAAAGAAATTTATGGAGAAGGTGCTCCTTCTTGGATGGTGGTTCGCACCTTTTTTCGCGCTTGCTCTGTTTGGCAAGGTATTATATCCACGATTCGTTCTTTTTATGGCAATGCCTCTCCTTGTTCTAGCTGGAGTGACGATTGACTGGATCTTAACGACAGTTCGGCCAAAAATGTCGAGTATCATAATTATCGTTCTTATTTGCTTCCAGGCCGTGAGATTGTCTATTTGGGTAATTGCGGATATAAAAACCGCACCTATTCCGAAATCAGATATCGGACAATATATTGTTGATTGGCCTTCAGGCTGGGGAACAAACGAAATCGTGGGATTTCTCAAAGAGGAGTCAAAAAATAAACCCATAGCCGTGTATACAGAGGGGACGTTCGGATTATATCCGTTTGCCCTGGAAATTTATCTTTGGCAATATAAAAATATTGAGATTCATGGCTTTTGGCCTCCTCCTACGATTATTCCTGCTGAGATGGTGAAAAGCGCGATGGAAAAGACAACATATGTAGTCGTATATCAAAATCAAAAAAAATTTGATTGGCCGATTACTCTCCTTACGAAATATCAAAAGGGAATAAATAAAGATGTGTATACCTTTTTGTATAAAGTTGAGCTTCAAGAGAAGCCATAAATACACCTTCTATGAATAAAAAATTATATATCTTTTTATGTGTGACGATTTTACTTATTGCATCTATTATTGTTTTATTCCCCATATTACGTCCAGGTTTTTTAATAACTGATGATGGAGATTGGATGATTATTCGGTTATCTGCGTTTTATCAAAGTTTTCGAGAGGGACAATTTCCTGTTAGATTCCTGGGTCGTTTAAATCAAAGTTATGGATATCCGGTTGCAAACTTTTTGTATCCAGGATTCATGTACATAGGAAGTATTATTCACTTCTTTGGTGTGCCATTTCAAGCAACAGTCGAGTTAATAATGATTAGCTCCGTATTGATAGGAGTCTGTTTTACATTCTTTTGGCTTCGTAGAATTTTTTCTATGGGTGCGAGTCTTGCTGGCGCCATCGTTTACCTATTAATGCCATATTTATTGTTTGACATATTCAAGCGAGGGTCTGTCGGGGAAGTGTTAGCAATTGGACTCGTGCCGGTCGCGTTCTACGCTATAGAATCGAAAAATAAAGCATTGCTTCCACCAGTGATTGCACTTATTGCAATTAGCCATAATACCCTTACGTTATTTTTTGTTCCATTGTTACTCGGATATATTTTCTTAAAAAAACGTTTGGCTCTTCTGCTTCATTTCATCTTCGGTGTGGGAATGACATCATTTTTTTGGTTTCCCGCATTATTTGAACGGGTGTATGTGGCTTTTGATGTCACGACCATATCAGATCCCATTACTTATTTTTCGATAAGCCAGACGATTATTTTACGGAGTCTACCAATACTTATAGCAGTTCTCGTATTGGTTATTAACAATAGGTATAAAAAACAAAACGATTTTTGGTTTTTTTCCTGCGTAGCAGGAATTAGTTTGTTTTTTGCTTCTCAGTGGAGTGCATTTTTTTGGCGTACTTCGGATTTGCCTATATTTGTGCAATTTCCGTTCCGTTGGTTGTCGCTTCTTGTTGTTGTGGGTCCCTGGTTTGTTGCATGCTGCATCAATTGGATGAAAAAGGGAAGATTGATTGTGTTTACATGCATAGTGCTTCTATTTATCGCTAACTGGGCCATGGAATATACCAAGGCAGTAAGCGTACTACAACCCGAGGGGTATTACACGACAAATGAGGCAACGACAACAGTTAAGAATGAATATATGCCTACCTGGGCGTCAAAACAGATGAAAGGAAGAGCAAATAAGCCAATGGAGTTTTTTAAAGGCCGGGGAACAATAGATGAAATAGCTGTGACAACGCAACGAATTGATGTTGTGATACATGCTGTTGAAGAAAGCGTTATTCAGATAAACACTATTTATTATCCCGGTTGGGGAGCTATGATTGATGGGGAAAAAGCAGAAATATTATATAAAAACGAATATGGGCTTATGCGTATTGCTGTTCCCGTAGGAGACCATTCATTCTATATGGAATTTAGGGAAACTCCAGGAAGATTTCTCGCAGACCTATTGAGTGTGATATTTGGGCTTCTTTACGTGGCCTCTTACTTTGTATCACGTATTTCTTTGAAGAAAAAGAAAGATAAGAGGCGTGATAAAAAATCGCGGGATATATGAAAAATATCATTGGAATCATATTTGTACTTTTGCTTTCATTTTTTTCCGTGAGGCCCCTTTTTTCCTCTGGATATTTCCCGATGCACGATGATACACAAGTAGCCCGTGTCGTAGTTATGGGAAAGGCGTTGCGACAAGGACAATTCCCTGTCCGTTGGGTGTCAGACCTTGGGTATGGATACGGGTATCCGATTTTTAACTTTTATGCTCCGCTTCCATATTATATAGGTGGTGGACTTTATGCATTGGGCGTAGATAGCATTGTTGCGACGAAAATAATGTTTGGCGTTGGCATGGTGATTGCGCCATTAATGTTATTTATACTTGTAAACTCTTTTTTTGGATTTTTGGCTGCTCTAACGGCAAGCATGCTATTTTTGTACGCACCATACCATGCAGTGGAAGTCTATGTCAGAGGATCTGTTGGTGAGTATTGGGCCATAGCGTTTGTACCGCTTTTACTCTATGGACTTACAGAATGCGCTCAAAAAAAACGTTCGATTTATGGAGTTATTATCGGAGGCCTATCATTTGCGGGAGTGATTTTGTCACATACTATTTTAGGGTTTATTACCTGCTTATTCTTAGGGATTGGCACGATAGTCTATTGGGCTATTCTGATAACGCAGAAGAAATTTACATTGATGGCACTTCTTCGTCCAATTCAAATGTGTGTATTAGGATTAGGGCTCTCAGCATTTTTTTGGCTTCCAGCGTTCGTTGAAATGTCTAAGACATCAGTTATATATATGGTAGAAGGGGCAAATTCAACATTTTTTGACCATTTTGTATGCGTTGACCAATTATGGAATTCACCATGGGGATATGCAGGATCTGCTCCTGGATGTGTTGATGGGATGTCATTTAAACTTGGAAAAGTTCAAATAATAACATTGATAATTTCTTTTATTACCTGGTTGGTCGTACGGAAAAAGAAATATGCAGCTAAAAAAAACTCCTTTATGTTCATTAGTTTCATAAGTTTTTGTTTTGGTGTTTTTCTTGTGCTGAATATCTCTCAACCCGTGTGGGATGTATTCCCTTTCGTCTCATATATTCAGTACCCCTGGAGACTATTATCATTTAATATGCTTTTTCTGGCTATATGCGGAGCATATATTGTTTCTGTCCCAAGAATGCCTATTGTGCGAATTGGACTTATGGTGGGAATTATAGCGCTCACCATTTTTGTTAATGCAAAGATTTTTGTTCCCCAATATCTGTATCTACGGGATTCGGCTGCATTTGAGACGCAACAAGAGCTGCGGTTTACCGTATCTAAAATATCCGATGAGTATTTACCTCCTGGAATTATGAAACCTCAAACAGCATCTGATGCTGTGAAAACTGCGCTTCATGGGAGTGATGTATTTACTGTGAAGAAACTGGAAGATACAGATACATCATTATATGTTGATCTTGAAAGTTCTGTGGCGCAAATAATTTCAATTCGGAAAGCCTGGTTTCCTGGATGGAAGATATCAATAAATGGAAACGAAATACATCCCATCATACGGCAGGGTATCCCATTTGTGAATATCTTGCCCGGAAAAAGTATAATACAAATGCGCTTTACTGATACGCCAATTCGGTTTATAGGGAACATATTGAGTCTATGTAGTGTGTTGGTCTTAGGAGGCCTATATGTCTATAGAAATAAAACCAAAGCTTAATATCGTAATACCAGTCTATAACGAAGAGCAGGAGCTTGAGGATCACACAGAGACACTTATAGGATTTCTTCGTTCCCATTTACTTGATTTTGATTGGGTTATTACCATTGCGGACAATGCGTCAAAAGATAAGACGCTTGCTATTGCTCGTTCGCTTGCAAAGAAACATAAGGAGGTTCGGTCGTTACATCTTGATCAAAAAGGAAGAGGAAGAGCAGTGAAAAAAGCCTGGTTGGAGACAAATGCGGACATACACTGTTACATGGACGTGGATTTGTCTACAGATTTAAAGCATATTCCGCCTCTCGTTCGGTCACTTCTTCGAGGATATGATATCGCCATAGGCACACGGAATATTCATTCATCACAAGTGTATGGCAGAAGTTGGTTGCGGACACTTACTTCAAAAACGTACATAACAATAATCCGGTTATGGTTTTTGGTCCGTTTTACTGATGCGCAGTGCGGATTTAAAGCGATCACGGATCAGGCCGCTAAGAATTTGCTTCCCCATATTAAGGACAATGCATGGTTTTTTGATTCAGAACTATTGATTATCGCTGAAAAGTTAGGGTATCGTATTTACGAAGAAGGTGTTACGTGGATAGATAACCCTGGTTCTACTGTGCGGGTCGTAAAGACCGCTCAGGGAGACCTTGAGGGCTTATGGAGATTGTTCAAAACCAGACCTTGGAGAAAGCTTCCTAAACGATATGGATAAATTGACCATTGAAGAAATTAAGAAGAAATCAGTGAAAGGTATTGTGGCTTTGACATCGCGAACTTTTATCCTGCAGATCATTGCCCTCGGAGCGACGTTTCTTTTGACTATTTATCTAACTCCTTCGGTATTTGGAATATTTTTCGTTGTTTCAGCAATTATTTCTTTCCTGTCATATTTCTCAGATATTGGTCTGGCTGCTGCTCTTATTCAAAAAAAAGAGGAATTGACTGATGATGATTTAACAACCACATTCACCATTCAACAACTGTTAGTTCTCCCGATTTCTATTCTTGCGTATTTATTTGCAGCGCGTATAGCAGCTTTTTATGGACTCGACAAAGATGGAGTAATGTTATTCCAAGCACTTGTTATTTCATTTTTCTTTTCATCACTCAAAACCATTCCATCGGTTCTTCTGGAGCGATCGTTGAAATTCCATATTCTGGTGATACCTCAGATAGCTGAAACACTCGGGTTTTATGTTGTTGCGGTTATCTTTGCCTGGCGGGGATTTGGTATATCAAGTTTTACGTATGCAGTTCTTACCCGTGCCATCATCGGACTTATTCTCATGTATATTGTTTCTCCGTGGAGAATACGAATAGGTATAGAAAGAACTGTTGCGAAACGACTTCTTAAATTCGGCATACCGTTTCAGCTCAATTCGTTTTTAGCACTTTTGAAAGATGACCTCATGACTGTATTTTTAGGGAAAATTCTCCCGTTTTCCCAAGTTGGGTATATTGGTTGGGCAAAAAAATGGGCAGAAGTACCTCTTCGGCTTATTATGGACAGTGTTATTCGGGTTACATTTCCGACATTTGCACGTCTTCAGCATTCCAAAGAAATCCTTGGACGGGCGATCGAAAAAACATTATTCGGCCTAGCCATCACCATTCTCCCTATTTCAACAGGTCTTTTGTTTTTTATAGACCCAATCGTTAAAATCATCCCTAAATACGGAAAGTGGGAGCCGGCACTCTTCTCTTTTACATTATTCGTCCTTGCATCAATTCTTGCTGCATTCTCAACACCTTTAACTAACGCGTTAAATGCGGTCGGAAAAATTAAGATTACACTTATGCTTATGGTATCTTGGACAATCGCAACATGGGTGCTTACAGTGACACTTGTCAATCTTATTGGGTTTAACGGTGTTGCCGTAGCACTTCTTATTCTCACCTCGTCGCTTGGGATTGTCGTTATGCTAACGAAAAAAATTGCTGTTTTTTCATTTATGTCCATGGTGAAATGGCCGTTTGCGGCTGCTTGTATGCAATCACTTTGGTATTACCTGTTACGAGGGCACGAGCCGTACGTACCGGTATACCAGATTTGTGTAGCCGTTTCCGGTGCTATACTATATGCAGGCATTATATGGATGTTTGAAAGAAAACATATTATGGAAATGGTACGTTTTATTCGTTTAAAATAGTATGAAACAAATCCTCTCCGTTGTTATATCTGCGTATAATGAAGAGAAATCGCTTGAGCGGTGTCTGAAGTCTGTAGAGAAATTTGCAGATGAGGTTATTATTGTAGATAACCAGTCACAGGATAAGACAGTTGAAGTTGCAAAGAAATATACAAAGAAAATATATAGTGCCCCTAACAAGTTAATGCTTAACATCAACAAAAACTTGGGATTTTCAAAAGCCGGAGGAGATTGGATATTGAATCTTGATGCAGATGAAGAAGTAACACCGGATCTTGCAAAAGAAATTTTGCTCCTTATTCAATCCAATCCATCCCAAAATGGATTCTGGTTGAAACGAAAAAACTATTCTTTTGGGAAATGGATACAACATGGACTCTGGTGGCCAGACAGGCAAATCCGTTTATTCCGTCGGGGATTTGGACAGTTTCCATGTGTTCATATTCATGAATACATAAAAGTTGATGGAACTATTGGTGAACTGGTTGAACCGTATGTGCATTATAATTATGAAACCATCCATCAGTACCTGACAAAAATTGATCGAGCGTCAACGAGTGAAGCAATCATTCTTTCTGAATTGAAGTATCAATTAATGTGGTATGACGCCATACGATTTCCAGTGTCGGATTTTATCAAAATATACTTTGCTCAAGCTGGTTATAAAGACGGTCTGCATGGGCTCGTTCTTTCATTATTTCAGGCGTTCTATTCTTTTTGTACGTTTGCAAAGTATTGGGAAATGAAAAAGTTTGAGGACCGTGATATACAACTTAAAGAAGTAGCAAAAGAACTACATAACAGAAAAAAAGAAATTTATTACTGGATTTTAACAACTCAGATAGCAGAATCACGATACTATATATCTCGATTATGGTTTAGGGTTAGACGAAAGATTATTTCTATTCATGCATGAAGACCAAACAGTACCACATCGCAGTTGTTATTGTTAACTGGAACGGAAAAGATGATACGATTACTTGTCTTCATTCTCTTCAGAATGTCGATTTACTAGGACACAGGCTTTCAATAATTGTGGTGGATAACGGATCAACAAACGATTCAGTAGCAAGTATCAAGAACGCTTTTCCAAAAGTCTCCTTGATTGAAACAGGGAAGAATTTCGGGTTTACCGGAGGAAATAACAAAGGGATTAATAAGGCACTTGAAATTGGTGTTGATCTCATATGGCTTCTGAATAACGATACTGTTGTTGATAAAGGAGTGTTGTCATTTGCATCTGTTTTTAATGATCCAAAGGTTGGCGCGTGCGGGAGCAAAATTTATTTTGCACCAGGACACGAATTTCACCATGATAGATATAAGAAAAACGAACAAGGAAAAGTATTCTGGTATGCAGGAGGTGTTGTTGATTGGAAAAACCTGTACGCTTCCCACAGGGGGGTTGATGAGGTAGATCATGGACAATATGACAAGGTTGAAGAAACACCATTTGTTACCGGTTGCTCATTGGTCGTAAGAAGGGATGTTATAGATAAAATAGGGATACTTGATGACAAGTATTTTTTATATCTTGAGGATCTTGATTGGAATATCCGCATTCAGAAGGCTGGGTGGAAAACGATGTATGTCCCGACATCGATTGTATGGCATGTGAATGCCGGTTCATCAGGAAGACCAGGAAACCCAGTGCATGAATATTATTTTACCCGCAATAGATTGCTTCTTGGTATGAAATATAGTCCGTTGAGAACAAAATGGGCCTTGTTTCGCGAAGGAATACGGTTTATTACTTCAGGATCAGCCATTCGGAGAAAAGCTGTATTTGATTGGTTATTTAGGAGGCTTGGTAAACAATATGAACCAACAAAAAGTAACTAGCGCCATTATTATAACGAAAAACGAAGAAGCAAGAATAATTAAATGCATCATGAGCGTTCAGTGGGCAGATGAAATCATTGTGATAGACAATGGATCAACAGATGAGACTATTTCACAAGCAAAAAAGACAAGTGCAAAAATAATTACGCTTCCTGGAGTCAATTTTTCTGCACTTCGCAACAAAGGTGCAAACGAAGCAACAGGGAAATGGTTACTGTATGTTGATGCAGACGAAATCGTCACGAGTGAGCTTCGAAAGGAAATAGAGGAAAAACTCGAACAGTCAATGTCAGCGTATTACATATCACGAAAAAATTTCTATCTCGGGCATGAATGGCCGACAAAAGACAAAATGATTCGTCTTATAAAAAAAGATGCACTTATTTCTTGGACAGGAACATTGCATGAGCATCCGGAGATACGTGGCAGGGTCGGAGAACTTAAAAAGCCGTTGACCCACAATACTCATAGGACGCTTTTTGAAATGGTCGAAAAAACGAATGTTTGGTCTGATATCGAGGCTGATTTGCGGCTGAAAGCAGGTCATCCGAAGATGAAGCCGTGGAGGTTTATTCGAGTCATGGTGTCAGCCTTTTGGAGGTCATATATTCAGGAGGGTGGGTGGAAAGCAGGGACAACTGGAATTATTGAGAGTATGTACCAGGCCTTTAGCATATTTATTACCTACGCAAAACTGTGGGAGAGGCAACAGAAAAAGTCATGAAGAAGATAGTACAAATATTTTTACCAGTCCTTGCTATATGTGCCTTGTGGTTTTTGTTTTGTTTTCCCTATATTGGTAAGGGATTAATACCGTTTCCTTCAAGCTATCTCGTAACATTTTTTCCGCCATGGAGCGCTCGGTACGGAATGCCGGTGAAAAATAATGCAATGCCTGATGTTATAACACAAATATATCCATGGAAGCAGATAACAATACAGAGTTTAAAACTGGGGCAAATTCCATTATGGAATCCATTTAGTTTTGCAGGCACTGTTCATGCAGGCAATTATCAATCAGCCATTTTTTCTCCGTTTAATGTTCTATTTTTCCTTTTTCCGTTTATTGATGCTTGGAGTATTTTCATTTTGTTGCAACCCTTACTTGCGGGTCTCGGGACATATCTTTTTCTGCGGTCGCTTGATCGTTCAAAAAGTGCCTCACTTATCGGATCTGTGGCATTCATGTTCTGTGGATTCTTAACTACATGGATGGCTTATGGCACGCTTGGATATGCCGCACTTTGCTTGCCGTGGGCATTATGGGCAATTACGAGATATATCAAAAAAGGTTCTGTGTGGTTTTTACCAGTCCTTTCACTAAGTCTCATGGTCTCCTTTTTTTCAGGACATTTTCAGATTTCATTATATGTTTTAGGCGCAGTTGTTTCCTATATCCTTTTTTTCATGATAACGACGAAGAAATGGAGACAGGGAATGCTTCTTATGCTATATGTCGCATTCGGAATGGTGCTTGCGTCGCCACAAATACTTCTGACAATTGACGCGTATACTGCTTCAACGAGAAGCACCAGTTTCGTGAAGGGCGAGGTGATTCCATGGGAATATTTAGTTACGTTATTTTCGCCTGATTTTTATGGAAACCCCGTAACGAGAAATGATTGGTTCGGACATTACGCAGAATGGGCAAGTTATGTCGGAATAGTTCCGTTAATCCTTGCGGTGTTTGCGGTTGCACGAAAATTGAAGGGCTATATACGGTTTTTTGCGGTACTTGGATGTTTTTCAATTTTTTTAGCCTACCCGACACCGCTTAATGATCTTCTTTATGCATTAAAACTTCCTGCAATATCAACGAGCGCAGCTTCACGAATTATTATCCTGTTTAGTTTCTCTCTTGCGACACTTTCTGCATTTGGACTTGATGAGCTTGTGAAAGCTTGGAAAGAAAAACATATTAAATCCGTTATTCCGTTTGTCATTGGATGGGGAGTGGTGTTAAGTGCTGTTTGGATTGTTCTGTTTTTGCTCAAACCCTTTCCAATAGAAAAACTTGAAATCGCAAAACGCAACATGCTTTTGCCGACAGCATTAACGTTTGCGACCCTGTCTATTTTGTGTTTCGGGTTTATCAAGAAATTTAAAGTATATGTTTTATTAATAGTATTCCTTTTGGGAATGAGCATGTTTGATTCATATCGCTACGCCTCCAAGTGGATGCCATTTGACAAGCGGGAATACATGTATCCCAAGGAGAAATTCTCGACATTTTTACAGGAAAAGATTGGTTACAACCGAGCGTTTGGTAATCTCTACGGTGAGTTTGGAATGACATTCCAAATACCGCTTATTGACGGGTATGATGCGATGTATCAAGGAAGATATGGTGAATTCATGAACGCTGTTTCAAATGGAATTGTGTCACCCGGAGATAGGTCTGTTGTGTCGTTTGACAAATATGGGCGATACAAAGAATCGGGTTTGCAGTTGTTAGGTGTGCGGTACATCATTAACCGGTTAAGCGATGGAAAAATGTCATGGGTTTTTCCGGTATGGCAATATGAACCGGGCGTCATGAAAAGCATATATAAAGACGATCAGTATGAAATCTATGAATATACGGATGCATTTCCTCGGGTATTTATGGCTTCTTCCTACGAAGTCATCAAAGACGCACAATCAATTACAAATAGATTTTTTTCACCTACATTTGATAGGAGAAATTCGCTTATTCTTGAAAAAAATCCGGGATTGCAGCCATCAAAAGGGCTAGGAGAGGCACAGATTGTGAAGTATTCACCAAACGTAATTAAAATTAAAACAACAAGCGATACGAATAAGTTGCTGTTTTTGTCCGACGTGTATGATGCAGGGTGGCAGGCTACCATTGACGGCAAAAAAACAGAAGTGTACCGAGCTAATTACGATTTCCGGGCAATTGCTGTTCCCAGCGGACTGCATACGATAGAATATAGGTACCATCCATATCGATTCAGATTAGGTTTAACCTTAGCTGGGATAAGTGTGGTAACAGGTTTTTTGGTGTGTATATGGCTACAAAAAAAAAGAGATTAAAAATAGGATTATATGATCCCTACTTCGACTCCTTCGGTGGGGGAGAACGGTATATGTTGAGCCTAGGAGAACATTGGTCCAAGAAGCATGACGTATCGATTTTTTGGGATGACAATACCATTATTGGTACATCCCAGAAAAGATTCAACCTAGATTTGTCACAGATATCAGTTGTAACGAATGTGTTTAAGAATGATTCATTAATTAAAAAAATGTTGGTATCGGCAACCTATGATTGCATTGTATTTTTAAGTGACGGAAGCATTCCAATGACCTTGGCAAAGAAAAACATTCTTCATTTCCAGGTGCCGTTTTCCACTGTTCCCATGAGTGTTTGGAAAAGAAGCAGATATCAGTATATTGTGTGTAACTCCGAATTTACCCAAAAACATTTGGATGCCACAATTGGAATTCCGACAACGGTTATTTATCCACCCGTGGCTTATGAAGAGTTTCACCCTGGGAAGAAAGAGAATGTCATTGTATCAGTCGGACGATTTAATGGTCATTACAATGTTAAAAAACAGGATGTATTGATAGAAGTATTTATTAACATGGTGAACACAAAGAAATTATCCAGATGGAAACTTGTGCTAGCTGGTGGAATGCTTCCTACTGACGGGGAGTATGTAGAGAATTTAAAAAAACTCTGCAAAAACTATCCCATTGAGATTATTCCCAACGCATCATTTGAAAAAATCCAAAATTTGTACGGGTCAGCACGTTTGTACTGGCATGGGGCAGGATTTGGGGAAACACGACCAGAGCATATGGAGCATTTTGGAATATCAACCGTTGAAGCAATGGCTTCTGGGTGTATTCCAATTGTATTTGCAGGTGGAGGACAGACGGAAATAGTGACGGATAAGGTAAACGGTTACACCTGGAAAACAAAAAAAGAGTTGGAAGACAAAACAATGATGGCCATTGGCAAAGACTTCAAGTTACAAGAGAAAAATATACAAAGAGCTAAAGATTTTTCTAAAGATGTGTTTAATCAAGCATTCGATTCCGTTCTTTCTTCACTATGAAAAAATATTTGCGTGATGTTCTAGCAATTACGGGAATCATTTGTGTAGTTCTGGTCTTTTTTTATAGAACAATTCTTTATGGACTCTTACCTGTTCCCTCTGATGCGTTAGTTGGTCTCTATCATCCATGGCGTGACGCGTATGCACATACATTTACAAACGGAGTTCCGTTTAAGAATTTTCTCATCACAGATTCGGTGAGGCAACAAATACCCTGGAGAAAACAGGTAATTGATGCGTTTAAGAGTAAGAAACTGCCCCTCTGGGATGCAACGTCGTTTTCAGGGGTTCCACTTTTAGGAAATATTCAGTCAGGTGCGCTATACCCATTAAATATTTTGTTCTTTATGTTTCCGTTTTCAACAGCGTGGACAATCCTTATTATGAGTCAACCGCTACTTGCTGGTATTTTTTTGTTCTTGTTCTTGCGGCACAAGAAACTTGATATAATTTCATCGCTTGTTGGATCGGTATGTTTTTCTTTTTCAGGGTTTTCTATTGCATGGCTCACGTGGGGTACGATTCTTTCAACTCTCTGTTGGTTGCCTTTGTTGCTTCTCTCCTTTGATATGATCCATCAATCTTCAAGAAAAACGCGATGGAGATTGTTATTTATTTTTTCACTCATCTCAGCATTCTTTGGAGGGCATTTACAAATATTCCTATATTCCATGCTTGTCCTTGGATCATATGCGTTATGGAATTTCAGAAAAGTGAAGATGCAGCAGGTGTATGTCATGCATGTCATTATTCCCCTGGTTGTTTTAGTACTCACTGCACCTGTTTGGAGTCGATTGTTATTATATCTTCCGGATACATCTCGAATAGCGGGATCTGCATGGACAGTGGAAGGATTTTTTATTCCGCTCAAACACCTTGTTCAGTTTGTTGTTCCTGATTTTTTTGGAAACCCAGCAACACTCAATTATTGGGGCGTTTGGAATTATGGAGAGATGGTGGGGTATATAGGGGTGATTGGCATATTACTTGCTATAGTGGGCATTTCCGTGCAATCAGGATTTTGGGTGGGTATTATTGTTGCAGCCCTTCTTTTTGCTGTTGATTCTCCTCTTTCACGGTTACCATTTAGCTTCCATATTCCGATCCTTTCATCACTGCAACCGACGAGACTGTTGTCGGTTGTTGATTTTGGTTTATCAATACTTGCAGCGTACGGTATGTCGACACTCGTGAAAGGTGAAAAGAAAAAACAGCTGTTTATTGCAGGACTTGTATTACTTTTGTTATTTGCTGGTACATGGATAAGTATGTTGATGCCAGCATCATTTGGTATACCAGCAGAGAACATTGCCGTTGTTAAGCGTAATCTCATCCTTCCTTCAATAATATCTGCCGCGGGAATTGGGTTTTTAAGTATGTTTTTATTATGTAGAAAATCATGGAGTACGATTAGATATGTTCTAGGAATCGTGATGCTTGTTGTTCTTTCTTCTGAGCTAATCCGTTTTGGGTGGAAGTTCACACCGTTTACCAATGCAGCATTTTTCTTTCCAAAAACGGAAATTATATCCCGTCTCGAACAGCTTCCTAAACCCTTCCGCGTCATTGCGGTCGATGATCGCTTGTTGCCACCAAACACGCTGAGTTTCTATGGGATTGAATCTCTATCTGGATATGATCCTATTCACAGTGTGAGATACGAAGAATATATCGCTGCCATGGAACGTGGAGAGGCAAATATTAAACCACCATTTGGATTTAACAGAATCATCACGCCAAAGACCCTTACATCTCCGCTTCTTCCGCTTCTTAATGTGCAGTATGTCATTTCAATGGATCCACTCACCGGAAAAAATGTACGGCTTCTTATTGAAGAAGGAACAACAAAATTATATAAGTTTGTCAATGGCGTCCCGAGAGTATATTTAGCTGATGAGATATGGGTATCAACGTCAAAGGAGTCTGTCATTGAGAACATGTATTCAAAAACATTCAAACCCGGAAGAACAGCAGTTGTTGAATCAGCTGTTTCCATCATTTCAGCGCCGCTTGGACTTGAAGAAATCGCAACGATTCTCGAGTATGAAGGAGACAGGATGACCATTGAAACGACGGCAAAGAGTCCAAGGCTTCTTGTAATTGGAAACATGATGGATACACATTGGAGAGTAACTGTCGATGGAAAGAAAACAGATGTTGTTCGCGTGAATTATCTTTTCTTCGGAGTAGTCGTTCCTGACGGAACGCATACTATTGCGGTACAATATAAATGAAGCTATGAAACAATATTCCGTCTCCATAGTGATCCCCAATTGGAATGGTGTGTATCTCATGGAAAAACACCTAAACGGTGTTATTGCTGCGGCACCTGATGCAGAGATTATTATTGCCGATGATATGTCTAGTGACGGATCAGTAGACTACATACAGACGAATTTCCCTCGGGTCATAGTTGTTGAGGGAAAGAAGAGAGAAGGGTTTGCCGCAAATGTTAATCGGGGAGTGGATAAGGCAACGGGAGAAATCGTTGTACTTCTTAATACCGATGTGGAACCAGAAAAAGGATTCTTGAAGCCACTACTAACCCATTTTGATGATAACGATGTTTTTGCTGTCGGGTGTTTGGAAAAAAGTTGGGAAAACGGTAAAACTATCCTTCGTGGACGAGGACTTGCACATTGGAATAGAGGATTTTATGTCCATACGCGAGGAGAAGTCGATAAAACAGACACGGCGTGGGTTTCCGGTGGAAGTGGGGCATTTAGAAGGTCTATGTGGCAAGCTCTTAATGGAATGGATACGTTGTTTAACCCCTTTTATTGGGAAGATATCGATTTATCGTACCGGGCAAGAAAAGCAGGATGGAAGGTTTTGTTTGAACCGAAAAGCATTGTTGGACATTTTCACGAAGAGGGAAAGATAGTACGAGAGTATACAGGTGCAGATATCAGGCGTATCTCCTATCGTAATCAATTTATATTTATTTGGAAAAATGTGACTGATACTTCCATTCTCTGTGCTCACATTTTTTGGACGCCAATACGTTTGCTTCAAGCTCTGTTTCGAAAAGATTATTTAATGATTCAGGGGTATGTACTTGCGGTGTTTCGATATCCATTGGTGTTGGTTAAGCGACGAATGCAAACAACGCTTTGGAAAATTGCTGATAGGCAATTATAGCGGAACTTATACGTATTTCTTACGACATGAATAAGAAACGAACCTCTTTTATTCGGAAGATACTTCTTATTGTTATATACCAATGTTTGTTTATCGGTCTTGCCATCGTGCTTCTTAAACGCGTCGGTGCGTTTGGATGTTTCGATGACTGTTTTAATTTTGGAGCGGGACACTTCATACTTCAGGGAAAAAATTTATATAGTCAGATATTTTTCAATCACCAGCCATTCATGGCATATATAAGTGCGGTAGTGCAGTATGTAACTCATCCGCAAACGTTATTTGAACTCATTAAGTATCATAGGATTGCAGCGCTTTTGTTTGCCAATTTGTGTGGAACTCTTCTGATTCTCCGTTTTGGGTTCCCATTGTTTGCTGCACTCATTCTCTTTGAGGCAACGAAGTTTTACGCGTTTGGAGACAGGTTTCTTGCAGAAGGAATCATCGTGTATCCCATGATGTACCTTACGCTACTCGTTTGGAATAAAAGCATCGGAAAGGTAGTCTATGCATGGGAGTATGTAATTGCCGTTGTGTGTTCTTGGTTCATTTTTTGGATGAGAGAACCGTTTATGCCATGGAGCGTCGTTGCAATATGTATGCTTTTCTTCATTGCATATAAAGATTCACATCAAAAGAAAAATCTACTTCAAGGGATTATTGTGATTATTGTTTTACATCTTATCACCATCATGACTCTCCCAATGAATGAATATATATTTAATGTGATACAAGCAAATATGATGCACGAAGTATCAGTGC
>Ga0172368_10003921_pt1 | contig 17578 bp, 18 predicted proteins | sample Lak11m_FD_114540 | JGI IMG/M metagenome (GOLD analysis project Ga0172368, IMG submission 114540) | Freshwater microbial communities from Kabuno Bay, South-Kivu, Congo - kab_022012_11m | ecosystem: Environmental > Aquatic > Freshwater > Lake | place: Democratic Republic of the Congo: South-Kivu...
GTTAGAATTCTAAAATAAATTGTAATTATAGTTTCCTTTTAATTTTGGGATATAAAAAGCACTTAAAATTTAAAACGGGATAATCTTAAAGTAGATAATTAATACAGGTCAAAGAGGGGGGTACTTAAAAATAATCCCGGAACAATGGCGATCCCAATAATCATGGTCACAGCCCTTCATCAAAAGAAAGATAAGATCAAAGCTATTGGAATGTTTGCAGATGATTTTTTAAGCAAACCAATTGATTTTAAAGAATTGTCCGTAAAAGTCAAATCGCTATTGAGATTGAAACAATATCATGATGCTTTGACAGGAGATACTCGTTTCTTATTGTGAAATTTCTGTATTTCGTCAAGCAGCTGCAAACCAGCTGAAGTTATGATGAATTTGAACTCTTATATGAGATCCTGTAAATCTTTCCGGCATTATCATCACTCACGAATAACGAGCCGTCATCAGCAACGATAATATCCACAGGTCTTCCAAGTACATTGCCACCCGTTAGCCAGCCAGTTGCAAAATCCTTAACGGTTAAGTTCAGCATGTCAATGCTCACTATCTTATATCCTGTTGGCACATTTCGGTTCCATGAACCATGATAGGCAACGAAAAGATCACCCCTGTATTCCGCCGGGAAACTGTCGCCATAATAAAAAGCAAGTCCCAGGGGTGCTGAGTGCGCCTGGAGATCTATAAAGCTTGGCATCTCGAAAGGCTCCATACATGGATTCCTGATATAAACATTTTTGTCAAAATCAGTATCGTGGATATTTTTTCCATAGCATATAGGCCAACCGTAGTTCTTTCCATCTTTTATAATATTTATCTCATCAGGCGGAATGTCATCCCCAAGCATGTCACGTCCGTTATCTGTGGCATACATAACACCCGTTTCCGGGTGAAAGACGAAACCAACGGAATTTCTCAATCCTTTCGCATAGACTCTGCAGCCCGTCCCATTTAAATTGCATTTTGTGATGGCAGCTCTTCTTTCATCCAACTCGTTGCAGACATTGCAGGATGAACCTATGCTCAGGTAGAGGCTGTTATTACGAATTTTTATAGTCCTTGTGAAATGACCGCCAGTGGGAAGGTTGTCGATGAGAACTTCGAACGTATTCATATCAGCATGCAGGTCATTTCCGCTTTCCTTTACACGTATTACCCTGCTCACTTCCGCAATATAGAACCAGCCATCATAATAATCGATCCCGTGTGGATTATTGAGTTTATCAATAAATGTTACAACGCCATCTGCTTTTTTATCGCCGTTCTCATCAGGAAGCGCAATGACCTTTCCCGTATTCGGTATTGTAACGAACAGTACATTATCCTTCAATAGCATCATCCTCGGGCCGGGATTCGGGCCCGGATATGAAATAGAACTGCCATCTAAGGTATCTGCAAAAACGTCGATCTTAAAGCCTTTGGGAAGGCTGATGCTATCAAGAGAACCGGATTTTACGGCAGGTTTGATGCCAAAGATCGATGCCACGATTATGATCAATAATACCGCTATTATCATAAACGCAATTTTCTTGTTCATGAATCTCCCAATATACATTAAGTTTAACGATTTATTAACTTTTCTGATGATGCCACTTTGAAGGTGATCATTACATTTTAGATCATTTTGATATCCTTGTCGCTTTTCCTGTAGCATGGCAATCAGAGCAGAATTCTGGCTGATGACAATTACTGCAAACTTTTCCGGATAAGACCTGGGACTTATGAGTTATCAGCCAATCGTCCGGATGGTCACCCTTATGACAATTGGCACATAGGTTTTCTTTTATCAGGGGCGAATGTTTTACATCCGAATGACAATTGTAGCATGCGATCTTGTTATTTGTGACATGGTTATCATGCACAAAATTAACATTATCATATTTTACCAACCTGTCGGGTTTATAATGACATGAGATGCATTTGTCTTTGGGAACAATATCATTTGCACCCTTTGAAATGTTTATATGGCATGTCAGGCACGCAGCTCCACGGCCAAGATGACTTGAATGATTGAAGTTCGTATAATTCCTGGGATTTTCTTTGGGGGCTCCGTGACAGGATGGGCAGCCGGATACCGAAGTATTCCCTGGAATATCCCTGAAGTGGCAGGTAAAACAGGTCGAAGTTGTCACTACAATATGACCTTTTTCCTTCTGTTCTATATCAGGATGACATTTTCCACATGATGGATCTGATAACGATTGGTGTTCTTTCATTCCGATAACAAGCATTGAATGGCAGCTTGTACAGGTTAATCCTATGCCTCTTAGGGGTTTTTCCAAATGGTCATTATGACTGAAGTTGATTCCGGTAAATGAAACATTATTTGAAAAAACACGATCTTTATGACATATAAGGCAATTTTTATCCATAACTTTAGCATAAAGATTTCCTGAATATTCTTCCACAGTGGTCTCATAATTATAGAACTGCATAAGCCCATTTATTTTACCTTTTATGTGACCTATTACACCAGGTTCATAATGACATTCAACACATTTTACGCCTGTATGGGATGAAGTGCTCCACGAATCGTAATATGGTCTCATAATATGGCAATTCTTACCACAAAATGCCGGATTCTCAGTAATTTCCAGCATTTTTGCTGAAATTATTAATGAGAATAAAAGAAAGATTATTAATACAATAATAATCGCAAATCTATATTTTGAAATCCTGTGCTTAAGAATATCTGCAAGTGATATTTTATCCATTAGAAAACCTCAACTTTTTCTAATCAGATGCAATACTTTGATTTTCCAAAATTTCTTTATGGTCTTTTCCAATTTCAGTACCATGACAATTTATACAGTATGTACCTCTTGACTGGTGTATAACTATCAGATTACCATTACTGGAATTAAATGGATCGGGAGGTGGAGCATGGCATTTGTTACAGATAATGATATTTCCCGGCTCTTCTTCCTGTTTTGCCTGGGGAATAACTGGCGGGAATCCATGGCAGGTAATACAATCTATTTTTTCTGTATCAGTTCCTTTATGATAATCATGGACTTTACCACCATGGCAATTGAGACAAAAATTTCCTCCGTTGACATGTGATGTGAAATTTTGGGGATCCTTATGGCAGAACTCACATTTTAAAGCATCATTTTTTTCTATAGATTGGGATTCAACTCCAATCTGTGTTTCCTGTGGGATTATATGTTGTGGATATGCCAGAGCGCCAAAGATTCCGGCAAGGACTGAAATAATTAAAATTATTTCGAAAGATGTATTCTTACTCATGTGTTTTTTCTCCTTATTTTTATTTTACAATAATGCAATGCAGAAGCATCACAAATGTTGGGATGAACATAGATTTAAATAAGTGTTTCGTGAGTTTACATAGTTTTTTTTTGATTTTAAATGTCTAATATAGACTATTTAATGTATAGAACGTTTATTGAGTGTCAGAAAGCTAATAAAAGTGAAAGTCTTGATTAAATCCTGAACCGAAAAACATTTATTAAAAGGCTGTTAAGTAATACAATATGGGAGGTTATTTATGAAATTATTGATCTTATCAGCGTTAATGATTTCCGCTGTGGTGATTTCCGGATGTACTGAGAAATCGAATGGCAGCATATCTATAAGACAGATTGAAAGCAAAAATGTAGAAATTACAAGCCAAAACCAGACTTATCCGGCTTATTCTGCACAACCCGCCGAAGCTGGAAAAAAGCCAGCTATCGTGCTGATTCATTCTTACCTTGGACTTGAACCCGGTTACCGAAATATCACGGATAATCTGGCTAAAGAAGGCTATATTGTGCTTTCTCCCGAATGGCAGACTTTTAACAAGACGCCTGCTGATGAGGTTGTGGAAGGACTCATAAATGACTCGATAGCATACCTGAAAACAAACCCGGATGTTGATGTAAACCGTCTTGGTTTAACAGGATTCTGTGCAGGCGGAAGGTATACAATGCTTTTCCTGCCGCAAATACCTGAGTTCAGGTCAGGGGTCGCATTTTACGGCTTTCCTTATTCCGGAGGATTTGCGAACCAGACGAAGCCTGTGGATTATATTGCGCAGTTTAAGGCGCCGATGCTGATGATCCACGGGACTTATGACCAGGCAAGTCCGATCGCAGACTTATATCGCTATGCTACGGCGCTGAATGCTTCAGGTAAGTATTTCGAGCTCAAGGTGTACCAGGGCAGTCCTCATGGTTTTATGATCGAAAATGGACAGATCTCAGAGAGTTTCGAAGCAAAGGATGCTTTCAGGGAGATGGTGAATTTCTTTAACCGAACATTGCGAGATTGATCGTTTAAAATTATTGGCTCAGAAATATTATCATTATGTTCTTTAACGAAAAAATTGAGGCACTTAACAGGAACGATTTAGATGCGCTTGTAGAAGAGCGCATACACTATACGGTAAAATATGCAAGTGAGCATTCTCCTTTTTACAGGAAATGGTTCAAAGAACATAAGATAAACCCTGACGATGTACACACGCACGAAGACCTGAGGGAATTGCCCATAATATCAGGCAGGACAATACGAGAGAACCAACCTCCTGAGAATATGGATTTCCATTTCAAGAGCGTTGAATGGAAGGATGTTTTCACACTTCATGAAACATCAGGGACGAGCGGTAATCCCAAGGCATTTTTTCTTACATGGGAAGATTGGCAACGATACGCAGAAAAATATGCGCGGATATTTCTTTCCCAGGGTCTTGGACCAGAGGATCGGGTGATCGTATGCTCATCATACGGCATGAATGTAGGCGCAAACACGATGACGCTGGCAGCACGTGATATCGGCATGACCATTATTCCGGAAGGCAAATGCACGTTCCCCCTTCGTGTATTAAAGAACTATCAACCGACTGCTATCGTTGGAAGTATCTTTAAGCTCCTTGGGCTTGCAAGAAAAATGGCAAAAGAAGAAATGCCTCCGCAAGAATCCAGTATCAAGCGTCTTGTTATCGGCGGTGAAAGTTTTGCTGAAGAGTCCCGCGAATATCTGGCAGAACTATGGGATCGGGAAGTGTATAACATTTATGGAAGTACTGAAGGAACGATGTGTGGCGAGTGCACTGACCTGAGTGGGCTCCATGTACCTGAAGACCTCGTACACCTTGACGTCTACGACCCGAAGCTAAAAGATTTCGTAGAGGATGGCGAATGCGGGAGAATAGTACTTACAACTCTTCTCCCCGTGGGTGCAAAGAGTGGAACATTATTGCTCAACTATGATACTGATGATACTACGACCGTTGTGACAAGGGATAGATGCGCTTGCGGACGGGGGCACATGAAGATCCTTAATCCTCAGCGCGATTCTGAAACGTTCTGGATCGCAGAGAGTCCATTTAACCGGGTGGATGTAGAACGGGGAGTATTCCAGCGTGAGAATATGGAATACCTTACCGGTGAATATGAAGCATTCCTTTACGGCGGGGATGATGAAGGTGAGACAATAATGAGAGTGAGCGTTGAGTGCCTTGACCAGCAAATGTGTGATCGAGAACTTGTAGAAGAGAACTTCTTGAAGGCTTTTTTCAAATATAAGCCGCGTCTTGAACAAGCTTATTCCAGTGATATTTTCAAAATTATCTTCAACTTTGTGGGTCCTTCGGAACTTGAACTTTATCGTATAAAAGGAAGACCAAAAAGGATAGTGGATAGAAGATAGAACTAAAGAATAGTATTAACAAGTGAAATTATTATGATTAACATGAAATTTTCAGATATGAAGAAATTGATTCTCAGCGTATTCATTTGTCTGTTCGCTGGTTTTGTGGGTTCGTTTTTTACATTGCCAGCGATCCCGACCTGGTATGCAACGCTTCAAAAGCCATCTTTTGCACCGCCCAATTGGGTGTTTTTTCCGGTCTGGACATCGCTTTTTATAATGATGGGCATCTCATTATTCCTTGTATGGCAAAAGGGCCGTGAAGACAAAAAAGTTAAAACCGCTATATATTTTTTCGCAGGTCAACTGATCCTTAATGCATTGTGGTCTGTTGCATTTTTCGGGCTCAGGTCGCCTCTTTTGGGTCTTATGGCAATTATCATTCTGTGGATCGCGATCTTTGCCACGATACTGAGTTTCATGAAGTTATCAAGAACAGCAGCCTATTTACTCATACCTTACATTCTATGGGTAAGCTTTGCATCTATAGTAAATTTTTCGATATGGAGACTCAATAATTGAGATTGTGGATAATACAACCAAAATATTTTGATGGGAGAAAATTCGGAATGAGTGATAAAACGAAATTTGGAGAATCCAATCATTATGGACGAACTCACTAAAGTATCATTCACCAATCTGGAGAAGATCATCTATCCTGCCCTGGATTTGAAAAAATCCCAAGTCATTGAATATTATATCAGGATCGCCCCGCTGATGCTGGGATCGCTGAAGAAAAGAATCATAGTCATGAACAGGTACCCAAATGGAGTTGATAAAGAGGGTTTCTATGAAAAGGATGCTCCGGCAGGTATTCCATTATGGGTTGAAACTTTCAATACATATTCAGAAACAGCACAACGGGAGATTGATTATGTTATATGCAATAACCTGGATACCCTTCTCTGGATGGCGAACCTGGCCGCACTTGAGATAAACATCACTCTTTCAACATTTGATAATTATGACACACCTGACCTTGTGTTATTTGATATAGATCCCGAACCTCCCTGTTCCTTTGATGATGTCATGGATATCGCTTTGTTATTAAAGGAAAAACTGGATGAACTAAACTTGCGGTCATTTGTCAAAACATCAGGCAAAAAGGGACTGCATGTTGTTCTTCCCATTATCGACAATTATAACTTCAGGCAAACAAGAGAATTCGTTCATCAATTCGGAAAATTCCTTGCAGGAGAGTCTGATCTTGTTGTATCAGAATTCAGGAACTCCAGGGATCCCGGAACGATCTTTATAGATTACCTGCAAAATACACGCGGAAAGACCATGATCGCTCCTTATAGCCTCAGGGCGCAGGCGAAAGCGCCGGTATCTACGCCTTTGGAATGGAAGGAACTTAAGAAAGGATTAAGACCTGAGGAGTTCAACATATTTAGTGTCATAAAAAGGAAGAACGATCCCTGGGAGGGGTTACTGGAAAGTAAACAATCACTGGAAGTGGAATAAAATGGAAAAGGATAAAGACAGCGCTAAACCATCGCACAGGCCTATATGGAGCGGGAGTATAACCATTGGATTGGTCAATGTACCGGTCAAGCTTTATACAATGATCCGGGATCAGGCATTTTCTTTCAGGCTTCTGCATAAAGAGGACGGGCAGCCATTGAAATATGAAAGGGTCTGCATTAAAGATGATAAGGTGGTGGATTGGGCTGATACGGTAAAAGGATATGAAATACGAAAGGACGAGTTCATCGTTTTCAAGAAGGAGGAATTGGACTCTATAAGACCGGAATCCGATACCCGGATAAGGCTGGATAAATTCGTAAGCCTGCTCTCTATCGACCCTATCTATTTTGATAATTCTTATATCCTTGTTCCTGACAGGAGTGAAGAAGCCTACAGCCTGATGATGACAGTAATTCAACAATTGGGAAAAGCAGGAATGGGAAAGGTCACGATGAGAACAAAGGAATATCCTGTGGTCGTGCATGAATACAGGGGAGCCTTGATCCTGACAACCCTGCGTTATGCAAATGAGGTTGTAGATCCCGGAAGTATGGAAGAGCTTTCTCTTCTCAAGAAACCTGGAAAAAACGAGATGGAGCTGGCTGAGAAGATTATTAAAGACCTGTCCGGGGAATTTGAAATAAAAGAATACAGGGATGGATACAGGGAAAAGATGGAAAAGCTCATAGAGACGAAGATGAAGGGTGAGGTAGTTGTGGCGCAGGTACCAAAGAAAGAGGAAGTAAAGGAATTGATGGTAGCCCTCCAGGAGACTATAAAACGCCTGAAAAAATGAAACTATATAAACCGATGCTTGCCCGGTCGGCAGAAGCGCCGTTTTCTTCCGGGGACTGGATATTTGAAGTAAAATGGGACGGCATAAGGGGGATCAGTTACGTGAAGGATGAACTCAGTATCAGGAGCCGGAACCAGAAGGAACTGATTGGCAATTTCCCGGAACTTTCTGAACTGAAAAACCTTGCAAGAGAGATGGTACTGGACGGGGAAATAATTGTCATGAAAGATGGCAAAGCAGATTTCCAGACACTTATCAAGAGGAGCCAGAATACGAATGTCAGGGATATCGATCAATTGGCCCGGAAATTCCCTGCAACATATATTGTATTTGATATCCTGGAAAAGGACGGGAAGGAACTTCTGGATATTCCTCTTATGGAGAGAAAGAGGATTTTGGAAAATAGTGTAAAAGAAGGAAAATTCATTGTCCTTTCCCTGTTTGTTGAAGAAACAGGAGTTGATTATTACCAGGCAGCCCTGGAAAAGGGTGTTGAGGGTATAATGGCTAAAAAGAAGCAAAGTTTCTATGAACCTGGAAAAAGGAGTAATAACTGGCTGAAAATTAAACAAGTAAAAACTTGCGATTGTGTTGTCTTTGGTTATACAAAGGGTGAAGGAAACAGGGAAGAAACTTTTGGATCAATGATACTTGGATTGTATGATGCGCAAAGGCCGGTCTTTATCGGCAAAGTGGGTACAGGCTTTTCCCAGGAAATTATGGAAAACCTGAAGCGGTCCCTTAATGAATTTAAAGCCGATAGAGAAACGCTTCAGGGAGTGGATAATGATAGGGAAATAACATGGTTAAGAGCAGGTGTTGTGTGTGAAGTGAGTTATCAGGCCGTAACGGAAGATGGCAAACTTCGTATTCCTGTATTTCGAAAGATCAGGGAAGATAAAGACCTGCTTGAATGTACCATTGACCAGATCCGTCCTGTCCTTTCGGACTACACCACCAAACGTGATTTTAACATGACACCTGAACCTCCCGCATTAGTCGAGAAGAGTTTGGGAAAATCTTTTGTGGTTCATGAGCATCATGCCCGCAGGCTCCACTATGATTTGAGACTTGAGAAAGATGGAGTACTTAAAAGCTGGGCAGTTCCAAAAGGTCCGCCGGAAATAAGCGGCGACCGCAGGCTTGCTGTACAGGTGGAAGATCATCCGCTTGAATATGGTAAATTCGAAGGGACGATCCCTGAAGGACAATACGGGGCCGGGACTGTGAAGATATGGGATAAAGGCCAATATGAACCTATCATCTGGGGGGAGAACAAGATCGAGATCCTCATGAAGGGGGATAAGCTGGATGGAAGGTATGTGCTTGTAAAGTTCAAGAAAGCAGGAGAAAAAAACTGGATTTTTTTCAAAGGAGGCGAATGAAATGGAAAAACTGCATGTGGGAACTATGGGATGGAGTTATGATTTCTGGAAAGGGAATTTTTATCCTGAAAGTGCCCAAAACCTGCTGGCCGAATACGCAAAGAATTTTGGCACGGTTGAGATCGACAATACGTTTTATCGGATACCGTCCAGGGACAATGTTATGAACTGGAAGGAAGAGACGCCGGATGATTTTATTTTTTCAGCAAAATTTCCACGGAAAATTACACATATCAAGATGCTGCAGGATTGCCAGGAAGAGGTTGATGTATTTATTGAGCATATGTCATTGATGGGAAATAAACTTGGGCCTATGCTTATTCAATTACCTCCAGGGTTCAAACCGGAAATGTCAGGAATATTGAAGGATTTCCTGGCGAGTCTTCCGGAAAAATACAGGTTTGCTGTGGAAATAAAGAATAAAAAGTGGCTGGATGAGAAATTCTATGATATGTTGAGAGACAAAAAAGTAGCGCTTGCGTTGATAGACCACCCATGGATGCCTGAGATGAACACGATAACTGCTGATTTTACCTACATTAGATGGGAGGGGGACAGGAAAAAGGTAGCAGGGACACTTGGAAAGGTTGAAAGAGATAGAAGCGAGGATATTAAAGATTGGGCTGTGAAGATCAAAGGGTTTCTTGATAATTCTATAGAAGTCTTTGGATATTTCAGTAAGTATTATTCAGGTTATTCGCCAGGGGATGTGAGGATGTTGCTGGATATTATGTGAATATTTTGGTGATATATAAAAGCATGAGAATTTGAGTTTTTGGGGGAAGAATTTCGGAATGGGAAACATTGAAAGGCGTTACGATATTGATTGGTTAAGGGTACTGGCAATGCTTACGATTTTTCTTTTTCATTGTGCACGATTTTTCAATTACGAAGATTGGCATGTAAAGAACAACCAGCTGGATTATGGCATGAGCATATTTGTTGAAATAGTGAGTCAGTGGATAATGCCTCTTTTCTTCATACTTTCTGCAATAAGCGTATACTATGCCCTGGATTATAGGAATAACCGAGTGTTTATTGTTGAAAGGTTCAAAAGACTTGTGATACCACTATTATTTGGCATATTCGTACTCGTGCCGCCACAGGTTTACATTGAACGTGTAAGCCATTCACAATTCGCCGGATCTTTTGTCCAGTTCCTTCCTCATTACTTTGATGGCCTGTACGGCTTTGGTGGAAACTTTGCCTGGATGGGGCTGCACCTGTGGTATCTGGAAATTCTTTTCATATTCTCGTTGCTGACATTACCAATCTTTCGCTACCTTAGAAAAGAGACAACGCAAAATTTCATCTCCAGAATGGCTATTTCTTTCAAAAAGCCGGGAATCATATTTTTGCTCGCTCTTCCCATATTTTTCATGGAGCTTTTTGTCAATCAACAACCGGACGGCATCGGTAGAAGAGATTTTGGCGGCTGGAGCGCATTTACATATTTGATCTTCTTTATCCTGGGCTACCTGATCGCCTCAGATATACAATTCAGGGTGAGCATTGAAAAGCATAGAAAGATCGCGCTGCTATTGGCCGTATTTATGACAGCCTCCGGATTTTTCTTGCCAGAAAGGTCCTCCTACTTTCTTGAATCACTGCGTGCCTTCAATTCATGGTTCTGGCTCGTCGCAATACTTGGCTTCGGGAGCAAATACCTTAATTTCAACAACAACTTACTGAAATATTCGAATGAGGCTGTTTTGCCATTCTATATATTACATCAAACAATAATCGTCATACTTGGCTTTTATATCGCCAGCTGGGACGTCGGTATTATTATGAAATACCTCATATTAAGTACAGTATCATTTGCATTGATTATTGTCATCTATGATCTTGTGATCAAACGAGTCAAAGTCCTGCGATTCCTGTTTGGAATGAAGAGCAAACCGCGTGTTCTTTAAATTATTCTTTCAACCGTCGTTTTTGTATAATTATCAAAGAATTTGATATACCCCTTTTTTCTGAAAAATATCACACCAACCAATAAATCCAGTGGGAGCAGAAAAACTTTCCCGATATTCCTTATGGCACTTTCCAGAATGGTTATTTTATCCCCATTTATTTTTACAACCCTGATGCTCATCAGGTATTTTCCAATCGTCTGACCATTATATGCTTCCATGACAACAAAAGAGGCGTATGCAAATTGAAGGGTCAATTGAAGATATATGACGACAAGGAAAGCATATACATCAAATTTTATCCCGTGGTTTAAAACAAGAAAAAGCACTACTCCAAAGGACACAAATAAAGTAAAATCTATCAGTGCAGCAGCAGTTCTTCTTATTAAAATTCCGACAGGAAATGTCCTGATGTCATCAGTTCTTATTATCTCCTTTGCATCTTTCCAGAGTTTTGCGTCCACCCCCTGAAGCATGCTATATGCAATTTTGCCGTGCTCTGAAAGCCTATAATTATTTTTCTCCGTAAGTTCAATAAAGCCTTTCATTTTCCTCAGATGGAAATTCAGATTCCCTTCCTCAAGATTGATTGTGTGTAGAATCTCTGTGTAAGACATTTCTATGTTATCATGAAGAAGAGATATTATTTTCACCCTGATCTCATGGGATATAACTTTAAAAAACTCTACAGTTCTTACATCTTTTATTTGTTCAATGGTCATTTTGTAACCCCCATCACTTTCAGAGTGATTGCGCTTTGATGCAATCAATAAAGTTATTTATTCGTTATTACCTTTAATCTTTGTGGTTTGGCTTATTGTTTAATTATTTTTCTTCCTGTTGCACAAAAACATTTGTTTCGGATAATTTATTTATCTTCCTGATGCACAATTATTTTTTTTCTTGAATAATTATAAATATAGTTCAAACAAATGGATGAGATTGGCTATAAGCCAGAAAGGAAATGATATAATGAAAAGAAACTTTAAATCGATACTTAATTTAGCAATAATAGTACTGATGACCATTCCCTTAATTGGGGTCGCTATGGCTGAAGATACAAGCCCGGCTCTGAGCGGGAACGCTCTAATGATGAAAGGATGGATGGATTATGCAGAATGGTTCGTGATCGTTACGCTTATGCCAAGTGTAATAATGATGCTTTTTATGGCGCTAAGCTTGCATATCGCAAGACCCATGGTCTTAAGATATTTAAACAGGATGACACTCAGGCTTGGCGCTGATATCCTCTGGGAAGCGTGGATAATTGGAAGAGATGTTTTAATCCTCAGTGCAGTCGGACTTCTAGGAATAATGATCGTCCCAAGAGTGCAGGCTGACTGGAATACTGGCGTTTTTATACCGGCTTTCCTGCTTGGTATTATAACCTTGTTGTACAAGCTTGTGTATGACACAGATGCCAGCAAGACCAAATATATGGTCGCCACAGGGCTTACGGCTCTGACACTTGTCGCCGTACTGGTTCCATATTCGATCGGTCCGCTCTGGGAAGCAAAAGGCTCCGACTTCTTTATGAATACATATTTAATTCCCATGTCGAATTCTGATACGATAAAAGATGTAAGAACTTCAATGAATGATGCCGTAAACGCAGAGCTAAAGGGAGACAATTCAACCGCCCTCACCAAAGCGCTCGAAGCCGATGCGGCTCATTTAAGACTGGGAACCAGCCTGAGGGATTGGGACAGCACGAAATATTCGCAACTTGAAGATGCATTCACACTTCTAACGACCTCTGCAAAGAACGGCAATGTCGCAGGAATGCAAGGTGCCCAAACTACGATCAACCAGGTATTGGATGATTATGCTTCATCACTTGGCAGGCTGGACTGAAACATCCAGTTTCCGAAGAGACTTCGTAAGGTCTTTTCCGGAGGATATGTATGCCAGGATATAAAGTATATGTTAACGAGTCCCAATGTTTCGCGTGCGGCATATGTGAAGACATGTGCCCGCGGCGCGTATTCAGGCTGAAACCCACGGATTTTAAGGGGCCTGAATACGAAGAAAGGATCCCGCAATGGATGGGGACTACTACGGAAGTCGTAGCTGAGGATATGTGCTTCGGCTGCCGGCTGTGTGAAAACCAGTGCCCGGTAGGGATAATCGAAGTAACCCAGAAGGAGGGCTGAAAAATGTATCTGGATATAGAGAAATATGCTGACAGCAGACTCGTAAAACCTGTTGCCAGGGAATGTTGCGTTTACTGCGGCGCTTGCGTATGTGTGAACCCAAGCCCCGGAGTAGGGTTTAAGGACGGGGAACTTGTATTTGATGAAGATAGTGTCGTATTTGATAAAGACATGCAGGTATGTCCAGTCATAAATCCCACCAACTCAACAACTAATCCCAAGCCCCCCGTTAATTCGGGACAAATTACAGACGAGTTCCTGGGCCCGTATCTTGAGATATATTCTACAAGGAGCACGGATGAGGCTGTCCTGAAAAAAGCACAGATTGGAGGCACTGTCACTTCTTTGCTTCTCCAGGGGTTGAAGGATGAGGTAATCGATTCAGCGCTGCTTGTTGATAAAGACAAAGGATGGATCGGTAAACCCAAACTTGCTGCAACTTCTCAGGAAATACTTGATTTTGCAGGCACTAAGCTTTCTGAAGCTTCTGTCCTTACATGCTGGAGGGATGCCATCAAAGCCGGTTATAAAAAGCTTGCAATCGTGGGTATGCCCTGCGTGACCATTGCAGAGCATCTTATTGACAATTCTCCTGATTTTAAAGAATTCAGGGACATACATAAACTGAAGATAGGCATATTCTGCATGGAGGCTTTCAATTACCGCGGACTTTTCAATGAATTCCTGAAGGATAAAGAGAAAATCAAGCCAGGCAATATCATGAAAGTAGATGTTAAAGGCAAGATGATAATTCATGAGGTAACGATAGAAGATAAAATCTCGGTTCATACATTCAGCCTAAAAGAACTTCATAAATACAGCATGCTTGGATGTCTTCCCTGCCATGATTATGCAGCAGAATACGCTGATATTTCCATAGGGTCTGTGGGAAGTGAAGACGGCTGGAACACCACGATCGTCAGGACAGAAATTGGAAAAAAACTATTGGATTCGGCAGTAGCATCCGGTCTTCTGTTAAGAAAGGAATTGAAAGATATAGAACACCTAAGAAAGGTGGCAGCACTTAAAAAGAAATTAAAGATCGGCGAGAAAACAAGGGAGACGGCATCAAGAGTAACCAGCGACCTGGTAATAACCGAACAGCCTGTGAATGATTATTCCTATACCAGGATTTTGACGCCTATCATAAAAGAAAAAGCTAAGGAGAAGGGATCGCAAGTCTTATGGTAATAATTTGGGAATAATCTTATTATCACTTTGAATAATCCCTATATGCACATGACTATGACGGACACGAATAATAATGTTCAAGGTGTAATTTAAAAATGGGAGGAATTGTATGAATGTAAAAGTAATATTTAGAGCTGTAATCGGCTTGATGTTGGTGTGGATGATTCCAGCGGTACATGCCGATGGTGAATTCCAGGTCAGCTATTCCTGTGCAAACTGCCATCAAGATAGATATGATGAATGGTCTCGTTCGATGCACGCCCTGGCGGTGAACGACCCGATATTTGAAGCAGAATACTTGAAAGCACTTGAATCCGATGCGAAATACAGGAGTTACTGCCTGGCCTGCCACTCCCCCACAACAAGAATAACGAACGATCTCAACCTTACAAAATCGATATCTGTTGAAGGTGTCTCATGCAGTTTCTGCCATTCCGTCACCGGAGTTGTGAATAACACTTATAACTTCAGCCAAAACAATCCGATGCAGGGCCCTTATACGGATTCAAAGACCGATGCACATACTTCAGCATACTCAGGGCTGCACACAAAATCAGAGTTTTGCGCAGGCTGCCATGATTTCTCGATCAACGGCGTGCCTATTTCCCAGACTTATACTGAATGGAAGGAAGGACCCTATGCAGCTGAAGGAAAACAATGCCAGGACTGCCATATGGAGACAAAAACAGGGGCTGCAGCGAAGAACGGGACGATCCGGGAAAAGGTTTACCAGCACTTCTGGTACGGTGGGCACACAGGTCAGTTCCTGGAGAATGCGTTCCGGATAAATTCCAGTATTCAGAAAACAGGAAACAGGGTTAAAGTAACACTTAATATTACCAACAATAACGTTGGCCACATGATACCAAGCGGCCTCCCTTCACGAAAAGTCATTCTGGACTTTAATGCAACCGACATGCAGGGGAATGAAATCTATAGCAGCCAGAAGGTCTACACTAAGACACTCGTCGACCAGTATAATAATGAGGTGTCCGACTTCTGGAAGGCCGTGTCGGTGGCAAAAGACAACAGGTTCAAGCCGCGAGAGAGCAGAATTGAGGTATTTGAGTTCGATGCGCCAAATGGTACAGATGGAATAAATATCAAGGCATTGCTGACATACCAGCTTGAAGCTGAGATTATTACCACTGAAACGCAATCCGTGAACGTAGAATTGGCAAACGTTAGCAGCAGGGCAGTGTTAAATGAGACTGCATCAGTTCAGCAAACGCCAAAAGGATCGCCTGCCATTGGATGGATGGGGTCATTTATGGCCGCGATAGCAGCCATCCTGGTAATTAGAAGAAGGAAGTCACATGTTTAAAATTAACAACCACCCCATACGAATACGCTACTTGAGTTCGTATTAGTTCGTTGTTTTTTCATGTTCTTTTATGAACCGAGGGGTCATGGCTGACTTTGCAGTGAAAAAATCATACATCGAAGAGGACGCAAAGAATGTGTAGGCAAAAGCTGCCTGCTAATTTTTTTTATTTTTGATATAAAATGATGAGCGAGAAGATTCCAGAAGCATCTATAAAAGGCTCGTTTACTGCCTCACTAGATAGATTTATATTTGGGCTGTGACTCTGAAAGAAGGGATGTATATGGACGAACAGCAACTCAAAGCAATGTTAAAAGAGACATTCGACAATGTATCAGGCGGATACGACGGCAAATCACTCCGGTTCTTTGCGAACAGCGCCCAGCACATGGCTTTCCTTCTCGGACTGCAAGGGAATGAGACTGTGCTTGATGTTGCCTGCGGAACCGGGAATGCGGCACTGGCTATAGCCAAATTCCTACCAAATGGAAGGGTGACAGCTGTGGATTTCTCATCTGGCATGCTCGGACAGGCGCGGCGTAAGGCGGCTTCTCTTGAAATCCGCAATGTCGAGTTCATTGAGCAAGACATGCAAAATTTGAGTTTCCCGGACGGTCTCTTCGATGTTGCGGTTTGTGCTTTCGGTATATTTTTTGTCGAGGACATGGAAAGCCAGCTTTCGCGCATCGCCTCTACGGTCAAGCCCGGCGGCAGGATCATGATCTCCAATTTCCAGGAAGACTACTTTCACCCGTTAAAGGACATGCTCTATGAACGACTTGAGGCATACGGTGTGCAGATGCCACCCCAGACCTGGAAACGCATTGCTTCCGAGATTGGGTGCAAACAGCTCTTTGAGAATGCCGGGCTTACGAATATCACCGTCACCCGGAAAAACGTGGGATATCATCTTGACAGCGCTGAGCAGTGGTGGGATGTCGTTTGGAACGCGGGATTTCGCAGAATGGTCAGCCAGATTTCCACGAAAGACCAGGAACGATTCAAACGCGAGCACCTGGACGAAGTTGAAAAGCTCAGAACCAGGGACGGTATCTGCCTGGACGTGGGTGTGCTGTATACTTGTGGCAAAACGAATTGAATTAATCCCGAAGGACATGATCCAATCAATTTTGATATAATATTTCGAAATATATAAAGAAGATACAGGGGGAAAGAGCGAAATAATATGAAAAAATCAGGGTGGTTAGAATGAGCAATTTTTTGAAAAAAATATTAATTCCAACTTTTGTCCTATTGGTCTTATTTTTATTGATAGGTTTTGATAATACAATAATTGATGGAATTACCCATACCAAAATTTGATAGTCAAAATATAGAATGTAATAATTATCAAAACTTTAAAAATGAGACTTGGTATTCAAATTTGTTAATAGAACTAAAGAATAATGATAAAATTGATTCAAGAGGTGCGAAACTTATTAGAATATTTAGTAGTCAGATTGATCCAGGATCGATTGATGAAATAATAACTAAAGAAGGAAAAATAACCGAGTCAGATATCGTGAAAATTTGTAATTTGAGCGATAGAAAAATTATTGGTAACTATTCAGATACCTTCTTTTTATTCATGCCCTTCAACACAATAAAATAATAAAAATCAAATAGCTTAGAATATCTATATCGAAAAATCAATATACATTGAGATTATTACAAGATTATTA
>Ga0172368_10003922_pt1 | contig 17573 bp, 17 predicted proteins | sample Lak11m_FD_114540 | JGI IMG/M metagenome (GOLD analysis project Ga0172368, IMG submission 114540) | Freshwater microbial communities from Kabuno Bay, South-Kivu, Congo - kab_022012_11m | ecosystem: Environmental > Aquatic > Freshwater > Lake | place: Democratic Republic of the Congo: South-Kivu...
GCCAGCCCCCCCGCCTTTTCGTGGTGGTGGATGAAGCCTGGAAAATCGCGGCTGACGAGCGCTCGGACGTGATATCAATTGTCCGCGAAGGGAGGAAATACGGCTTCTCGCTGATTGTCGCCTCGCAAAACCCGACCGACGTGCACAAGAGCATTTTCTCAAACAGCGGCACCACGGTCTGCTTCCGCCTCACGCTTGGCGCCGAGCGGTCATACGTGCGCTCCTCGCTGTCGTATTCTGATTATTACGAGAGGCTGTCACACGGCTTGTCTGTGGGGCAGGCGCTGGTGCACCTGGAAACGGCAACTCCGGTTTCCTGCTCCAGGGATTTCATCCTGCGCCGCGTGGACGGCGAGCCTCTGGCCGAAATCTACACAATAAGGGGTGGGGCAATGGGCATTGAGCTTGAGAAAGGGGAGCTGCTGCGGCAGCTATTGGCGTTCGGGCTGTCAGACCGTCAGTCATCCGCGCTTTTTTCCGAATTCGAGCGCCAGAACCATTCGATCGAGGCATCGCAGTTCGTGCGTTTGTTGGAGGGGTTTGGTTATGGCCGGACCACAATAGTCTCCCTGCTTCGGGAATTGGGCGCTGAGGAAAAACAGCTGCTGCAGCTTTTCTCTTCCATGCCCTCTGCCGGCAGGGGCGGGAAAGTGGCTTTCGAGCTTTGTTCCTCCAAAAGCAGGGAAAAAAAGAGGTGGGCAAATGGCAGCCGCACTTAGCCAGGAAATATCCGAAATAAAAATGCCTGTCAAAGTTTCCGGGAAGTGGCCGCCCGACATGCAGCCTCTTTCGGGTCTGGGTTTCGACAGGGTTTCAGTTTCAAAATCCGCCGTAATTGCGCGAAAGGCCGATTCATACGACATGCGCGGCAAGCCCTATCTGGTTTGCGAGATAGAACTTCGGAAAAAAACGGTGGCGCTGCGCTACTCATGCCCTTCGGGCAGCCACCCTGCTGGGCGCAGGCTGCGCGCAACGCTGCTGCTGTTGCGCACACTGCGCCTTTTCCCCTCCATCACTGCGGGCGTCTCCATGTTTTCTGCGGCATTGATCCCTCCGGTTGAATTCTCCGAGCAGATAGCGTCCGAGCCGTATGAATCACTTCTGAAAAAATATGAGGACGCTGCAGCAGGGGGCAAACAGGCGCTGCTGCAAAACCAGCGGCTGCTGTCCACGGCAGAGCGCGTCTCTGCTGCCTGCCTGGCGCTTGAGAAAGAAAACAGCAGCCTGAAATCCCGTGTCCGCTCGCTAGAGGCCGTTTCAGACATGCAGCTGCAGGAGCTGTTGCTTGATTGGCTGACCGCCCGCCAGGGGGGTTTCAATCTCCCCCAATTCTCATCCGCCAACGCAATCCCAATTGCCAGGTGCGAGGAAGGCCTGGAGCAGCTTGCAAGGCAGGGGGCAATCAGGAAAGTGCCCGGCAAATTCGCGGTTCAATCCTTCGGCGCGCAAAATCGGCAGTTCAAAGTAAAAAGCCCGATTTTTGGCGGGTCAGTGGAAAGATTGCGACAGTCGTTCTCGAAATTCCTTCCAGCTTCGCGGAGGGGCATCCAGGAATCTCCATAGGAAAAGCGTGGCAGCCCACCCAACAACGCATCCCAAAACAAGCATCCAATCCCAAAACGAAACAAACGGCTGCAGCAGGATTTCAAATCTGCCTTTTGGGAGGTTCGCCACTTTCAATTCGCCCGCGTCCACCCAAGTAACTGCGCATTCCTCCCCAAAATTTGTGCATCTGATGCTTTTCGGCAGCGAGGAAAACAGCGTTATTTCGCATGCCGGGCCGCTGCAGGTGCCATTCAGGCTGGCGCGGTCATATTCTACGGTCTCAGCCTCCAGCGCACCATTCTCAACATAAACGGATTTTCCCGCTTCCCCTCCTCTAAGGGCAAACAGCCTCGCGTTTCCAACAACCGGCATTTCCTCAAATTTCCCGTTGCCCGCGAGTTGCGCATATTCAACGGGCCTTGGAGGCACGCCCGGCTGGGCGGGCTTGCTCCCTCCAAGCACAACATATCTCAACCGCAAGCCGCGCATGGCGTTTTCGCGCTCTTCCTGGCTGCCAAACCAGCTCACCGGAGTCTTCGCAAGCCCAAAGCCATAAACAGGGTATTGCGAAACCAGGCCGTCGGATTCAAACACCAGCCGCTCACCGCCGGTCTGGTCTAGTATGTTCTTCATCGAGTCGTAATCCAAAGCCACAAAAACGGAATCCCCCGCATTCTGGAACTGCTCAATGGAACTGTGCATCACCACATAAAACACGGCTGCGCCAGGCAGCATCAGCATCAATACCGCCGAGCCTGCAACGGTGGGGCGGTCAGCCTTGAACTGTTGCTGCGCCCTGTCAACCATTGCGAGCAGCACGGTATAAAACCAGGCCGCGCCCAGGCCGCCTATGAAAAACGAGGCAAGGAAAAACGAGGGAAGCAACCGCAGCCCGTCCACAAACGGGAATGCCTCGTTGACCTGCGGGTTGGTGGCAAAAAGGAAAACCAGCACGGCGCCAGCGGATAGCAGCAGGGCAAACTCCTGCCGCCAGGCATAAGCTGCGGCCGCGCCTGCCAAAAACAGGAGCGGAAGCAGCAGGTACCCTGCCTGCAAGAATGCGACCACCCCCTGAGCCTGGTCAGTTATGCTGACTCCCCCCAATGTCCCCGCAGCGCTTCCTCCCGGAGAGAGGAAAGCAATCGCAAAAGGCACTGCGAAAAATGCCACTGCGAAAAAGCATCCGGAAAAGACCGCAAACAGCCTCGAATATCTCCGTTGCAGCGCAAATGCGAATGCGAGGCAGGCAAGCATTATCCCCATCGGCGCCAGGACCCTCTGGTTGCATGCGAACGCAGCCGCGAAAAAAAGCGAGGCAAGGGCAAGATGCGCCCTCCTGCCTTCCTGGAAAAACTCGTATGCAAACAGGAAAAAGAACAGCGAAAGGTAGGTTGCCACGGTATAAGGGGTCATGCCATAAAAGAAAAGGTCCGGGGCGCCGCCAGTCATCAGGCCGTGCACCGGCAGGAAAAGATAGAGCAGGCTTGAAAAAAAGAACACTGATCTGGAATTTCTTCCAAGCTTCCTGCTGTAAAGCGCAAACAGCACGATGGGCACAAAAAACAGGGATATCTGGTAAACCTTGAAGGAATACTCCGGCCCTGCCCCATCAGCTATTTCAAACGCCCCGGCAGGCAGCAGAGACAAAAACGAATACCACGACCATGGGATTTGGAGCCTGGGCAAGTATTCTTTCAGCACCGCTATGCGCTGTATGTGGAACGGTGCGTCGGTCCTGTAAAAAGATGAGGGCATGGCGGAATTTTCAACAGCTTTCCAGCTTCCCTTGACTGAAAACAGCATGCTGTCCTCGATATAAGTCTTGCTTAGGTTGCCGAAATACGCATCCCCCAACGCGAAACCGGGTTGGGCTTTTTCGGTTTCGGTATGGTTCCTCGCTTCAAAATAAACGTCCAAGTCGCCTTGCTGGCCTAAAAGATACTCTTTCCCCGCCTTGCATGGGGCGCAAACAGCCTTTCCATTCACAACAAGGCGCGTCACGTTTTCCTTCCCGGAAGCACGGTCGTCAAGCGTTATCGCATCGGCAGAGCCGCGCCCGATTATCTTCGCGCTTGCATTGGAATCCTGCGATGGCACGATGCCAATGAGCAGCGTTTGCTGTGACGCGGTCGCCAGCCCGTCTCTCGCAAGCTGCATGCCGTTTTCCAGCCAGTGCTGCCGGGAAACCGCTTTCTGGTACTTGAATTCCGGTTGCTGCACCCCCAGCAAAACTGCAATAAGCACGCAGCAGGCTGCCACGAAACAAAAATGGAAATTCTTGTCCAGCCACCCGCGCCAATCCCAGGGCGGGCCGGCCCGTAGCAGCTTGCTTGCCTTACGCACTAAGCATCACCTTTCCTGGGCAGCAGCGCCTCCAGGGTGTAAAGGTTGATTCCTATAAGAAGCATCACCAGCCCGGCTATTCCGGTGAAAACCGTGAGGAAAGCCGAGCCGATTGGCAGCAGGCCCTGGGTGTAAAACCGGTTGACCACGAATATCCCCAGCGCGGCGGAGGCTGCAAGCAGCAGCACCCCCGCCCCTCCGAAGAACACGAGCGGCTTGCGGTGGGCAATCTCCTTTGCAAGGTATCCGAAAAGCCCGGCTCCCTGGCCTATTGAAATGCCGTTTGTTTCGTAGTACCTGACTGAAACCGGGACCTCAACAACCCTCAGGTTCTGCCTCATGGCGGAAACCAGCATTTCAGCCCCGGCGGAGTAGCCGTCTCCCTTGAAGGATATCTTCCCTACCGCCTGCCTTGAGAATGCGCGGAAGCCGCACTGGAAATCCACAGCCTTGCCATTTGCGTGCATTCCTGCCAGGTGGTTGAGCAGCTGCACCCCCTGTTTCCTGCCCGGCGGGGGCCTTACGAATTTTCCCAGGAACCGCGAGCCAACGCAGGCATCTGCTTTTCCGGAAGCAATCGGGCCGATGAGGAGGGGTATTTCCGATGGGTCGTGCTGGTAATCCCCGTCCATTATTACAATGATTTCTGAGCTGGATTTTTTCGCATGCTGCCAAATGGTTTTCAGCGCAGCGCCATACCCCAGGTTTTTCCCATGCGCCAGTATTGTCGCCCCGGCATCCGCGGCAACCTGCGCAGTCGCATCGCGCGAGCCGTCATCCACCACATAGACCTTGCCGAATTTTTTTGCGCGAAGGACGGCAGAACCGATGCTTCTTTCCTCGTTGAAAGCAGGCACGAATATCGATACGCTAACCATCGCATCACTTCTTTTTTGCCGCCGGCTTGCTTTTTGGCGCGGCCTTTTTTTTCTCAGGCTTTTTAGTGTCAATTTTGCTTGGCGCAGGTTTCTCCGGTTTTGCAGCAGCCGAAGTTGAGGGCGGCGTTATCGGCCTGGGCGCTTTAGGGGCAGCTGCGGCCTCTTGCCCGGCGGCCGTCTTTGCAACAGGCGCATTTGCAGCGCGCGGCGGGCTCACCGGCTTTTGCACAGGTGCATCAGAAGCGTTTGCCTGCCCAGCCGTTTTTTGTGCTGGGGCAGCAGCAGCTCCGGGCTGCCCTCCGGCGCTTTCCTCATGCTTGCACGAGGCATTCGGGCAAATCTCAAAGGCCTTTTTCCCCCCGACAAAACCGCGTATCATGGGCGCCTTGCAGTACTGGCACTGCATTGCGGCTCCGATTATTTTGACTCCCATCGGAAGCGAGTAGGTGTTGGTGCAAACAGGGTAATTGCCGCACCCTATGAACTGCCTCCCGGTTTTCATTTTTATTATCCGCATCTGCCCGTCGCCGCAGCGCGGGCAAAGCCCCACTCCCGACTCGCCGGCGTCCTTGCTGCGCAGGCCCGAAAGCAGCCCCAGCCCTATTTCCCGCTCATGGCCGTCGAATTTGGAAAGTATCTGCGTCAGCACCTTCTTGCCGTTCTCAATCGCCTTCTTCTCGTTTTCCCCGTCGCGTATTTTTTCCATGTCCTCCTCGATGCTGTGGGTGAGCTCGTCATCCAGTATTTCTGGCGCCGCCTTGGAAAGCAGGTCATAGACCGCAATCCCGAACGGTGTGGCTGCAATGCTCTTGCCGTCCACGTAGCCCCTGCGGAAGAGCGTGTCCACAATCGAGGCGCGGGTGGCCTTGGTGCCCAGCCCCCTCTTTTCCAGCTCGGAAATTATTGATGCTGCGGTATATCTTTTCGGGGGTTGGGTTTTTTTCTCGTCAATTTTGAAATTGGAAAGCGGCACCTGCTCGCCTTCGGAAAATTCCGGCAGCGTCACTTCCTCCAGCTTCACATAAGGCGCGTAAATCTCGAACCAGCCCTGTTTTACCGTGCGGTTGCCCGAGGCAGAGTATTTTTCCTTGCCGGAAAGCATGGTCACCTTCTGCGATTCGCGCGTGGCAGGCTCGGCAAAGCAGGAGAGGAACCTGCGCACAATCAGGTCATAGAGCCTCATTTCCCTCTCGCCCGCCCCTCCCATCTGCCCAGTGGGGTGTATTGCAGGATGGGCCGGGTCGTCCTTTTTCCCCTCGAGCGGGACCGTTCGGTTGGCAGCCAGCAGCTTCTTGGCGTGCTCGGAGTATTGCGAGTTCTTCGAAAGCGACTCGATGATTTTTTTCAGGTTGAGCTTGGCAGGCAGCTTCTGCGAGCTGGTGCGCGGGTAGGATATGAGGGCGTTTTCGTAAAGCGTCTGCGCAAGTTCCAATGTAACCTTTGGGTCGATTCCAAGCGCGCGGTGCGCTTCGACCTGAAGCGAGGTGAGGTCAAACGGCGGGGCAGGGGGCTGCGCGTACTCCTTGCGCTCCAGCTTCTGTGCCGTGCCCGGGCTTGCCGAAGCGGCAAGCGCGGCGTCCGCCTCCTCCTTTTTCATGAACCTTCCGTGCACGCTCTCAAATTTGATGCTCTTGCCCATGCACCAAAGCTCCCAATAAGGCTGCGAAACGAACGAGGCAATCTCCTTCTCCTTTCTTGCAAGTATGGAAAGCGCCGGCCCCTGCACGCGGCCAATGCTCATCACCTGCCGCCCGCCTGCGCTTCGAAGCGAAGCCATCAGTGCGCGGCTCAGGTTTATCCCGTAATACCAGTCAAGTATGTGGCGCGCCTCGCCAGCCAGGGCGTTTTCCAAATCCAGCTTCCCCCGCTCCAGCCACGCGCTTTCAAGGTCCTCCTGCGTGAGGGTGGAAAACTTCATTCGGCTGCCATCCTCGCTTTTGCAGGCATAGCGCAGCACGTTGTAGCCTATCAGGCTGCCTTCAGTGTCAAAGTCGCAGGCGCACACGTATTCGTCGGCATCCTTGGAAAGCTTCATGATTGCGTCAAGATAGGGCTTCTGGTAGCCCGCGTCCTTTTCGGTTTCATGCGTGGGCCCCCACTCAACATCAAAAACAGGGTAATGCCATCCCTTGCCAACCTGCCGCAAGCCGTACAGATGGCCCACCGCAGAAACCACTATTATCTTCTCGCCATCCCGATCGGCTTCCCAATAGCCAATCCCGCCCATGCTTTTGCGGGCCGCCTTTCCGCTGCCTATCGCAGCGGCTACTTTTTCCGCCGCATTGGGCTTTTCGCAGATGACCAGCTTCATAAGACGGCTTTTTCCCAAGCGGTTATATATAAGGCTTGGGCGTTTGGCCATCATCCTACCCCGTTCAGGAAACATTTTTACGCCTTGGCGGGGAATACTGCTGGGGTGGTATCTTGCGCGCTCAGCTTTCCGTTGAAATGCTGGTCATTCTCGTCATAATCCTCAGCCTGGCGGCGCTGGTGGCGAGCGTGCTTCTGAAAAGCGCCAACAAGGCGGCCGACAAGGTGGAGCAGAAAACAGAGTCAGTCCTCAATGTGTCAGACAAGCCCTACTCAGCCGGCGCTGCAGGCGATTACTGTGCAGCCGATTCCGATTGCCGCTCAAGCAGCTGCAACACATATTCCAGCAAATGCCTCTGAGGGTTTAGCTTGGAAGGCCAGATTTCCCTCGAATCTCTCCTGCTATTCCTGATTTTCCTCTCCCTTCTTGGAATTTCTCTTGCCGCCTCGGGCAGGATAAGCGCAGCGGCGCAAAGCCGCATCGCATACGAAAAATCAGCCTCGGATTTCCAGGATTTTGCAGCCAACCTAAAGTCTGCCTGCGTTCTTGGCAACGGGAACGTGCGCGTGGTTGAGCTTTCAGGAGGGGCAGCCAGGCTTGCCGCAGGCGGCAAAACCCTCGGCTTTACGGCAGGCAATTTTTCCTCACAGCTGAACTCGTCATGCGAATTGGCGGTCCTTCAGCCCGCCACGGCTGCCGAGTTCACAATTGAAAACAAGGGCGGAAAAATAGAAATATCATGATACTTGCAGCCGCTCCACCAATTTTTTGCATTCAGCTGCCAAGGTCCCGTCAATCATCGCGGTTTTCACCCCAGCCGCCTCCCCAGCCTGCAAATCCTCCAGATTGTCTCCTATGAAAAGCGCCTCTCCTGGCCTGACTCCAAGTTTCTCTAGGCACATCCGTATCATTTCTGGGCTTGGCTTGGGCGGCGCCTGTGCGCTGGTCAGCACTGCTGAAAAATAGGCGACAATCCCGAGCTTTTCAAGCACCATGACGGCGCTGGCTTTCCGGTTGCTGGCCGCAGCAAGCTTGTACTTCTTGGAAAGCGCAGGCACGCTTTGCACGAGAAGCGTCGGCTTTACGAGCTGCAGATTCTCCTGCGTAATTCCTGAGAGCCTTCGCAGCATTCTCGCGCGCAGAGAGTCGTTATTTGCAAGCGAGGGCGCAAGCGCAATCAGCACGCTTTCCGCGCTGTGCGCGGTTGACATGCCCTCCACTTTTCCGTTTTCTATCTCGAAGCCAAATTCCCGCATGAGCAGCTTGGTGTTGGTGACAACAGCCTGCCTTGAGTCTGCAAGCACGCCGTCAATGTCGAAAATTATTGCCTTTATTGCCATGCAATCATCCGTTTGTTTTCAGCTTCAGCATCCCTGCTAAGAAGGACAACCCTGGAGGGGGAATGGCTGCCGCTTATCCTGTAGCCCGTCATCTTGGCAAGCTCTGCGGCAAGTGCCTTGATCTCATCCATCGAAAGCATGCTCCCAAGCGACAGCTTCCTTCCGGGCTGCCTTGCCCCGCCAACAAAAACCATGCTTTTCACTTCAACGTAGTGCGGTTTTGCAAGTTTTATCTGCGAGGCATACCCTTCCAAGTCAGAATCATTCACCCCTCGCGCCAGCGTCATGCGCAGCACTGTCCTGGTCTTCTTGCCAATCCCGGGCATCAGCCCCAGCGTCTGCAGGTATTTCTTCCACAGGCCCGCGCTTGCCGGGCGGATGGCCTGCCTGTAGACTTCCTCGTTGGGCGCCACCATTGAAACATAGAACTGGGTGGGGTAGGTTTTCCATTTCTCCTCCCTTTCAGGGAATGTGCCGTTTGTCACCAGGAAAGTGGTCATGCCGCGCGCGTGGAATTCCTGCAGCAGCCTCTCCAGGTGCGGGTACATTGCCGGCTCGCCTGTAAGGGACAGCGCGACATGGCGGGGTGACAGCGCTTCCTGGTAACGCCCGCGCGCCACCTTCGCATTCCCCCCGTACCCTGAAACGATGTCCTGCTGCGCCTTTACCAGCCCGCCGGCGATTTTCTCCGGCGAATCCCATTCAAACTTTTTGCATGGCATGTCGTCAAACTTCAGGCTCCTCTCAGGCATCATCCTCCAGCAGAAAACGCAGGCATGGTTGCAGAAGAGGAGCACCGGCGTGCACTGCAGGCAACGGTGCGAAGCAATGCCGTAGAACTTGTTCTTGTAGCAGCCCTCCCCGCCTTTCAGCGAGGAATCCGCCCAATGGCACAGCTTGGCGGCCGAATGCTGCCCAGCAAGGTGGTATTTCTGCCTCACTAGGAGCTTGAGCAGCGGGTCTGGGATGCTGTTGTTACTGCTGCGGACTCCCCTGTAGTATTTGCTGCTTTCCAAATTTTTCCGGTTGCGCGCCATATTCTCAAATCTGTTCTTGCCGCCTCGTTATTTAAACTGTCGCGCTTACCTATTTTCAGCCAGCATGGCTTTCCGCAGGCAATTTTTCAAAAGCAGGCGGAGGGGTGGTAAAATGGCAATACAAATTGATTTTGCACTGAAAAAAAAACTCCTCACAGTCTCGCAGCCGGAGTCGGTCTCCTCCCTTGTCAACGGGCATTACGGCTACATGAAAAAAGGCACCATACACCTGTTCCCCGAGGAGGCCCTTTACCTGATGGACATACGAAACGCGCGCTGCCACGACACCTCGCTCAACGAATACAAATTCAACGACGTGGCAAAGCATTTCGGGAACCGCAAGCAGATGGCGCGCTATTTCACCTACAAGGACTGGCGCGACCGCGGCCTTATTGCCCGGCAGGTGTCGGAAATCTGCGAAAAATATGGCAGGAACAATTCCAAAAAATATCCCGGCGGCAAGCTGCAGCTGGACAAATATTCCCTGCAAGGGCGCTTCTACCCGGACGACCTGTGGTCCATAATCGACGATGAGGCAATGGGCAAGGAGATATACGACCGCTACTGGCTGGGGCAGTTCGGCTCCTACAAGGCTGAGCAGAGGGGGAAGCTTTCCAAGCTGGATGCCTACGAAACGCTTTTCCTGGTGCGCCACGCCGGAATGCAGCTCCAAAACGCGAGCGAGGAGCAGGTCATCCGCGCGGCAAAAAAGAGGCACAAATACTTTCTCAACCTCTACGACGTTTACGAGGACTGGCGGCTGAACGGCTTTGTGCTCAAGACTGGCTTCAAGTTCGGCACCCACTTCAGGCTGTATTTCCCCGGAGCCTCGCCCGTGCGCGCCAACGACGAGTGGATACACAGCAAGCATGTGATACACTGCTTCCCGCGCGCCTCCAAGCTCCTGATTTCCGAATGGGCGCGCGCAATACGCGTGGCGCACTCGGTGAAAAAAACGTTCGTGCTGGCAATACCTGGCGAGGCGAAGAAGAAAAAGGCAACGAAAAAAGAGGCGTCCAGCCTGCACACTTCGCTTGATTTCCTGCTATACCATAGGCAGCATGGCGGCATCGAAAACCCCAAAACGGGCAAGCCCAAGTACCTGATGCTCTCGCTTTCCGAAGAGGAATATATCGGCGGGGAAGGGCTGGCCGACGCAATCGAGCAGTGCAAGCGCATCGGGCTCGAGCTGCTGCTTGCGATTTGCGACAGGGAAACCTCGGTCACCTATTACGCGGTGAAGAGGATTGAGGTGCCAGGCTCAAAATACGAATACTACGAAATAGAATGGGAGCAACCGTAGAGCCATTTACTTTAGCGCCTTTTTCAGTTTCTCAATCAGGTGCTTATTCCCGATGTACAGCGGCACGCGCGCATCCGCGTCCTTCCCAGCAACGTCCAGAAGCGAACTCTTGCCGCTCCAGCTTGCCCCGCCCGCCTGCTCGTATATGAATGCCATAGCCTGCGCCTCGTAGAACAGCCGCAGCTTGCCATTCGGGTTTTTTTTGGTGGGAGGATAGGCAAATATGCCGCCCCTGTGCAGTATCTGCGAAAAGTCCGCGACAAACGTGCCGGAATAGCGGACCTTCATCCTTTCTTTCCTGAAAAGGTCCTTTGCGAACTTCAAAAACTCCGGGCTCCACTCAAGTGGGTCGCCGCCAAGCCCGAAAACCTCGCCAGGCTCGGGGGTTTCCAGGTTTTCCGCAAGCAGGAGGAATTGCGCCTTGCCGCTCGAGTCATAATGCTTGACAAACTCATGCGTGCCCTTGCCGATAGTGTAGGCAAATGTGTTGACTGGCCCGTACAGCTTGTAGAACGCCGCAACCAGCTTCCTGCCCTTCTGGGGCAAATCATCCCGATAAACGCCCACAATGGAGCCAAATGCATTGTTGCTTATGATGTTGGACGAGCCGTCCAGCGGGTCCATTGCAATCACGAATGGCGCGTCCGGGTTGGAGGTGGCGACCAGCGGAATCTTCAGCTCCTCAGAGTAAATTTTCCTGACCACGCCTGTCTTCACAAGGTTGTCGCAAAGGTAGCCGTTTATCCACTCGTCCAGCCGGGCAACCGCCTCGCCGTACTTGTTGCGGTCCCCGAGCGTCCCGCGCAGGTATTTCGGGAACTGGTGCTGCGCGTCCAGCGAAACATAGGCGAACGAATTGATCAGGTGGCACAGCTGCTCATCCACCCCGGATTTTTTCAGGTGGTCCGCCAATGTCACGATTTTTTCTTCCAAAAAATCACTCAGCCAAATATCACTTTCTTCAGTTCCTGCGCCATCTTCATCGGCTTTTCATTCTGCCACACGTTCCTGCCCACTGCAAGCCCGGCCCCGTTGCCCGCCATGATGTCCTTGACTTTTGCCAGGAATTCCGCATCGGGCTGCTTGCTTCCGCCCGCGGAAATCACCTTTGTCCTGCCGGCGGCTGCAGCCACTTTCTTCATGCCCTCCACGCTTCCAGGGTAATTTATCTTGACCACGTCCGCCCCAAGCTCGAGGGCCACGCGCGCAGAGTAGGAAACCATCTCAACCGATTTTTCATCGGGCACGTGCTTTCCCCTTGGGTAAGCCCAAACAACTGCCGGAAGCCCGTAATCATCCGCTTCCTCCTGTATCCTGCCGAAGTCGCGGAACATGTCCGCCTCGCGAGGCGAACCCACGTATATAGTGTAGCCGACAGCGTCAGCGCCCAGCGCGGCAGCCTCCTTGACTGAGGCTATCTGGGAGGAATAAATCTCGTCCTTTGGAACGATACTGGTCCTGCCGTTCAGCTTGAGGATCAGGGGCACCTTGCCTGAATAGTTTTCCTTGTAGTGCTTGGCAATCCCTTTTTGTATTGCAAATCCTGTGAAGCCGCCTTTGCAGGCAATGTCACAGACGTATTCAGGGTTGATGTTCCTGTCGTTGAAGTCGCGCGGGCCGTGCTCCATGCCCTGGTCCATTGCAAGTATCAGTATCTTGCCGCCCTTCATAAGCTTGCCTAGATGAACGTGCTTGTCCTTCATTGCAACACCTCTAATGCATCAAAATGGGCTGGAAAGTTTAAAATCCGCTCCAGTAGGGCACCCCCCGTCCACTTTCGCGGCAGGGGTGTTTTTCTTCCGACGGACAAAGCTTTTTAAATTTGAACAGAAAACTAATGGCACTGCAAACAGAAGGTGAGCTCATGGTAAAAATAGTTATTGCAAAGCAGCTAGCGGGAAAGAAAATCATAACCAACGACGGCGAGGATCTTGGGCGCTTGATTGACCTGGAAGTCGCGGAGGCATCGGGGAAGATCGAGAACCTCCTCCTCGAGCCCAACCTGGACAACCCAACTGCACGCCGCCTCAACAAGGAGGACGGCCTGCTGGTGGTGCCCTACTCTTCGGTGCTTGCGGCATCAGACCACATAATCGTGGACAAGAAGACAATCGGCTGATTTTTGCTTTTTCATTTTTCTTTCTTTTTCTGCATCATAGGTTTGGGGGGATAAGATGGCTTTTGGTCTCGAACTGCTCATTGGCGGCATAGCCGTAGTGATTGTCCTGGCGGTCGTGTTCTTCGTGTTCACCTATAATTCGCTTGTCAGCAAGCGGCTGCAGATAGACAATTCCTGGTCGCAAATAGACGTGCAGCTCAAGCGCAGGTTCGACCTGGTCCCCAACCTGGTGGAAACGGTCAAGGGATACGCAAAGCACGAAAAATCCGTGTTTGAGAACGTTACCCGCGCGCGCGCCGCGGTGGCAGGCGCAAGCGGCATGGCTGGCAAGGCTCAGGCGGAGAATATGCTCTCCTCCACACTCAAGAGCCTGTTTGCAGTGGCCGAAAACTACCCCGAGCTTAAGGCAAACGAGAACTTCAAGATGCTGCAGGAGGAGCTTTCAGGTATAGAGAACAAGGTCGCGTACGCCCGCCAATTCTACAACGACACCGTGCTTTCCTACAACACGGCCATACAGACGGTGCCGACCAACCTGATTGCAGGGATGTTCAATTTCACCGCCCGCGAATTCTTCAAGGCTGACGAAGCCGAGCGGCAGAACGTGCAAGTGAAATTCTAGGGCTATCCCGATGGCCAGCTTCTACGACGAGATAGCAGCCAACAAGCGCAATTCCTATTTTCTCATTTTTTTTGTTTTTGCCCTGTCGTTAACAGTGCTCTACGCATTTTCATACCTATTTTTCTACGGAAGCGACCTTGGCCTGGTGCTGAGCATAATCCTGGCAGCGGCGTACATCTCAATAACGTATTTCTATTCAGACAGGATAGTCCTCTCCCTTTCAGGGGCGCGTGAGGCGCAAAAGGGCGAATTCCCCTATCTTGTCAACGTGGTGGAAGGGCTCTGCATTGCTGCGGGCGTTCCTGTGCCGAAGATTTACGTGGTTGACGACCCTGCGCTGAATGCATTTGCAACAGGGATCTCCCCGGAAAAGGCTTCAATTGCGTTTACCACAGGCCTGCTCTCCACGATGAACCGGTCGGAGCTTGAAGGCGTGGCGGCGCACGAGATTTCCCACATAAAGAATTATGATTCGCGCCTGTCCACGCTGGTGGTAGTCATGGTCGGGCTCATTGCAATCGTCTCTGACTTGGGGCTGCGCCAGATGTTCTGGGGCAGGCAGCGCAGCGAGGGCAGGGGAGGCTCGGGTGGGGGCATCGCCGTTGTGGTGAGCCTGCTCATCGTAGTCATCGCGCCAATACTCGCGCAGCTGGTCCGCCTGGCGCTTTCAAGGCAGCGCGAATACCTTGCGGATGCCACGGGTGCGCAGCTCACGCGCTATCCGGAAGGGCTGGCATCTGCGCTTGAGAAAATAAAGAAAACCGGCTCAGTGGTGCAGCACGCGTCCGAAACCACCGCGCCATTGTATTTTGCCAATCCGATTTCGGTTGGCCAGCTGTTCGCAACGCACCCGCCTATCGACGAGCGCATAAAACGGCTGCGCGAAATGTAGGGATAAGAAAAAAGCAGGCTATTTCTTCTTCACGGAATCGTATTTCGGGATATTCACGTGCTGCGGCCCCATCATGTGCGACAGGTGCGCCACCCGGTGCTTCCCGGCAATCGCCTTCCAATTGCGCAGCAGCTTGAAACCAATGTAGTACGAGCTGCCTATTGCGATTATGCTGGTTGCGGCAATCAGGGTCGATGCCGCGTGCGCGGCAGGCAAGAGAGAGGCGGTCACGGCGAGCGAGGTGCCCATAATGAGCTCCTCCAAATGCCCGCTCACATGAGGCACGTGCTTCTCGATTATCTGGTGCACTTCGTGCTTGCCCTTTTCCAGGATCATCTCCCTGGCTTTCTCATATTCCTGGTCCACCTTCTTGAGCTGTAGGTCGGTTCTCTCGTATTGATAGTGCAGCTCGTCGAGCATTTTGTTGGCATCCTTCTCGCTTCCGCAAGCCTTCACGACTTCCAAGATGGCTTTCTCATAATCAATAACGTAATCTTCCCTCATTTTTTCGGATTTTGTTTTTTGCATGCAACCACCTGGCTGTTTGTGCCCACTGCTTCTCCCCTTGCTTTCTTTTTAACCGTTGCGGCGAGGCGGCGTCAAGCCTTTTGCCATCCGATTCCTGCGCTTTCAAGCGCCTCAACCAGCCTGTCCTTTGGCTCTTTTTTGATGCCTTTCCAATCAATGAGCGCCCCCTGCGGCTTTTCCACGTTTTTTTCGATTGCCTGCGCCACCATTTCAGCGTCGCAGCCGTCGCGCTCCAGCGCATAGCCTGATATGAGGTGCCCAATCGCAACTCCCGACCCTATTATCCTCGGGGTGAATTTCGGGGCGTAATGGCTGCCACCGAACCCGACATAAGCAGGGAAAGTTTCCCTGCTTTTTATCGCATCCAAAATCGCCTGCGCCACGATTTGCCCCGCAGCCATCAAGCCCCACTCGTTTTCAGTGCTCCCGATTTCGGCAAAAAGCACGGGCCTGCCAAGCGCCGGGCCGTGGTGGTCAACCTCGACTGAAACCTGCCATCCAGGAAGCTGCGGCGAAAGCCTGGACAATGCCTGCGCAATCACCTTGAGCTTTGCTGCATACGCAAAATTCAGCGTCCGCGCGCGGCCTCCCAAATCCGCGTTGCCCCAATTCCCTGGCGTGTGCACAGTCAGGGACTGCGAATTGCTTGAGCTTTTGTGCGTGCTTGCAAAAACATAATATTCCGCATCCCTGTCAGGCACTATCTCCACAATGCTTCCGGGGTATTCAGCCATGTCGAAATCCCGGGCGGACCAAAAATTCTCCTCCTGCGCCTGCAGCGTTTCCATCCGCAGCAGTGCGGATTTGATGTTCTGGCTTGCCATATTCTCCTTTGATATCACTACCAGCGGCTTCATGGCAAATCATTGGGAAAGCAAATTAAATTGCTTTGCGCAAAGAGCGGCATGGCAACCCCGCGCTGCATTTCCGCGAACCTCCGCAGCATAGGGAAGAAAGGCCAGCTCGCGCTTGGCAAATCGTGCATCGGGGTGGCCGGGCTGGGGGGCGTGGGCGGCATAGCCTTCGAGCTTTTGGTGCGCTCGGGCGTGGGCAGGCTGCGGATTTCGGACAGCGGATTTTTCGAGGAGTCCAATGCCAACCGCCAATCGCTTTGGTCCAGATGGGCGGATGGCAGGAAGAAAACGCAGGTTGCGCTCGAGTTTGCCTCCGGCGTGAACCCAGGGTGCCGCGTGTCTGCATTTCCGAATATCGCAACCGGCAATTCTCCTGTTTTTGCAAAAGGCTGCACGGCGGTCATAGACGCGACCGACAGCGTATCCTCCAGGTTGGCGGTCTGGGAAGGCTGCAAGAGGACGGGCGTGCCCTACATATTCTCCTCCGCCCTAGGCTGCCGCGGGATGCTGACCGTGTTTTTCGGGCGCGATTTTGCGCAGGAGTTTGGGCTGTCCGGCAAGGAAAAGAAGCATTTTCCCTGCGACCATGCGCTTGGGCCTGTTGCAAACGCAATCGGCTGCCTCTCAGCGCAGCAGGCGCTCAACATAGCGCTTGGCAAGCCGGCAATAACATTTCCAACTGTCCTGTCGTTCGATGCGCTTTCGCCCAGCCCATTTTCCCTCCACAGATTCTGAGATGCGCCGTCCAATCATGTTTATAAGCAAGCAATGCGTTTTCTGTCCGTGGTTGTATGGGCGACGACGACCTTATCTCTTTCATCAAAAAATCAAGGGAGAAAAAGCGCAATGACGAGCAAATAAGGGCCGCGCTGCTCTCGGTGGGATGGAAAAAGGAAAAAATCGAAACCGCTTTCAAGAAGGCAAACGAGGCTGCGTCATCCAGCGCAGACATATTCTCCCAGGAAAACCAGCAGCAAAAGCCTGCCCAGCCTGCTTCTAGCCAGCCTCCGGCTCAATCATCGCCCGCGGCCCAGCCGGCAGCAACTGCTCAACAGCCGACTCAACTGCCTATCCAATCAACACAGACCGCGCAGCAAACAGCCACGCCCGCACAGGTTTCCACTGCGCCCGCGCAAAATACGGCCGCGCAGATGCCAGCTGCGGCAACTGCCACTGCAGCACAGCAACCATCAACAGCACAGGCAGCCCCAGCTGCCCCTAAAAAATCGCTTTTCTCCGGGCTTCTCGGCAAAAAAGCCGCCGCGCCAGCACAGGCAGCGCCTGCGAAAAAGCCGTTCGCTCTTTTCGGAAAGAAGCCTGCTCAGCCAGCCGGAACGGCTGCCTCCGTACAATCCCAACCGCAGCCTGCCATGGCTGCAACTCAGCCAACGGCCCCGGTGGCCGCATCTGCTTCGGCAGCAATCCAATCAACATCCTCAACAGCCGCGCCCGCCGCGTCCCAGCCAACAACGCCAACAGCCCCCGCGATTCCCGCGTCAACTCCCGCAGTTTCACAGCCGCAAGCTGCGCCCGCCCAAACCGCAGCTCCAATTGTTGCTCCTGCTTCTCAACAGCCGCCTGCCGCAGCAACTGCGCCTGGCCAGCCAAATGCAAATCCAGCATTTTCCGCCCTGAATAAGGCAAATGCCGGTTCTGGCCAGAAAATGTTCCCTGCAGTGATAGTGGTCGCAATTCTCCTGATTGGCGCAGCTGCCGCGTATTACTTTTTTGTGATGGGCGCATCCAAGAACACTGGCGCCAACAAAGGGGGATGGGGCACGCAGCCATCCGGGCAGTCCCC
>Ga0172368_10003923_pt1 | contig 17571 bp, 12 predicted proteins | sample Lak11m_FD_114540 | JGI IMG/M metagenome (GOLD analysis project Ga0172368, IMG submission 114540) | Freshwater microbial communities from Kabuno Bay, South-Kivu, Congo - kab_022012_11m | ecosystem: Environmental > Aquatic > Freshwater > Lake | place: Democratic Republic of the Congo: South-Kivu...
ATGCGTTTCTTCCCTTGACTCATGTCTTATTCATTCGACGTGTGACGGTCAAACTCCTTGGTATTTTTGGTGGTTTTAGCGATAATATCAGCCGAGGCCCGACTTTATCCGCGGGCTGCTAGCCCGGATTATTCATGAACCGCTCGCGCACCCGTAAAGGGATGCGGCTACAGGCGGTTCATGAATAATCCGAGCTAGTAGAAGGCCGTTCTTTACCAGTGAAGGTATAACCAAACCAGCGGATCTATCCCCCTAGTTGATCGGCTTATCTATCGCATGGGGGTGACAGTCCCGGAACAGCACATATCCGCAGTGCTCAACACCTGTGGCTATGCGATCATCTAGCCCCCCATCCATTTTTCCACTTCCTCACGCTTCACCCGGCCCGACGGGGGCGGTGCGGAGGGTGGCATACTGGGTGTTGAAAAGCGAGTCGTCGCCGATGGCCTTCATCTTGCGCCACATGCGGCGGCACATCTCTTCCAATACCTTGCGGCAGGCGTGGGCGGCGGCGCGGTTCACACGCTCGTTGGGGTCATCCTGCAGGTTATACAGCTCATCGATGCCGCCGGGGTTGAAGATGTATTTCCAGTCGCCGTGCCAGGTGACGCGCTGGGTATAGACGAAGCGCTGGCCGAAAAATTCGGCATAGGCGTCCTGCCAGTCGGCGGGGTCGGCCCTGTCTTCCAGCACCGGGCGCAGGCTGCGACCCTGGGCATCGGGCAAGGCGGGGACGCCGGCGTAGTCGAGGAGCGTGGGCGCCAGGTCTACCAGGTTCGCGCGGGTGTGCGCGTCTACTACGTTGGACCGCGCGCCGGGCACGCGCACGATGAGGGGGATGTTGTGCACCTCCTCATACGGGGTTCCGATCCCCTTGGCCACCAGGCCGTGCGCGCCCAGCATGTCGCCGTGGTCGCTGGTGAAGACAATAAGGGTGTCCTCATACAGGTCCAGGTCGCGCAGCGTTTGCAAGATGCGTCCTACCTCGTGATCGAGGAAACTGATCACGGCCCAGTAGGCCGCCCGCATCCGCCGCCACTGGTCATCGGTCAGCTCGCGCCAGACGGATGCCAGCCGCCGCACGGCCTCCGGCTTATCCGCCAGGTCGTCGCGCAGCGAGGAGGGCAGCGGCACGCGGTCGAGATCATACAAGTCGAAGTATTGCCGCGGCGGCACGTAGGGATCGTGCGGCTCGATGGTGGAGACGAACAGGCAGAAGGGACGGTCTCCTCCCTCCGCGGCGTGCCGGCGCAGGAAGTCGATGCCGCGGTCGAAGGCCGGATGCCGCGGCTCCGCAACATCGGCCACCCCGGCCAGCAGGTAATCGCGGTAGCCGCGCTTCGGCACGATCACGGATTCGGCGCAATCGGCAGGCCGGAGTCCCGCCCCGTCGATCGTGCGCGCGTCGTATTCATGCCAGCCGAAATCCTCCAGCCGCAGGCTTTGCTCGACGTGCCACTTGCCGTAGTAGGCGTTGTAATACCCCTGCTCGGCCAGTGTTTGCGAGAAATAGCGGAAGCGCGCCGCCGGCACGTCCACCCATTCCTTGCGCTGGGTGTGCGTGCAGTCCCACATACCGTGCGTCGATGGGTAGAGCGACGTCATCAGCGATGCCCGCGCCGGCGAGCAGATAGCGTTGGGCGTATAGCAGCGCTCGAAACGCCGCCCCTCCGCCGCCAGCGCGTCCAGGTGCGGCGTCAGGCACGGACTGCCGGGCGCCAGCGCCGCGGCATTGGTATGGTCGGTCATCAAGAAGAGGATATTTGGTCGACTCATCGTGTCACCATCATCCCCAGACTGCGTGAGCGCGGTACCTTATCCGCCCGGTCCGCGAGCCCCAACTCCGCGATCATCGACTTCAGGTAGTCGCGTGCGGCGGCCAGGCGTTCCTCGAGCTCCTCGACGTGTGAAATCTTCTCATAGGCGTTCGGCTCGGGCAGGGCGCCCTCGCGCATGCGCCATTCGCACTGGCAGCCGAATTGCATCACTTTCGCGTATTCGTCGCGCGTCAGGTCGGGATGCAGGCGAAGCCACTGCGGATCGAAGACGTGGAAGTCGAAGAGCCACTTGTGATCTTCGATGGAAAGGGGCAGATTCGGCTCCGACGCGGCGAGGATGGGCAGGATCGTCCGCCAGTCCAGCATGCCCCGCCCCGCCGGCAGCGTCTGGCGGCGGTAGCCGGTGGGGATGAAGGCGATGGCGCCGTCCTTCAGGTGAGTCAGGTGCGTATAGGGGGCGGCACGCTTCGCCGCTTCCACCGGGTCCTCGCACTGGCACAGCACGTTGGCGGTATCCAGGCAGATGCCGGCGATGTCCGGTCCGGCATCCTCGATGATACGGATCAGCTCAAAGGTCGTCACGTCGCCGTGGGTTTCGATGTCCAGCCGGCTGCCGTGCTGCCGCAGCACCGGCCCCAGCCGCCGTATCAGCGCCGCCACGTCGGCGACTTGCCGCGGCCATGGGATAGGGTGAAAATAGCGCTCTTCACCGCCCCCCATGCTGGCGTGCAGCTCGTGCCAGCCGCAGGCCGCCGCCGCCTCGATATCCCGCCGGATTTCCGCCTCCAGCTCGTCGAGTGAGAGCGATGTCAAATGCGGGTTGCAGGTGACGGACAGCGACACGTGTGTAAAAAGCCCCAACTCGTCCGCGCGGGCGCGAATGGCCCGCAGCTCCCCCGCGTCCCGCCCAGCGGAAAGGCCGCAGAGGCCGCCGAATTGGGCTCCCTCCAGTTCGAAGCGATGGATAAAATCCAACTGCTGGAACGGATCGAGCTTGAGATCGCGTAAAGTGAAGGTATCAACGCCGACGCGCATGGTGCTTCCCTTTCATAAGGACGATTCTTTTGACGATAATGCCCGGTCCGGTGGTCGAGTAGGCAGGGAAGCCTTCCTACATCTTTCCACAGCTCTCGAGCCGTATCGAGACCACCTCACCTATAATGCCCGTTCACGCCAGGCTCACCTTTACACGCGGTGGTCTCGATACGGCGCGGTAGCTGTGGGAAGATGCGAAAAAGCTTACTTGCCTACTCGACCACCGGACCTTTGCCTACTCGACCACCGATGCTTCATCCATCAACTCTTCTTCCGCCCCATGTCGATATGATACGCGGATGCGATGCCGCCCAGGTGCTCCGGCATGCCGAAGGGTTTCCATTCGTGCGGCGTGATGGGCAGCGTGATGGTGCGGCCCATATCTACCGAGCGATAAGCCGCTTCAGCCACCTCCACCGTGCCGCGGCAGTCACGCCCGCTGGTCGTGATCCGGGCCGGCTCGCCGCGCAGCAAGCTGACCCACTCAGCGATGCAGCGCTCGTGGCCGCCCCAGGCGCCGCTTTCGACCTGGACGAAGCCGTCCTTTACCGCGGGGCCGTATTTCGCGATGGCGGCGTCGTCGGCTTCGTGCAGGCGCAGGAAGGTGCCGCGCCCGGACATGCGATACGCTTCGCCTTTCGTGCCGCAGACCTGCACCATCTCGTACCACAGGCTGTTGTCGCCGGTGTTGGAGCGCGTCCACCAGTTGATGGACAGTTCAGCCAGCGCGCCGGAGCGCATCTTCGCGGCCACGATGCCGGCGAATTCGCCCTCCATGCGCTCGGGCCGCACCGCGGTCAGGCAGGTGACCGAGGCGATCTCACCGCCGTACCAGCGCAGGCCATCGATCTGGTGTGTCAGGCAGCTCATGATGCAGCCGCCGCCCAGGCCATCCTTGTAATGCGCCCAACTGGTTGGCGGCATCACTACATCCTGGTTATGGTCGAGCTTCCAGAAGAAGATATCGCCGAGCAGGCCGGCATCGACGATCTCCTTGAGCGCCATCCATTCGCCGTTGTAGCGCCGGTCGTGACAGATGGTCAGCGAGACGCCGGCGTCTTCGCAGGCCTCGATCATGCGGTCGCACTCCCAGACGTTGCGCGCCATCACCTTTTCCACCAGCACCTGCTTGCCGGCCTGCGCCGCCTCGATGGTCGCCGGCATGTGCATATGATGGGGGAGGAGGATATCGACTCCCTGCACCTCCGGCATCGCGAGCACTTCGCGGTAGTCGCGCACGATGCGCACCTCCGGACCGGCCAGGCGCCGGATAGTCTCGTCGCGCTCGGGATTCGCTTCGGCGATCACCACCACCTCGCAGCGGTCAGTGACTTTGGAGAATCCCGGCATGTGCGCCCCGAAGATGCCGCCGGCGCCAAGGATGCCGACCTTCACTTTCTCTGCCATCTGTCGTGTCCTTTCCTGTCCGGTGTGCATGGACAGATTGGATTCGCTGTGGTAATCAGCGCATATTTTACCGTCCCAGGCGAACGATCGGCGTGGCCGGGTTGACCTGGCCGGGCCTGAGCGTGACGCGCGTGGTCTGGGTTTTCTCTTTCAGGGTCAGCAAGTAATCTGGCTTTACCGTGAGCATGGGAGTCATGGATGCGTGGCCTGCCGCAGGATAAGCTTCCAGCACGGTCACAAACACACTGGCAGCCTGTGGTGCGGGATTGGACAGGCGCAGCAGGCTGATGGACCGATCGGCATTGGCGCCGATGCCTTTAATCTGCTGGATCTCCGCGCTGCCCCGCACATCCTGCGGCGAAAAGGCGGTCAGCCGCAGCTTCCCGTGTTGGCCGCCAGTGATCCAGGCATTTGCGCCGTCGGGGGTAAAGGGGCGATCGGCGCTGAAGGTGTCTTCGCTGGCGTGGAAGAGCAACTCGAAGTTTGACGGTTGCTTCGCCGCCAGTTCATCGATAATCACCCAGCAATCTGGCTTCAGGTACAGGACGTGGCGGAGATATTTCGTCACCCCAGCTTGCGGCTCGTAGGCGGGGGCGACGTTGGCAATCACGTAATCATGGTCCTTCGCCATTTCGGTGTGCAGGATCGCCGGTCCGCGCTTCTCGTGGCGCAGGGGTGTGCACTCGAACCATGTGCCGCCTTCCCCCGTCTGGCCAACGCCGTTGACCAGCGCGGTATTGCGGTAGGCGGTCTCTTTCATCGCATACGCGCCATCGGTAATCAGCCAGTCGCCGTGCGCGAAGAGCAGGAAGGAGCCGGCATCCGGCGCCATATGCCCGCCGCCAATGCTCTGCTGGTAGTTATTCAGGGCATGGAAGCCGGCATGCGGCCCGCACTTGAACCCGAACACGGACTCGTTGCCATCCCACCCCGAGCGCATGATGACCAGCCCCTTGTCCTTGAAATGACGGAAAGTGGGCAGCGTGCGCGGATCTTGCGCCGGCACGCCGGGGTCGTACCAGGCCAGGTCCAGGTAAGGTGCAGTATGGGCAGACGCGCTGGCTGCGTCCTGGGTATCGGCTACCCAGGCGGCGTAGGGATCGTGATATTCGGCAGCGAGCTTGCGAAGGAAATAGGACGGCCCATACCAGTTGTAGCGCACGCCGTCGCCAAAGCAGAGGTGCACCTGCCTGCTGTTGAGCGAGGCGCGCGGCAGCATGCTGTAGAGATAAAACAACGGCACGTTGCGCAGGTAGTCGTTCTCACGGAAGAAATCCCACCCCTGCAGACCGGCGACCAGGTCGAGAGTGCGGATATAGGCGTCGTCGAAGAATCCGCCGTAGCAGATGCCTTCGGGGGAGACGCCATCATCGCCCAGCGCGTCGGTGATGAGGCGGGCGCGGTCCAACGAGAAGCGCAGCCAGGGGCTGATGTTCGGGGTGTCCCCGTAGATGGCCGCGCCGGCTGCCAGCACGTTGAGAAAGTAATCGGAGGCGATGTTCCAGCCGTAGGTGCTGGAGGGATAGATCTCGTATTTCGCCAACGCCTCGAAGTGCTTCCGCCCCTGCGTTTCCAGGCAAGCGAGCAAGCGCGCGCGGGTGGCGGGGTCGAGCGCGTGGTACAGCCAATCATAGCTCAACGCCAGGATATACAGCCGCTGCCCCCAGACTCCCGACTCGGTACGGATGTCATCAGGCCATTTCGCCGCGATCAGGGCGTCGATGCCCTTGCGGGAGATCTCCAGGTATTTTTCCTCGCCGGTGAGCAGGTAGACCAGCGCCGGATTGGGCATCACCCCGCGGTCGGCCTGCCGGCGGACGCGTTCGTAAAATCCCTTCCACGGTTCGCGCGTAATTTCACCCTTCAGCTCCTCGATCTTCGCCGCGGTGAAATGCAGGCGCGGATGCACCCCCTGCAATAATTCTAGCGGCTCCTGTCCATTGATTACATCAATCGGTATTTCCGCGCTCCTTATTGCCGGAGCTATCACCAGAACGAAACTTACTACGACGACCAGATATTGCCAGACTGACATTGTGCGTTGCTTTCTCTCTTCCCGGATATTGTTTATTCAGCGGCACCTTCATGCAGGTGATATTCTCCCGGCACATCTACGACAGCGATCAGGTAATCATCATTGTATGCCCGAAGCTGCACAGCGAGCTTTGCATTGACGATCACCATGCCGGCGCACAGGCCGGGGAGACGGCGGATGAGCACCGGAGCGCCGGCGATGACGGGACCGGACAGCGTGAGTCTACCACCGTCCATCGTCGCCTGCACCCGTTCGGCGCGCTCGGTTTGCTGCTTCACCATCGTCTGGCACAGCGGATGTGCGGCAAGGGGGAAGACGAGACGGCGGGTGAGCACGATCTCCGGAGCGGGAGCCGGTTGCAGATACACGCCCACCCAATCGTCCGTCCGCCGGCAGACCACCTTCGCCACCTGCGCTGGATCATAAAGGCAGACGGCGCGAAAGTAACCGTTGTCGAGGCGCAATGTGCCCGTCTTCGCCAGCTCCTCGCCATCCTCCAGGCGTTCATACAGGCTGAAGGTGCCGTTCCCGTATTCCTCATGGGCGATGTCACTGATATCCGGCTTCGTCGTCACCATCGGCGGGGGATAGACGCGCCGGTAGGTGCGAGCGGTGTAGCGACGATTATTTTTCGTCTTGCACACCGCGTAGCGCAGGCCCGCGCAGAGCAGCTCACCCTGACCATCCCACCCACGAATCACCTCGCAGTGCAGAAGCGTCAGCGGCAGGCCGGGCAGCACGGTGAGCGTGTGCGCCACCACAACCTTGCCCAGCGCCGCTGTCCAGCGCAGCACCGGCAGGCCGTCGGTGCTGATGGTCAACGGCAGGCGTTGCCCGGAGTGCCAAATTTCGCCGTCGCGGGTGAGGTAATCGGACTTCGATGTCGGATACCCCAGGGTCGGGCACCCGCCGGTATCCAGCATTTCCGGGTAATCGCCGGTCCACACCCAGCTCAGGTCATTGCCGTGACCGGTGCGGAAGAGGGCAGCGATCAGCGGGCCATGAAGGATCGCCACCCGTTTCGCCTCTACCTCGACGCCATCGATCTGCACGCGTCCCGCATCCGCGCCGGCGCCGGTGTTGTCGGCCTCCACCCGCATGGGTAGGGGAAAGACCACGGCCAGCTCGTCGCCGTCCCGCCAGGCGCGTTCAACGGCTACATATGGGCCGTCGGTTATAAAGGCAATCGGCTCCTCATTCAGGTAGACGCCGGCAGGCCGTGACCAGCCTGGGATGCGGACGCGCACGGTAAAGGTCACCGGTGACGCAGCGGTGATGCGGAAGCGCGCTTCGCCGCGCGCCGGGTAGGCGGATTCCTGCCGCACGCGCGCGGCCGAGCCGTCAGGGAAGGTCACCGTCACCTCGGTGGGCAGGATGAAGTTGACGGTCAGCGTGCACTTTGCCCTGTCGATGGTGAATGCATGCGCCAGCAGTTCGAGCAGTGCGTAGAAGCCCTCATTGTCGCAGCAGATGTAGTTGTGCGTGCCGCGGAAACCCTGGTCGATGTCGCCCATGGCCGAAAAGCCGGCATCCTCACCGCGATGGAGTTGCTGGAAGAGGAAGTGGTTGAAGAAGATGCGCTCGGTCAGGTCGAGAAACTCGGCGTCGCCGGTGGCTTGCCACAACTCCAGGTTGAAGAGCAGCCACCAGACCGTCTGGCAGGTTTCGTCATGCAGATCGCTCTCGCTCGGTGGCTCGGAAAAACACAACATCTCACCGGTGCCGCCGGTGACCATCATGCGCTCACGCATCGCCTGCCAGACCTTCCGAGCCCAGTCCAGGTATTTTTCTTCGCCGGTGGCTCCGGCAAGCTGCACGAACCCGGCGCCGATCATCGCTGCCGCCGCGCCATGGGCCTGTAGCTCGAGCATCACCAGTTGAAGATCCTCGGCGATTGCCACGGCCGCCGTGGTGAAGGACGCATCGCCGGCAGCTTCCGCCAGTGCGAGCAGGCGACCGATGGCCAGTTGCTTGTAATAGTGCCGGTTGACCGGATGTCCCTCGGCGATGACACGGCCGATGCCCGTCGCCGCCCGCAGGTAGCGCTCATCACCCGTATGCCGGTGACAGGCCAGCAAGCCCATCAACAGCTCTTCGTGGTTGTAGACGGCGATCTGATGCTGCGCGTAATCGACGTCGGTCTTCCCGGCGGCGATCAGCCGCAGCAATTCCTCACCCACCTCCGGCAAGCCGGGATGCGCCGCGCCGGTATATTCCGCCCACAGCGCCATGTTGCGCGCCCAGCGGGCCGGATGCTCGTAGCCCCATCCGTGTGCTCCTGTCCACCAGAGCGAGGCAAACAGATTCTCCACCGCCACCGAGGCGCGCTCGACGCGCTCCGCCAGCCACCCGTGGGCGGCAATATCGTGCAGCGAAATCACGGATATGGAGTCGTGCATCGAATGAAGCTTCATTTATCCTCGATTCCTCTCCCGGATGCTTTATCGATTTGCCGCCAGCTTGTTTGGCCTGTCCAGATGATGCGCATGCTGTATTCTTCCTGTTCGCGCCGGACGTGCAGCGATCCTGCCGGAAAGATGAAAAGACATCGAAGTGCAGGCGTTCGAGAGGATCACCCGCCCGCATGAGGAAATTGGGGAAGGAGTCAATATTCGCGAGGTGACCTGTTGCCGTTTCGCCTGCTCATTTTCGATCTCGACGACACGCTGGTCTACAGCCATATCTGGACGCCGGCGGAGACGCGGCTGTTCAATCTGCTGGGCGAGCCATTCCGGCCCGAGGTGGCGGTGCAATATAAGGGGATGAACGCGGGAGATGTGGCGCGGGTGATTTATGAATACGCGCAGCCCGCAGAATATAGCGCTGCGGAGTGCGGGCGGTTGCTGCGTAGATTCCTGCTGGAGAGCGCGCGGGGCGAGACGGCGGCGCGGCCCGGAGCGGACGACCTGTTGCGCGCGGTGGGCGGGCGTTTCGCGCTGGCGGTCGCCTCCGGGTCGCCGGTGGAGGTGATCCGGCTGATGCTGGAGCGCTTTGGCTGGCTGCCGCTTTTCTCGCACCTGGTCTCCAGCGAGGAGGTGACGCGCGGCAAGCCGGCGCCGGACGTGTTCCTGGAGACGCTGCGGCGCGCCGGCTGCGCGCCGGGGGAAGCGCTGGTCATCGAGGACAGCCTGTTCGGCGTGCGCGCGGCGAAGGCCGCCGGCCTTGCCTGCTACGCTGTGCCCAGCACGGACGACCCGCGCATCGCGGCGGAGGCTGACCGGGCCTTTCCCACCCTGGCGGAGATGATGCCTGCGCTGACCGTGTGAATAGCCAGTTATTATACGGTATAATAAGGCATCCGGGAATCAAAGCTGCACTCTACTGCACCAGGAGGCAGGTATGTCGACTCATGCGTTATCCCGTCTGCTCCGCTGCACAGTCGTCGTAGTCGCACTGCTGTGTCTAGCTTCGCTTCCCTCCTCCGCCGAGATGTATCAACGTTGGGCAGTCATTACTTCCGGCACGGATGAGGAGGGGCAGCTCAGCGACCTGGTGCTGGCGGAATTGTCGACGGTACCGAACCTTGAGTTGGTGGAGCGCGAGACGCTGGCAAAGCTGGCCGGTGAGCAGGCGCTCTCCGGCGCCCTCTCCGCCGAAGGCAGTGCCAGCCGCCTGAAGCTTGGACAGATGCTGCGGGCAGACGCACTGGTGCTGACGAAGATCACCGGTCCACAAGAGAACCGGGAGCTGCAGCTCACCGTAGTGGAGTGCAAGTGCGGGGCGCGCCTGCGGGTGGAGACCCTCCCCTGGAAGGCGGAGAACCTGCCGGCCCTCACCGAGTATGTGAAGCAACTGGTCCTCGAAGTTCGCCAACGCTTCGCCAACGGCGTCACCCAGGTCTATGCGGTCCCGAACTTCGTCTCGCAAAGCCTCTCCCATGATTATGATCCCTTGCAGGCCCGCTATGCGCAGCTCATCGCCAATGCGCTGTCGCTTCAACCGGGAGTGGCCGTGCTAGAGATCGCGGAAGCCCGCGCACTGGGCAAGGAGTTGGCCATCGGAGATCCCGAACTGAAACGCCTGGTACCCGCCTTCATCGCCGGTGAATTTCGCGTCGAGCCGCAACCAGACAAGGAGGCGACGATCACGCTGAAGGTGACGGTGTCCTCCTCCGGCGAGAAGGCGGCGGCAACGCTCACCTCCCAGGCTATGCCGCTTTCCGGCACCGCCAAGTGGCTTGTGGAGACGGTGACCCCCGCGGTGCTGGTGCACGCCGGCGGGGGGAAGCCACTCACCGCAACCGAGCAGGTTGCCGCCTTGACCGAGCGCGCGGACACCTTTTCCAGGCTGGGATCGCTGGAGACCGCGCTGCCACTGCGCGAGTCGGTGCTGCTGTTGGACCCGAATCAGCACCAGATGCGCCTGGTGGCGTTTCACGAATACTGCCGCGTCGCGCAATATGGGGCGGATATCGCCGATGTCGAGGTGCAGCGGGCCTTTCTCGCCCGGCGGATCGAGGCTAACTTCGCGCTGCTCGAACACGCGGAGTATCTGATCACCAATCGCGCTGTCTCCGGGGCGACGGCACTGGACATGATCGGTACGCAGGGCTTCATCCCGGCCTACAATAGCGAGGATGTCCCGCAGCTTCTGGAGAAGACGCCGGAGCTGAAGGAGCGCCTGCTCGCGCTCAAGCGCGAGCTTCACCGGTTCATCGATACCTGCGCGGCTGCGATGACCGGGCTGCCGGACCGGGGGAACCAGGCTGACTTCGCCCGGAACTGGGGAATCTGGGTGAAATGCATCGCCACCATCCCGGTCAACACGCTGTTTCTTACCGCCGATGACATGCAGTTCGCGCAGCATGTGATCCTCGATATCCTGCACCAGGAACAGGTCGATTTCGGCCTGGAATCACAGGCTACGCAGGCCTTTCCGGACGAAGCAGCCTTCACCCGGTTCTGCCAGGCGTACCTGCAGAGCGACAAGCCGGTGATGCCCCTGTATGGCCGGTACCTGCTGCTGTACCGGGACTATAGGAAGATGAACGAGCAGGTACAGCTCGGACAGAAGAGGTGGAAAGATTTCCGCACCGAGCTGGCGGGAGCCCAGCAGCGGGACGATGAGCTCATCGCACAATATGCCGCTCTTCCCGCCGAACTGGGGTGGCATCAGGGGGATTATCCCGATTACAATGGCTTGCATGTGCTGCAGAACTCCATCGCGCGGGCAGTCCATGAAGCTAACGAAGGCGTGGTCGTGGCGGAAAACCCACTGCAAAACGGCGCCCTGCGCTTCGAGCCGGTGACGTTACCGTGGGTGCCGGGTGAGCGGCTTCGCTTTATCCACTGCGGCGAGGTGGAGGCGCTGGTCACTTCCTCGGTGCTGTTTCTCCACGAGAAACCGGGCGAGCTTCGCCAACTGCTCACCGTGCAGGGATTGGCGGAGAAGACGGAAATCCTCGACGTCGCCTGGGATGGCAGTGTGCTTTGGGTGGCGGTGCGGCAGTACGGGATGCTGGCCGTGACGCCAGAAGGCGAGATCGCCTGCAAGGTGACGAAGGCAGAAGGGCTGCCGGACGCCGACCACCTGGTTTTGCACGCGATTTCCCGCGGCAAGGTGCTGGCGGTCGGCAGTTTTGGACTCGAAGAGCGCGGGTGGTGCGCCATCGTGCAGTGGGAGGGCAACGTGAAGGAACCCGTAGTCCGCATATTCCATGAAGCCCGGCGCGCCGTGACCCCGCGTGAAACGTATAACAATACCGCCCTGCAGCTCGATCCGACGGCAGGATTCACGCCCACCTGGCTGCTGCCGATGACCGGCGCGGACGGACGGGCTGTCGTCCTGGTTGGCCGCAGCAACCACACGCTGGGCATGATGAGCAACTTCGACCTGCGCCCGCTGCAGATCGATCTCGACTTGCTGCGTGTGACTACCGTCGATCTCAATCTGCCCACGCAGAACCCGGGTACCAACGATGCGCACCGGGCTGTTGTTGCGAAGGACTCCTGGGTATTCGGCTTCGGCTATAATTCCTTGAACTCCATTACCCAACCCTGGGCGGTGAACCTGTGCAAAACCAATGCGCAGGGGCATTTTCTGACGCAGCCGATTCCCCTGGTGAACGGGGGCGCGGACGATCAGGAGGATCTTCTTGTGGGCCAGAAGGTGAAGGTGATCGGCTCTGCCGAGCGCGTCTGGCAGCTTCTGCTGCCGGGCCCAGGCCACTATCTGTATTATCCGGGCACCACCTGGTGGCGCATCGATCCTGCCGCCCGCACGGGCCAGCGGCTCACCACGAAGCCGCTGCCGAACTCCTTCATGACCGCCGATTTCAGCGTCTCCAGGTTCTACGGGCTGGTCTACTGGATCGGCGGGAAATGCTACCGCGTCACCATCGACGAAACGAAAATCCCAAAAGCCGGCGAGTGAATGCGGACCGGGCCTTTCCCATTCTGGCGGAGATGATTCTCGCGCTGGCCGGCGGCGAAGAGGCCGTCCTTTGATGATCGCGCGAAATGGGCTATAATGCGGTGCGAATGACAGAAATTTGAGTAATAAGTGATAAGTGATGAGGATTGTTGGCATGACTGGAACTGATCTCTCATTACTTATCACTTATTACTTATCATCCAGACGGGAGATTCCACCGTGCAGACATTTTCACTCAACGTGACTGGAGCGTATCCTCCGAATCGCTGGGACCGATCCCGGCGCAGGTGCCGGGGTGCGTGCACGCGGACCTGCTGACTGCCGGGGTGATCGACGATCCGTATTATCGCGACAACGAGGCTCGCGTGCAGTGGATCGGCGAGACCGACTGGACTTACCGATCCCGACCGCTCCTACTGGCCGGGTAGCCCGCACTCGCCGCACGGCGACCGCACGGACCACAGCAATCCGAACTGGGGCGATGCCCACCTGTGGGACGTGTGGCACGGCAAAAAGCCCTTCGAATGGTACCGCACCTGTGAGCACCGCTTCGCCAGTGAGTTCGGCTTCCAGTCCTTCCCCGAGCCGAAGACGGTGTGCGCTTACACCGCGCCGGAAGATTACAATATCACCAGCTACGTGATGGAGCACCACCAGCGCAGCGGCATCGGCAATACCACCATCGTCAGCTACATGCTGGACTGGTTTCGCCTGCCCGCCAACTTCGAGATGACACTGTGGCTGAGCCAGGTCCTGCACGGCATGGCGATGAAATACGCGGTGGAGAACTGGCGCCGCCATAAGCCGCGCACCATGGGTACGCTGTACTGGCAGCTCAACGACTGCTGGCCGGTGGCGAGCTGGTCGTCCATCGACTACTTCGGCCGTTGGAAGGCGCTGCACTACATGGCGAAGGCGTTTACGCGCCGCTGCTGGTTTCCGGCGTAGAAGATACGCAGGCCGGTATGGTAGAGCTGCACGTGACCAGCGACCTGCAGGAAGCGCAAGCGGGCGCCATCGCCTGGGCATTGACCGACCTGAACGGTCAGGTGCTGGCAGGCGCAGAGCTGCCGGTGGAGATCGTCCCGCAGACCAATACCCTGGCCACGACGCTGGATGTGAAAGAGGAACTACGCCGGCACGGCGCGCGCAACCTGCTGCTCTGGCTGGAGCTGACGGTGGACGGCCGGCGCGTCTCCACCAACCTGGTCAACTTCGCCCGCCCCAAGCACCTGGAACTGCCGGAGCCCGGCATCACGGCAACAGTCGAGGCAGCGGAAAACGGCACATTCACGGTAACACCCACAGCGGAGCGACCTGCGCTGTGGGCCTGGCTCGAGCTGGAGCAAAACGAGGCGCGCTTCGCGGAGAACTTCGTGCACCTGCGTCCCGGCCATCCGGTCGCCGTCACCGTCACGCCCGCCGCCGCCCTTACCGCGGACGAGGTGCGCGGACAACTGCGAATACGCAGTCTGGTGGATACCTACCGGCCTGAACGCGTGACTGCCCTGCGGTAATCCCCCTGGGAGCGCCGGCATCTCTTGCCGGCACGATCACGAGCCCGTTTACGAATTATAATGCCTTTCGAGAACACCTCTCGACAAGCATTAGAAGACGAAAACGGGCTCGAAATCGTGCCGGCAGGATGCCGGCGCTCCCAGGGATGGCGCTCCCAGGATTATGCCGCTTCGGACATGTCGCCCATGCCTTGCGCCAGCGTCATCACGCAGGGCACGCGCAGCAGCACCAGGATGTCGCCGGTCGCACTGTCCACGGTGTCGAACCGCTCCAGGATGGCGTCCGGCACCGGCATATACCCTTGTTCCGTGACGGCATCCATCAACGAAGTCGGATTGATATCGTCCTTCGCAATGATTTGCTGTGCCTGCTCTGCGTCGTTCGTTTCGTCGAAGATCCGCTGGGCCGCCTCGAGATCACCCCGCGGGATGTGGTAGGTCATCCCCACGTACAATAACGGCGCGCCGCCCATCATCTCCGCCTGTGCTCCGTCGGTCACTTGAAAATACACGGCCTTGAATTGCGCTTGCTGTTCTGCCATGACTGCCCTCCTGTTAAACTGTGCTGTAACGATACCCGCCGACTGGCGCGGATTGTTGCCAACCGTGATTAAAGCGGTTAATATCACGACAATGTTCCCACCGAAACGTATTCTCTTCCTGACGGACCGCTTTCCGCCGCAGATCGGCGGGGTGGCCGTGTCGGCGGCGAGGCTGGCGCGCGGGCTGGCGGCGCGCGGGCACGTGGTGCACATCGCGAGCGTGAATGCGGAGGTTGAGCCGGGCGCCGTGCAGAGCGGCATGGAAGACGGGCTGGTCGCGCACCGGCTGGGCGGGCTGGAGGAGCCGGACCAGGCGCTGCAGCTTACCGAGCGCATCATCACCCACCTGCACGAGCGCATTGGCTTCGAGCTGTTTCACGGGCATGGCGCCTTCCCCGGCGGTTACCTGGCGGCGTATTTTGCGCGGCGGTTCGGCGTCCGATCGTATGTCAGCGCGCGCGGCAACGACGTGGAGCGCGGCATGTTCAATCCGGTGCAATTGCCGTTCGTGCTGTGGACGCTGCAGCACGCGGACGCCGTCGGCTGCGTCAGCTGCGAACTGGCTGAAAAGTGCCGGGCGCTGAGCGGGCGCGAGGACATCGATTACACGCCGAACTCGGTAGATACGTCCCTGTTCCGCCCGCAGGCGCCGGACCCTTCATTGCGGGAACCGTTCGGCGAGGCGCCGTTGCTCGGCTTCGTGGGCGAGCTGCGCTTCAAAAAGGGCACGCATTTCTTACTGGACGCCTTCCGCGCCGTGCGCGCGGCGCGGCCCGCGAAGTTGCTGCTCATCGGCGGGCTGCGCAGCGAGGACCGCTCCTTCCTGCGCCATTACCTGCGGCAATATCCTGACCTGCGGCCTGACATCCACGTCATCGATTACCTGCACGACCGCGAAGCACTGGCGCACTACTACAACCTGCTCGACCTGGTGCTGATCCCCTCGCTGTGGGACGGCATGCCGAACAGCCTGCTGGAGGCGATGGCCTGCGGGCGGGTGGCGATCGCCGGCGACGCCGGCGGCATCCGTGACGTCGTACGCCACGGCGAGAACGGCTTCCTGGTGGGCATCCACGAGCTGCACCGTCTGGGCGAGGGTTGCCTTGAGCTGCTCGATGCCGGCGAAGATTACCGTCGGGAGATCGGTTCCCGCGCGCGAGAATATGTCGAACGGCACCACACGCCGGAAGCGGAGCTGGACCGGTTGGAAGCGCGATATCAGCATCTGCTGACCGAGGCAAACTGCAATAAATAGTGCTGGAGTGATAAGTGATAAGTGTGAGTAGTGAGTGGTGATTAGTCCTATATCCGGTTCGGTGGTTGAGTAGGCAGGAGGACTTCTCGGTTCTTTCCACAGCTCACGTGCCGTATCGAAACCTCCGCGGGTATTGACAGGCTTACCTGTGATTGCCGTGGTTTCGATACGGCGCGGTAACTATGGAAAGAATCGAGAAGCTCCCTTGCCTACTCAACCACCGGACGGAGACAGGGCTACTCACCACTAACTTATCACTTATCACTATTAAACGCCGCCACCACTTCCGACACCATCTTCACGCGGGCGAAGTCGGCGGCGTCGGGGACGTTGTCGCCCATGCCCAGGATGAAGCCGCGGCAGTGGCCGATCTGTTCGAGCAAGTCTTCGATATAGCGCGCCAGCTCGTCGCGCGTGCAGCCCACGTCGCACATGTAGACGGAGGGCACGCCGCCCTGGATGGTGATATTCCCTTCCAGCAGGTCCATCGTCTGCCGCATGTCCACCTTGCTCATCGGCTTCGGGGTCACCGCCTCGATCACGTCCAGTCCGCAGTCCGCCATCAATGGCACCAGTTGGTCGAGCTGACCGCACCAGTGTCCCTGCGCGATTTTGCCACCGGCATGCAGGATTTCGCGCACCTCCTGGTAATACGGCACGGCATATTTTTGGAAGTAGTGCGGCGGGCAGGTGAGTTGATCCATGTTATCGCCGGTGGTCACCAGCTCGCACGGCCCCTGCGCGACCAGGCGGTAGAACTCGAGGAACTTACGGTGATACGCGTCGATCACCGCCTGCGTCTCTTCCGGGGAATCCGCCAGCAGGTAATACGCGTTTTCATAGCCGACATCCGTCTTCGCGAACTGGATGAACGGCACGCAGGGCGCGGGAGTCAACAGGATGCCATCGTCGCCCACGTCCGCCGCCTCGCGCTCGTAGTGCTCGAAAGACAGCTCATACTGCGTGGCGTCGATCAGGTAACGCAGCGGTTTCAGGTCATCCACCGATTTGACCAGGTGCTCCTTGAGGAAGGTGGTACGTGAGGAATCCTCCGACACCTGGTGCACGGTGGACAGCTCGCCCACCGGCGTGCGGTAGCGGGTGACGATCCGGTTCCCCTGCTCTTCCGTGCTGATCGTCACCGACTCGTCGTAACGCGACGCGACCACCGTCACCCGCCGCCAGATCGTCCCACCCACCGCGCGAATGATATCGTTGCAGGACAACCCCCGGTATTCGGGCGGAATCGTGCCGTTCGCCGTGTTCACCACGTACCAGTAATCGAAATTCGGCGCCCACGTCAGCGCGTCCACCGGCTCCCGCCGCAGCGCGCGCATATACTGGTCTTTGCGGTTGATGGATTGCATGATTGTCTCCGTCTGATTGTCTGAACTGGGATTCGCTTAATGCCCCCCATGATTCGGTTTTTGCCGAAATCAACAGGCATTTGAGCGTGCGCTGATTGAATTCAGGTAATTGTTCAGGGGGGACCGTTTTCATGCCCACCAGGACATCTGAGCATTACGGCCCCCCGCGTGCGAGAAGCTTTCCCGTAAATAAGGGGGGACAGTCCCGTGGTTCCGGTACCGAGCGTTAATTTCAAAAACAGGCGCTGGTCCTGCGGGCACGG
>Ga0172368_10003924_pt1 | contig 17571 bp, 13 predicted proteins | sample Lak11m_FD_114540 | JGI IMG/M metagenome (GOLD analysis project Ga0172368, IMG submission 114540) | Freshwater microbial communities from Kabuno Bay, South-Kivu, Congo - kab_022012_11m | ecosystem: Environmental > Aquatic > Freshwater > Lake | place: Democratic Republic of the Congo: South-Kivu...
AACGGGATGAGGAGAAGTAATTATCGGCAAGATTTTGTGAACTGTTATTAAAAATCAAACTTCGAAAACCGTAATCGGTGAAGCTTAAACCGGAAGTGAGAAGGAATGACTTTGCATTGATGTGCAGCCAGGTTAATCCGATGGATACATTGTCCCAATTAGTTGCATAGTTCAGATTTGAACTTGCCGGAGGGTTATACAAATTATCTTTACTGTAAAGAGCCGTGAGGGAGAGAGTGTTTGCATCTGAAAGACGATAATTTATTTTGAGATTCAGATCGGAAAAATTGTACCGGGGTACAGAACTACTCTTGTTAACTTTATTTTGATAAAAATCGTAATACATGGTTCTGCCGGAAACCAGATACGTTGCGTTGTTGCTTAAAGGTCCTTCCAGGGTAAAGAAGGAATTTACAAGTCCTAAACCGATTGCACCTCTATCGCGGTCCTTCGTTCCCGAACGAAGTTTAATATCAAGAATGCTTGAAAGTTTGCCTCCATACTCAGCGGGAAAGGCTCCTTTAATGAGACGAATTTCTTGCACCGCGTCTGAATTAAAAGTGCTTGAGAAATTGCCGATGTGCGATGGGTTATAAAGTTCAAGCCCATCAACCAAAGTTAAATTTTGATCCGGAGAACCGCCTCTTACGTACAACCCTTTGGAAAGCTCTGATTCGGATTTTACTCCGGGGAGCATCTGCAAAAGTTTGAAGATTTCAGTTTCTCCGCTAAGCGAGGGTAACTGCGATAAAAGCTCCGGCGAAACTTCGATTGTACTGACGGATGAATTATCTTTCCGCTTTCCGATAATGAGCACCTCATCTTTTTCAATCTCGGTAGGAGAGAGCGCAACATTTATGTGGATCTCATTCGACTGAAGATTTGAAAATTCTGTGATAGCGGGTTTGTATCCGATGTACCGGCTGACTAAATAGTATTTACCGACCGCGAGATTTGGGAAAACATAGAAGCCGTAAGTATTGGAGGTAGTGCCTGAGTATGGTTTGGATTTTAAGTCGAGAGAATCTTTATACAGCAAGAGATTAGCGCCGGTCAAAACTTCACCGGTTACCGCATCTCTGATGAATCCGGAAATATTATATCTTTGCGTTTGACCAAAAAGGGAGACTAATGCAAACAGCATTAAAAAAACAATTGTATATTTCTGCCGGGAACGCATTCTCTCTATTGATTACTGAATAATTTTGTCTTGTCATATATGAACAACCATAATCTTGTAAAGAACTAATCACAAAATAGTTTATTTGCCGTTAATAAGTAAAAGCAGTTATTTAAAACTACCCGGTAGTGAATAATACTTCCTATTGCTTCACGATTTCAACTCTTCTGTTTTTAGCTATCCGTGTTCAGTAGTGTTACCGGCAATCGCTGTCAAATGAAAAGAATTATAGAAAGAGAATGAAAAAACAAAGAGGTCGCGCTTAAAAGTTTAACACGAGTGATAAACGTCAATCACGGTAAGAGTAAGTTTTCTAAAAAATTTATTTTAGCCCAATTTCATTTTTTGGAATAAAGAGACTCGAAAGCTATATTTAATGCCATCAGAATGATTTACCGCTACGATAAAAATTAGTTCAGTATCTTTCTTATAAAGTGAGAATGTTTTTAGTGCAAAGTTCAAAAAGAAAAAACGATTACGGCGATAGGCTGAAGCAGATAGCATAGATGAAAATATTACTTGTTTATCCGGAAATGGCGGACACTTTTTATTCTCTTAAATATGTTATGAGAATTCTTGGGAAAAAAGCGTCATTTCCACCGGTTGGATTACTCACGGTAGCCGCGATGCTTCCAAACGATTGGGAGTTGAAACTTATCGATTTGAATGTTCAACCATTATCGGATGAACATATTCGGTGGAGCGACATGGTCTTCATCAGCGCAATGAATACCCAAGCGCAATCAGCGTTTAATATTATCGAGCATTGTAAATCGGTAGGTGCAACAATTGTAGCCGGTGGGCCACTCTTTACTCACGAGCATCACAGATTTGAACACGTTGACCACTTTGTTTTGAATGAAGCAGAAATAACACTTCCGCTTTTTTTAGAAGATTTTAAAAACAATGAACTTAAAAGAATTTATTCAACTATTGAATTTGCGGACGTTCATCAAACTCCCATACCGCGATGGGATTTGATCAACACAAAAGATTACGCTTATTCGATTGTTCAATATTCACGCGGGTGTCCGTATCTCTGTGATTTTTGCGATGTAACCGTGCTGTTTGGAAGAAGACCGCGTGTCAAAACTCCTGCACAAATTATAGGCGAATTGGAAGCGATTTTGAAACATGGTTATCCCGGGGCAATCCTTTTTGCGGATGATAATTTAATCGGGAATAGAGTTTCATTAAAAAATGAATTACTGCCCGAATTGATAGAGTGGCGTGCGAAAAATCCGTACGCTCCAGGATTCGAAACGCAGGTTACCATCAATTTGGCAGATGACGATGAAATGATTCACCTTATGAAAGAAGCGGGATTCGGAAAGCTGTTTATCGGTATTGAAACCATGGAAGAAGAAGCGCTTTTTCAGATGAACAAAAAACAGAACACCAGAAGAAATCTTCTCAACTCAGTTTATAAGCTGGAGGAAAAAGGATTTATTATTGCCGGAGGATTCATTCTTGGTCTAGACAGTGATTCACCGGGAATTTTCCAAAGTATGATCGAGTTTATTGAAGAAAGCGGAATCGTACTTGTAATTATTAATCTTCTAAAAGCTCCGGTCGGTACGGAGTTGTACGAAAAGATGAAGACACAAAATCGCTTGATAAGTGACCTTGATTTTGATGAACGCCGTTCAAATATTATTCACAAAATGGACAAGAATGTTTTAAGTGATGGCTATAAGAAAGTAATTGCCGGTGTTACATCTTCAGAAAGTATATATAAACGGGCCATAACCTATTTTGAGAAAAGGAAACCGTTAAAAGTACGAACGAAATTGCAACAGAGAATTGGTTTAGAAGAGATGGTAATTTTTCTACGGGTTTTGTTTTTACTTGGAGTTAAAGATGGAAATAGAAAGATTCTCTGGCGGTTAACCTGGTGGTTGTTTCGAAATAAGAAACTCCACTTTTTTGATCACGCAATGTTGTTCGCGGCAGTACTTTATCAATACACTATGATGGGAAAAAACACATGAAAGAAATGAACGCTCTGCAGTCTCCTTACAAAATCACCGGACTTATTTTAAGTGCTTTTGGAGTGATAGGTTATTTTACAATCGCGGACGAGTTGCACCACTTCGGTGAATTTATTGGTGTTACTACTGTGTTACTTTCGGGAGTAATTTTATTTTTCGCAGAATATAAAAAGGGAGTATTGAAAAATATTTCCATTCAATGGATTGCATTTTCTCTTCTTGCAAGCATCCCGGTCGGAGGTGTACTCCTGGATAATATGCCTTTAGGTGTTGGGTTGGGATTCTTCATAGGCATACTGCTCGCTCTTTTATTGGGGAGAAGAAAAATTACGCATGGATAGTGCGGTCATTTATTACGTATAAAAATTAGAAGGGAGCAATCATGAACGCTGAGTATTACATTGAAAAATTAGGATTGACAAAGCACCCTGAAGGTGGGTATTACAAGGAGATTTATAGGGCTGCTGAATCGATAGAGAAAAGTGCTTTGCCGGCGAGATATAATTCTGCCAGAAATGTTTCAACAGCAATTTATTTTCTTTTGAATAAAAGCGATAAGTCTCACTTCCACAAATTGAACTCGGATGAACTATGGCATTTCTATGATGGAACTTCTTTAACCATTCATATGATAACTGAAGAAGTCGAGTACACCGTTCAGCGGCTTGGGCGAAACCTTGAGCATGGGGAAGTGTATCAATGTGTTATTCCGAAAGGAACATGGTTTGCGGCGGAGGTAGATGATAAAAAATCATTTACGCTCATTGGTTGTACGGTAGCGCCGGGATTCGATTTTGCTGATTTCACTCTGGCCAAAAGGAACGACCTCATTGCCTTATTCCCAGGACATAAAAAACTTATCGAACAATTTTCTCTGTAATGATGGGTTATTCTATGAGTTAATTATTCCGTTCCAAAACATCTCTTACCTTAGAAGAAAACGACGCTTTTTCAAAAGGTTTAGCAATGTAATCGGAACATCCCGCTTCACGGAACTCACGTTCATCACTTTCCATGGCGAAGGCAGTAACAGCAATAACGGGGAGTGTAGCCAGCTTCGGATTATTCCGAATTTCTTTGACCACCGCAATACCGTCCATGCCTTGACCAAGATTCATATCAAGCAGTACGGCATTATTCCTTTGCGCATCAATCATCCGTAGTGCCTGCTCGCCGTTATCCACAAAGTCTATATCGCAGACATCCTTTAAGAATCGTTTCACAACCAACTGAGTCATTTGTTCATCTTCAACATGAAGTAACCTTGGCCGCCGGCTGTTTGCCACGGATTCCTTCGAAGGTTTTTGAGCAGTTCGTTGGTTCAAATGTCCGGACTTCACCGATTCGGCTTTAGAAATGAGTGGAATTACCACTGTAAAAGTTGCCCCGGCACCTAATCGGCTCTCTACGGAAATGTCACCGTTCATGAGATCAATCATCCGTTTTGCAATGCATAATCCAAGTCCGTTTCCCTCAAAACTTCTTGCGAAGCCCTCGCTCACTTGTCTGAATTCATCAAAGATAACACCGTGGTATTCTTCGGATATCCCGATACCGGTATCTTTTACTTTGACGTAAAGATATTCCTCTCCTGAGAAATTTGGACTTTTACTCTTTCCAATTTCAACCGAAATACCTCCTTGGTTGGTAAATTTGACGGCGTTGTTCACAATTTGCTTTAGCACTTCTGTAAATAATCGCTTATCGAGATAAGCAGTTATTCCGTTTACCTTTTCAACAACATCGAGAGAAATATTTTTTGCGACCGTTTCGGAAGCAAATTCTAAGAGCACCTCGGAGACAATAGACAAAATGCTTTCTTCGGTTTGATGGAGTTGAATTTTATTCACTTTAAAATCAGAAAGATTTAAGATCATGTTCAACGTTTCGTTCAGGCGCTTTCCCCCTTTGTGTATGTAAGAAATCATTTCCTGCCATTCGGGTTGTTTAATTTCTGCTTTTAATATTTCGGTGAAGCCGAGAATACTGACGAGGGGGGTACGGAGTTCATGACTCATGTTGGCAAGGAAGTTTGACTTTAGCCTATTTAATTCTTCCGCCTTAAGTTTTGCTTCAAGTAATTCTTGCTGGATGAGCTTCTGAGACGTTATGTCGAGCGAGGCTCCGGTAATACCGATAATATTTCCCTGTGCATCGTGCATCGGCTCAGCAACCACATCCAAATATCGTACTTGTCCCGCGTGTAGTAATTTAACTTCATTTTGAGCGCGGCAGTTATTTTTTATTGCTGAGTGTTTTATTCGCATAATTTCATGTGCTGTTTCTTCCGGGGAAAAGATCGTAATCCGTTTTCCCGATAATAGCATTAATTTCTTTGAGAATTTGAGGTTGATATACCCACGTATAGCGGAGGTCTTTGTCCTGATGAAAAACACAAACATTGACGAGTGAGAGTCCTACCCGGAGCCTTTCCTCATTTTCCATAATTTGTTCGGCAGCGAGGGCTAATTTTTTATTTTGCTGCGAAATAGCAAGCACCCGTTTAGCGGTGACTCCTAATTTATTCATACGGTTTTTAGGACGTAATCGGCGGCTCCCCAACGCATAGCTTCGATAGCTACTTCTTCATCGATTGTGCCGGAAAAGAAAATAAAGGGAGTTTTCGGCTGCATTTTTTTTGCCGTGCGAAGTGCGTCAATCCCATCAAAGGAGGGGAGAGAATTATCTGAGAAGATGAGGTCAAACTCCTTTTTAGCCAATGCCGATTGATACGCTTCCTTGCTTTGCACTAAATCGATTTCGCACTTTATATTTTCATCTCCGAGCAATTCCTTGAGAAGCTCGGCATCAATATCACTATCTTCAAGGTGAAGAATTTTAATCAACTGTTCCACAGAACAACCTTTCTTCAGTTTTTATTGTTAAACATGCCGTGGTAAATAGAGAAGTGCCGACCACGCGATTCATGTTTCTGTCCGACTTTCCGGAATTGTTAATCGATTGTTTCATTGATTAACGCCCAGAAGAGCCCAATGTTTTTGACCGCCTCAATAAATTCCGTAAACCCGACCGGTTGCACCACATAAGCGTTCACACCAAGGTTATAACTATCAACAACATCTCTTTCTTCTTTTGATGATGTGAGCATAACGACCGGAATCGTTCTAAGATTCGGATCAGATTTGATTACTTTCAAAACCTCAATACCGTCGACTTTCGGCATTTTGATATCAAGGAGAACCACGACAATATTGCCGTCAGGTGCATTTTCGTACTTTCCCCGTTTATAGAGAAAATCGAGTGCTTCTTCGCCGTCATTTACGCAGATGACTTGATTGGCGAGATTAAATTCTTCAAGCGCAGTTAACGTTAGTTCCCTGTCCCGGGGATTATCTTCCGCATATAAAATTTTCTTAACTTGTGCCATTATGTTCTTCCATCATTAATGAATTATTTGTTGCGTTATCATTCGTCGGTTCGCTTCCATTCCTTTTTGGAAGGGAGAACGAGAAAGTGGCTCCTTTATCTACTTCACCTTCAGCCCAAGTGCGTCCACCGTGTTTGCTGATAATTCTCCGCACAGTTGCCAGACCAATGCCTGTTCCTTCGTATTCATTTTCGGAGTGGAGACGCTGGAAGACACCGAAAAGTTTATTCACGTATGCCATATTAAAACCGGCGCCGTTATCTTTAACATAAAAGATTAGTTCATCGTCATTTTCTCCAGCACCTACTTCAATTCTCGGAAGGGTTGTTTTTGAAGAATATTTAATGGCGTTGCCGATCAAGTTGCCGAGTACCACTTTAAGCAAAGTTCTATCGGCATAAACCGGCGGAAGGGGTTTCACCATCCAGTCAATTTTTGCAGCACCCGATGACAAAATCAATTCTTGAATAATGTTCTGGGTGAGATCATCCAAATCAACTCTTTCATACTTCAAAGCCGCACGACCCATGCGGGAAAACTGGAGCAGGTCGTCTATCAAATGCCCCATCTGCCTTGCAGAGGAAGCGATTACATCAAGGAAATGGAGACTTTTGTCGTCAAACGAACCGTTTTGGTGCTTTTGCAACAGCTCAATAAATCCGTTAATATGCCGCAAAGGGGAACGGAGATCGTGCGAGACAGAATAGGAAAAAGCTTCAAGTTCTTTATTAGCGAGCGCGAGCTGTGCTGTTCGTTCCTCAACGTGTTTTTCAAGCAGCGTGTTCATTTTTTGGATTTGCAGTTCGTGCTGCTTCCGGTCCGTAATATCCTGGGAGAGGATAAAGATTCCTTCAGGGACAGGTTGAATTCTTAATTCAAACCATCCTACATTTCCGTTGGGGAAGTAGAACTGATTCTCCATGTATTCGGCGACTCTCTCCTCAAGACATTTTTTCATCATCGCGTACAGTGGAGTGCTTTCAATTTCGGGCCACACCTCGGTAAAAATATTTCCGAGCAATTTTTCAGCCGGAAATTGACTTTGAGCGACAGCGGCAATATTGAGATAGAGATACCTCCAGTCGAATCCAATGATTTGGCATCCTTCAAGCATATGATCCAGTGTGGAGCGAAACCGTTCTTCGCTTTTCACCAAAGTGGCATTAGCAATTTCTAATTGTTCGGTTCGTCTTTTCACCATAAGTTCAAGGTCGGTGTGGTATCGGGCAAGCTCGGCCTCAGCTTGCTTCTGGTAGGCGATATCTTGATTCATCGATACAAAATGAGAAATTTCTCCATCTGTATTAAGGACTGGCGCAATAAGAATCTGCTCCCAATAAGCTGATCCATCTTTCCGCTTATTTTTTAGTTCGCCTCTCCATTCCTTGCCGCTGCGAATGGTTTCCCACATTTCTTTGTAAATTGCTTCGGAGTTGTCGCCGCTCTTCAGTATGCGGGGATTCTTACCAAGAACCTCTTCTGCTGTGAAACCGGTTGATTGCGTGAATTTTGCATTTACATACTCAATTGTTCCGTTGACGTCTGTAATAATGACGTAGCTTGGACTTTGATTCACGGCGAGTGAAAGCTTTTTTAATTCGATAAGCGCAAGGTGCCTTTTTTGTTCAGACTCATAAACAGAGAGAGCCGCAAAGAGAATGACGACAAAGAGAGCGAAGGTCATCGAAACGACCAACAAGATTTTTCCTGTCATATTTGAGAAATACCCTGCCATTTCACCTTCATACCGTAGCCAGCCGATTATCACCGGCAGAAAGAGAACCGCGAAAAGCAGTCTTCGCATTACTACAACCCCGGCAGCTTTACCGCGAAAGAAGAGTAGTATTCCTTCGTTAGGAACAGCAAAGAGAATACCGAGCGTCAGAATAAAAAATGTTACGGAGGTATGAATTGCCATCTTCGTAAAACCGGAGAACTGCATATAGGTAGAGTGGCCGTAAATATACCCAAGCAGAGTAAATAATGTTAAAAGGAGGACAATTACCAAAACGAATTGCAGTATAACACGAAAGATTGTATTCTTCGTGCGCAGATTGAGTAGAACAAACCCGAGTAGAGCAAAAATTACCGCCGTGTTTGGAGCCATCCTTCCAGGCGATGAGGTAGATACAGCATTTACTTTTTCTGAAAAAATAATCTGGTCAATGCCAAGATCAACATGAAAAATATATTCGAGGGAAGTTATGAGTCCAATTAAGAGTACTACAACCGAAAAAAACACTACGATTTGATTTTGCCGGCCAGATAACTTTTCACGACCAAGAAAAAGGAGAGCAAGCGATGCAAAGAGGAATCCGAAAGCTGTGTTAGCCTTCATGGCTACAAAAGAAGGATTAATACTTTTAAGAAGGGGAATATCGAAAAGCCAACCGGTTAAGACACTACATGCCACAAGAAGAGTCGCAGTCCCTGCCCATAACACTGCCGAAACCAGCCGGGAATTCCATTTCCGTATATCTGTTTCCGTTTGAAGCATTCTTCTATGCTTTCATAATTTTTACATACCACCGCGAATCTTTTTACTGTGTTTTACTTACACAGAGACTTTCCTCAAGGAAATCACCATGCAAAAGTGAACCCTTGAACGAAAGCATTATTCTTCACTCCTGAGTTTAGGACAATATATTTAAACTCAAGGAAAACCTAGTTCCAAATGATTTAGATAATTGTCAAGCGAATTAACTTAGATTAAAAAAAATTAATCTTAATCAATTATGGTAGGTGAGTTAGCGCACTCTGGTATCTTAACATTTTACCTTGATGAATCTTCTTCAAGTTGTGGACCGAGCGTAAACTTCTTTTTCGTTCCTTGATAAAGTTCATATTCAAGGAGTCTGCAATCTATCGTACCATTGAAGAAAGGAATTTTGCGTTTCGTTCGCAAGCCGATTTTTTTGGCTAAATCGAAATTACCGGTGAAGACATAACCGGTGTACCCTTGACATTTTTGCTTGAAAAAATCACCGATGCCTTCATAGACTTTTTCAAGTCTGCCGATATTACCGAGCCGGTCGCCGTATTCGGGATTGAGGAAAACCATTCCTCCGCCTTCGGGAATTTCGGTCTCGCGGAAGTCGCACTGCTTAAATTCAATCAGATGATCGACACCGGCAGTTTTGGCATTCTTTTCTGCCGCTGAAATTGCTTCTTTACTTTTGTCTGTTGCAATAATTCTTCCGGCAAAAGTTTTTTTAGCCTGTTGTTTTATTTCGCTCCTCATTTTTAACCAGACGGCTTCATCATATCCTTTCAAATGCATGAAAGCATAAGTATCCTTTTGCAAGCCGGGAGCTTTATGGAGTGCAATAAATGCGGCTTCAATAGCAAGTGTGCCGCTGCCGCACATAGGATTAATAAAATTTCCTTCTCCGTTCCAATCGGCGGCAAGTAAAGTTGTAGCGGCTAATGATTCCTGCATCGGTGCAAGAAAGGGAATCTTTCTATAATTTCTTTTTGAAAGTGAAACACCCGAGGTATCAAAGAAGACGCGGCAGTGATTATCTTTCCAATGAAAATAGATGAGGGCTCCTTTGCGTTCGGAACCGGAGTCGGGGCGCATGCCGTTAACTTCGCGCATACGGTCTACTATGGCGTCTTTGCATTTCAAATTCGGAAATCTGGAATCATTAATCATCGGATGCTCAACTGCGGAAGAGACGCTGAAGTAACCATCTTTGTGGAGATAATCTTCCCATTTAATTTTTTTGAATTGTGCGTACAGCTCGTCGGGAGTTACCGCAGAAAATTCAGTAAGGTAGAATAAAACTCTATGAGCCGTTCTCAGCAAAAGATTTAACTTCATGGCGTCACTCATAGTACCGATAATCTCAATATGAGTTAATCCTTCCACAACGACTTCATAACCCAATTCTGAAACTTCTTTGGCAAGAAAGGGAACGGCGCGCAACGGTGCGTTAATTAAGATTCTATTTTCAGCGGTGAAGAGAGACATACTACTATTTTTTTAAGTGAACGGAATAGACGGACAGGTTAATCTTCAACACCAATATCTTCATTCCACAAAACAGGATTTTGTTGAATGAAGTCGGTCATCATTTGAATGCAAGAGTCGTCGTTCAAAACTTCAACATGAACGCCCCGTTCTTTCAACAGAGCTTCTTCCCCAAGAAACGTTTTGTTCTCGCCGATCACCACATTTGGGATGCCGTATAGAAGCATCGCTCCGGTGCACATGGGACAGGGTGAGAGGGTAGTGTAAAGCGTGCATTCTTTATAAACCGAAGCAGGCTGTCTTCCCGCGTTTTCAAAAGCATCCATTTCACCGTGAAGAATAACGCTTCCTTTCTGAACGCGGCGGTTATGTCCTCGCCCGATTATTTTTCCCTTGTGCACGATAACCGAACCAATAGGAATTCCTCCTTCTTGTAAGCCAAGTTTAGCTTCGTCGATAGCAGCTTGTAGAAACTGATCCATTCATCACCTCATTTTGTGAATTCTTGAAGATCAATCTTTTGGACGTCTTCATAGGTTATTGTCATTAATACTTCATCGGTTACATCAACCATTGCTGAAATGCGTTCTTCCTGGTAACCGATAGCTTTGTAAAGCACATTTCGAGCCGTGCGTGCATTTCCGAAGTTTTTATTCCGGTTCTCGTAAAGAAAATTGAAATGCTCCATCAACAATTGCAGCGCTCCCTCATCAAGTTTGTAGCCGTTCTTTTCACTTATTAAAGAAGAAATTTCAAGAAGCTGACGCGGAGGATAATCCTCAAAATTGAAGTAGTTGGTAAACCGAGATTTTAATCCGGGATTCGTTTCAAGGAATTCATTCATTTCACCGGTGTATCCGGCAACGATAACAGCGAACTTGTCGCGGTAGTCTTCCATTCTTTTAAGAAGTGTTTCAATTGCTTCCGTTCCAAAGTCACTTCCGCCGCCGCGAGATAGGGTGTAAGCTTCATCGATAAAAAGTAAACCGCCTAAAGATTTTTCAATCATCTCGTCGGTCTTCTTTGCCGTTTGTCCAACGTATCCGGCAACAAGTCCGGCTCTATCGGTCTCAACCAAATGCCCTTTTTCGAGCAATCCCATTTCTTTATAAATTTTTGCAAGAAGCCGTGCAACGGTTGTTTTTCCGGTGCCGGGATTTCCGAGAAAGACAGAATGAAGGTTCTTCGGAAGTACTTTGAATCCTCTCTGTTCACGCATCTTTGCGACCTTCAAACTGTTTATCAGTTTATCGACCGATTTCTTTACCGAATCAAGACCGGGGAGTTCTTTCAATTCCATCAGATATTTTTCGAGAAGGTCCTTATCACCGATAATTTGAATTTTGTTTCCTTCTTCTTTCACGGAATTGAGTTCTTGTATATCTTCCGCCATGATGGTTTGCGTCATCTCTTCGGTCAGTTTTTCTTTTTGAATATCAACGATGCGGAGTACTTGTTTCCTGATTGCGTTCCCGACAATGTTGCGAATGAGACGTGCGTTGCCGAAAGTCTTATCGCGTGTGCGGTAAATTTCATTATAATATTTTGCAAGCCGTTCTTTAGCCTTCGGATCAAGCAGCAGATGTTTTTCCGAAAGAGAATGTTCGGTCATCGTCATTAACTCGGTAGGATTATAATCTTCAAAGTTTATAAATTTGGTGAAGCGTGACTGCATGCCGGGATTGCTGTCAAGAAATTGTTTCATTTGATCAGTGTAACCGGCGGCGATAACAATAAATTTGCCACGGTCGTCTTCCATACGCTTAAGGAGCGTATCGATTGCTTCCTTGCCGAAATCACCTCCGCTGCTTCCACCGCTTACAAGTGTGTACGCTTCATCGATAAATAAGGTGCCGCCGAGTGAGTGGTTAATCAGTTCGGTAGTTTTTTCAGCAGTCTTTCCAACGAAGCTTGCAACAAGTGCCTGGCGGTCTGCTTCAACCAAATGTCCTTTTTCAAGAATACCGAGCGAGGCAAATATTTGGCTGAACAGACGGGCGACGGTAGTTTTTCCGGTGCCGGGATTTCCGGTGAAGACAATATGATCGCTGAATTTTGTATGAAGATTTTCTCCCTGTTCATGATAAAATTTTGCAAGTTTTACAAGTTCGGTGATTTCACGTTTAACGGATGAAAGTCCCGTGAGCTGTTCAAGTTTTACGAGGGCAATTTTCAGATTCTCCTGGTCGATGCCGACTTGAAAATCTTTTCCGACTGAAGTTTTAAGGATCGCTTGAAGATCATCCTGCATTATTGTTGAGAGAGCCTGCTTTGTCCGCTGGGCAGCGGGAAGTTTTGAAGCGCGCTTACCAACCTGCATTTTTGCGTTCGTGTAAATTATCCGAACGAGACGTGCGTTTCCAAATGTTTTGTCTCGTTTTCTGTAGAGGCGTGTGAATTCCTTCTCCAGATCGGAACATGCTTCAGCGGAAATAATGTATTCTTCTTTCTTCGCCATCTGTTTGAAAATTTCTATCATTTCAGACGGAGTATAATCTTCAAAAGTGAAGGTGTGGTTGAATCTAGATTTCATACCGGGATTCGATTCAAGGAACGAATTCATTTCATCCGTATAGCCGGCAGCGATAACCGCAAATTCACCGGCTTTGTCTTCCATCCGTTTGAGAAGCGTATCAATTGCTTCCTGACCGAAATCTTGTCCGCCCCCTTTTTTCACCAACGTGTAAGCTTCATCAATAAAGAGAACTCCACCCATGGCATCTTCAATAAGCTTGTCGGTTTTCTGCGCGGTTTCACCGATGTACTGACCAACCATTGCCGCACGGTCCACTTCCACGATTTGACCTTTTTCAAGAAGTCCCATCGCTTTAAAAATATTTCCGAGGAGACGCGCTATAGTTGTTTTGCCTGTGCCTGGATTGCCGAGGAAGACTGTGTGCAGTGAAATTCCTTCTTGAGTTTTTAATCCGAGTTTTTTTCGTTCGTTGATAAACGTCAGATAGTCAACAAAGTCACGCATTGCCTGCTTGATACTTTTTAGTCCGGTGAAGCTATCAAGTTCGCTTAGCAATTGCTCAAGAGATTTTTCACCTTCCGGTTGAGCAGGTTGTGAAGCAGCAGCGGGAGTATCAGCAGTTTCTTTTTTCGGTTTTGAATCAGAAACTCCAACAGCATTCGAATTATTTAAGACCTCAACTGCTTCAGTATTGATAATCTCGTTAGCGCCAATGAGAAACCAGCGGGAACAGGTGAATTCTCCGTTGAGATATAAGTCAACACGCCCTTGACCACGCTGCCAGAAACCGGGAGTATCTGTTCCCCAGCTCTGAACAAATTCAAAATGGCTCCACTTTTTATCAACATTTACGGTAAAGTCGTAACTGCCGACTTCTTCATCATTCAAAATCCAAACGGCTCTTCCTTCAACAACAACATCAGCGTAATTGTAATAAGGATTTGTAGCTACTGCTTCCACGGCAATATATCTGACTTTATTTTCTTGGAATTGAAGTAAATATGTTCGCTGTTTTGCGCGGAGATTTTCAATTAAGTCGAATGTTTTAGCTTGAATAGCGGTGTGTTTAGAAGTTTCTGCAGGAACAAAATCAGTCCGTTTTGATATTGTTTTTACAGCAGGTTTTTTAGTAACAATTTCTGCTTCTTTTGGAAGTCCTTCAAGAATTTCTTCCCGGGTAGTTTTTGATTTGGCTTCTTCAATATATTCTTCTTTGGCAGATATCTTTTTTACAAGCGCCTGATATTTAGGATTGTCTTTTAATTCTTCTTTGTATTCTTCCGCTTTGGCAAGGGCTTTCTTATATTGGAACAACACCTGAAGTGTTTCAAGCTGAAGAAGTTTTGCTTCCGGGAAGGCATCAGAAAATTTCTCATCGTTCAGAACACGATCAAGTGCCCAGAGCGTGTACCAAAATTCTTTTAGCTTAAATGCTTCGCGGGCTTCATCTAAAAAATTTTGTTCTTTTTCTTTGCTTAAGAGTTTTGTGAGGAAGGTACTCTTTTGTCCCGTTGCCGCTCTGTACCATAATCGAATTTTTTGTAAGTCAGCACTTAAAGGATTTTGATTTGCGAGCACCGAAGACTCAAACGTGTCAAGCGCCTCGGGGAATTTCCCTAATCCGGCTAAGCACTGTGCTTTGAAATGGAGCGCTTTATCAACAGCGAATACTTCTTTGAAAATAACATAGTTGAGGTCCTGCATCGCGCCTTCGTAAATTCCAAGGCGAAGGAGAATATAGCCACGGTACAAATGGGGGAATGCCTTTTCTTCCTCAAGCTGACATGCTAAGTCGGCGTACTCAAGCGCGGAAGAGGAGAATCCGTTTTCAAGATACGCCCATGCGAGGCAAACAACTGCACGGTAATCGTTCTGACGGAGCTCATAAACCTTTTGGGCTGACGTGAGCGCCATACGGAAACGGTTTTGTTCCAAATGCTCGAAAGCTTCCTTCAGTAAATCATCAAATTCTTCTGCTGGCTGAGGGGAATGCATACCGTAAAAAATAATTGTTAATGTGATAAAATAAAAAGATAAAGTCTCTTGAGAAAGAGTTTTAGGGGAGAAAAAGAAAAAAGGCGAAGAAAAATCTTCGCCTTTTTTTGCAAGTGTGAACGATTAGTACATGCCGTCCATACCACCCATACCTCCAGGAGGCATAGCAGGCATAGCTTTTTCTTTCTCTTTCTGTTCGTAAACAACTGCTTCAGTTGTAAGGAGTAATGCAGAAACAGAAGCGGCATTTTCTAATGCGGTTCTGGTAACTTTAGTAGGATCAATAACGCCTGCTTTAACGAGGTTTTCGTATTTCTCGCTTTGAGCGTTAAATCCATAATCGTCTTTTCCTTCTCTAACTTTTTGAAGGATAACTGAACCTTCAAGACCGGCGTTGAAAACGATTTGTCTTAATGGTTCTTCAAGAGATTTTCTGATGATTTGAATACCGGTAGTCTGGTCTTCGTTATCACCTTTTAATTTATCGAGGATAGATATCGCGCGAACGAAAGCTACACCGCCGCCGGGAACAATTCCTTCTTCAACTGCAGCGCGGGTTGCGTGAAGCGCGTCTTCAACGCGAGCTTTCTTTTCTTTCATTTCGATTTCAGTAGAAGCACCGATTTTGAGTACAGCAACTCCGCCGGAAAGTTTAGCAAGACGTTCTTGTAATTTTTCTTTGTCGTAATCGGAAGTTGTTTTTTCAATCTGAACTTTAATTTCGTTAATTCTCTTTTTGATATCTTCAGTTTTGCCGGCACCTTCAACAATGGTACAGTTATCTTTATCGATAACAACTTTTGCGGCTTGACCGAGATAAGAAATAGTAGCGTTTTCTAATTTGAATCCGCGTTCTTCAGAGATAACGGTACCGTTGGTAAGCACCGCGATATCTTCGAGCATTGCTTTTCTTCTATCGCCGAATCCGGGAGCTTTTACGGCTGCAACTTTTAAGGTTCCGCGTAATTTATTAACTACCAATGTAGCCAACGCTTCGCCTTCAAGATCTTCAGCGATAATAACAAGAGCTTTTCCTTGTTGAGCGACTTTTTCGAGAACAGGGAGGAGGTCTTTCATCGCGGAGATTTTTTTATCGTGAATCAAGAGGAAAGGATTTTCTAATTCTGTTTCCATGGTTTCCGCATTGGTTACAAAGTAAGGAGAAATGTACCCGCGATCGAATTGCATTCCTTCTACAACTTCTAAATTAGTTTCAGCGGATTTACTTTCTTCAACAGTAATAACGCCGTCTTTTCCAACTTTTTCCATTGCGTCGGCAATCAAGTTACCGATGGTTTGGTCGTTATTTGCTGAGATTGAGCCAACTTGAGCAATTTCAGTTCTTCCTTCAACCGGTTTGCTCAAAGTTTTTAAGAATTCAACAATTTTAGCCACTGAAATATCGATACCACGTTTTAAATCCATCGGATTTGCCCCTGCGGTAACATTCTTTAAGCCTTCGCGGTAAATTGCTTGAGCTAAAACCGTCGCGGTCGTAGTTCCGTCTCCGGCAACATCGCTTGTTTTAGAAGCAACTTCGCGAACCATTTGAGCACCCATATTTTCTACCGGATCTTCCAGTTCGATTTCTTTAGCAACAGAAACACCATCTTTAGTAACTGTTGGCGCACCGAATTTTTTCTCGAGAATTACATTACGTCCTTTAGGACCTAAGGTAACTTTCACGGTGTTGGCTAATTTGTCCACGCCTTTTTTAATCTTGGCGCGGGCTTCAACATCATATTCAATTAATTTTGCTGACATATTTTATAACTCCTTGATAATTATTTTACTATTGCAAAAATGTCGCTTTCGCGCATGATTAAATATTCTACACCTTCAACGGTTACTTCGGTACCGCTGTATTTACCATAAAGTACTTTGTCACCAACTTTTACAGTTAATGCAGCAGTTTTACCGTCTTCACCAACTTTACCGGAACCAACGGCAACTACAGTACCTTCAATCGGTTTTTCTTTAGCTGTATCAGGAAGGAATAAACCTCCTTTGGTTTTTTCTTCCGCTTCCAAAGGTTTTACGATCACACGGTCGTGTAACGGCAGCAAATTGATTTTACTCATAGGGAAAATCTCCTTTTTTGTTTGATTTTTTAATGATTATGCCTTACGGCAATTGATTAGCACTCAAAATTCACGAGTGCTAAAATAGAGGTTTTGACTGTGAAAGTCAAGTTACGTTTGATGGGAATATTCTTCGCTAAGTTACTGTGTGACAGAAACTGGGTGCTGTTTTGTAATCAATGGATTTTTAATGTGACTTTCCTCCAAATTATGGGGAAAAATAGATTATAGTTGTCTTGCTCTATTCATTGTTCGTCAATAGTCTACCGCTTTATCGATTTTCTATCGGGTAATTCCAGATGATTCATCGACTTATAAACGACTCCGTAAAGACTTGGTGTCGATTTGTATACGACTTTAAAGCGACTTAACAGAGACCGTAAATAGGAGGAGAATCGAACCGGTAGAGTAATATTAACGGATTCATAGCGAAAGCAGAGCGGATTAACCTAAGTCGAAACCGAGGCAAAGTATAGGGAGTAACGAG
>Ga0172368_10003925_pt1 | contig 17569 bp, 15 predicted proteins | sample Lak11m_FD_114540 | JGI IMG/M metagenome (GOLD analysis project Ga0172368, IMG submission 114540) | Freshwater microbial communities from Kabuno Bay, South-Kivu, Congo - kab_022012_11m | ecosystem: Environmental > Aquatic > Freshwater > Lake | place: Democratic Republic of the Congo: South-Kivu...
GGGTAGGTCGGGGGCTTGTCCCCCGACAAATCCTGCGGGGGGACGAGCCCCCCGCCTACCAAAAGTCGGATAAAATAGGCGGATTTGGCGAAGAAATGGGATTTACACATACAAAACAGCGAAAACCCACAAATTTTAATTGGTAAAATGGGTAAATATTCTTGACTCCTGATTGTTAATCAGCTTTAAAGCTGATGTAGTAATTACGATAAAGGAACATTGCGGAAAGTGGAATCCCGCAAGAAATTAATCACAATTGATAGGAGAATTAAATGATATCGGTTTTTGGTTCGATGGTCGGCGACGAAGAAATTGCAGCAGTCGCTTCCTGTATGCGTTCGCAATGGATGGGATTTGGAAAAAGCGTCGATCTTTTTGAAAAGAATTTTATGGAGAAGGCCGGCTTAAAAAATTTTGCTATGGTCGATAGCGGCTCCAATGCACTATATCTGGCGGTTAAACTGCTTGATTTACCTCCCGACTCGGAAATTATTTTACCTTCTTTGACCTGGGTCTCCTGTGCGCAATCGGTGCTGCTTAGCGGATATAAACCGGTTTTTTGCGATGTCGATATTCGCACGATGAATGTGCGCCGTGAGGATATTGAAAAGCAGATTACTCGTAACACCGGGGCAGTTATGGTAGTGCATTTCGCCGGACTTGCCGTTGATTTGGATCCTATTGTCGATTTGGGATTTCCTATAATTGAAGATGCGGCGCATGCGGTCTGTTCGACTTATAAAGGACAGCCCTGCGGCAGTATCGCCGATGTGGGTATTTATAGTTTCGATGCGGTAAAAAATTTGACTACCGGTGAAGGAGGCGGCGTTACTACTAAAGACTCGGCTAAGATCGAAAGGGCAAAAATTTTACGCTATTGCGGTATCGGGAAATCAGGTTTTGAATCCGCCGTATCCGATGCGACTAATAAGGCCCGGTGGTGGGAATATAATATCACAGAGCCGTTCATTAAGATGCTTCCCACCAATATTACCGGCAGTATCGGCGTTGCGCAATTGCAGAAAATCGACCGGCTGCAAGCTCGGCGTAAGGAGATTTGGGACCGGTATCAGCAAGCTTTCGCCGGCAGCGAAATAATTACGCCCGTCGATGCCCCCGCAGGAGATAAACATTCCTACTTTACATATTGCATTAGAGTCCCCCGCCGGGATGAACTGGCGCATTATCTGTTGAAGAATGAAATTTATTCTACTTTAAGGTATCACCCCCTGCATATGAATTCTCTATTCCGTCAAACTGAAAAACACCTGCCGAACTGCGAACAATTGAACGAGGAAGCGTTAAGTATCCCCATTCATCCCCGTTTGACCGATAATGAACTTGAATACATCATTGAAAAGATAAAGTCTTTTTACGCTTAAGGTATTCCGGGTCAACTATGAAAGCAACTTATTCACCCATATTGATTTCGGTGTACACGCGGCTGGATCATCTGAAACAATGTATTCTTTCTTTACAAAACAATCCTCTTAGTAAGGAATCCGATTTATTTATCGTCTCTGACGCGGCGGCTAAAGAAAATGATGTGATAAAAGTCGAAGCCGTAAGACAATATGTCGATAAAATAGAAGGTTTTAGATCGGTCACCGCAATCAACCGATCGAAAAATCTGGGTTCTGTCGGTTCGATTAGACCGGCGGCGATGGAAATCCTGGAAAAATTCGGCAAAATGATTTTCTTGGAAGATGATAATGTGGTTGCGCCGAATTTTCTTAAATTCATTAACGACGGTCTGGATTTTTACCACAGCGATCCTGCAGTTTTTTCAATTTCAGGATATACATATCCCATAAAAATCCCTAAATCCTATCAACAGGATATTTATAAGTGGCAAGGATATTCCGCCTGGGGAGTCGGCACCTGGTACGACCGCAGAAAATCTATCGACTGGAATTGCTCCGGGGCTAAAGAATTGTTTAAGGATAAATCGAAGGTTAAAGATTTTATCGGTAAGACCGGGGAGATGACTTTCTATCATCTTGACTATATGTTGAAGCATAACCTCAGCTGGGGGGATGCGATTATCAGTTACAATATGTTTATTCAAGATTCTTATTCGATTTTTCCCACAGTATCAAAAGTAAGAAATATCGGTCATGACGGATTAGGCGAACATTCCGGAATAAGCGACAGATTCTTTAATCAGGAAATCGATGAAGGCGCCGATTATATTTTTCCCGAAAAAATTGATTCTGACAGAGATATAGATCGGGAATTACGGAAATACTTTAAAGTTCCTTTAAAAGGAAAAGCTCAAAAATTCCTTAGTTCTATGATTACTCCTCAGCAGAAAAGATGGTTAAAAACGCTGACGGCTAAGCGGAAATAAGTTAATTATAATATGAAAATTCTTTGGTTCAGTAACTGTGTATTGAGTGAACAGGATACCGGCGCTACCGGCACCTGGCTGCATGCAATGGCGCAGGGATTGAATGAATCCGGCGATGTCGAATTAGCCAATATCTCTGATGGTATGGTAAAAGCGCCTGAAAGAACGGATTTTGGCAAAGCTGCGCAATGGACTATTCCCCCCGCCAAACTCAGCGCTGATGGTCTGCCCTCCCGGCACATTATCCGGGAAATTGTTAAGATTGTCGACGATTTCGCGCCGGATTTAATTCATATTTGGGGGACGGAAGCATACTGGGGATTGCTGAAAACCAGAGGATTTTTACATTCTCCGGTGGTATTGGGTATTCAGGGGCTAAAAGGGATGATAGCGCGGGTATATGACGGCGGGCTTAATTTTAGGGAAAAACTGCAGTGTATCGGGATAAAGGAATTGATCCGGCGTTCGACTATCTTTCAAGGTAAAAGGCGATTCGCCCGCTGGGGTAAATTCGAACGGGAAATGATAGCCGGACACCGGCATATCATCGTTCAATCACGCTGGGATGACGCACAAATCAAGACTATCAATCCTAAATGTCATACAATTCCCTATGACTATATCCTGCGTCAGCCTTTTTATCAGGCTGAAAGCTGGCAATACATCGATAAACCGATTATATTCTGTTCCGCCGCTTATTCATCCCCTTTCAAAGGGCTGCATATTGCGGTCAAAGCTTTAAAACATCTGCGGAACAAATATCCTGATGTCGAACTGCATATCGTCGGCGCGCATCGATTGTCCGGCCTCAGACGGGATGGATATATCGCCTGGGTAAACCGGCAGATAGCGAAGTTCGGTTTGACCGAAAATGTCAAATGGCTGGGGGCATTGTCAGCTCTGCAGATTGTCGAGGAATTGAAAAATTGCGCAGTCGTTGTGCAGCCATCTTTCGTGGAAGGATACAGTCTGGTGCTGGCGGAAACGATGATGCTGGGGATACCGGCGGTAGTATCCTATGCGGCGGGATTGCCGACATTGGCGCAGGATGAAGCGACCGCTTTATTTTTCCCGCCCGGCGATGATACGATGTGCGCCTATCAGATAGAGCGATTGTTTAAAGACCGGACTTTGGCGGAAAAAATATCCTGCAATGCCCGAAAAACCGCTTTGACAAGAAACGACCGGCAGAAACTGATCGACCGGCAAATTGAGATTTACCGGGAAGTTTTGACAAATATTTAATAATGAAGATTTTCTTTTCTAAATGGAATATCCCCGTATATTGATAGTTGTAATGGGGCGGATCAACGCCGCCGATAACGCTAACAATGGTCTGCTGCTGCGCAATCTGTTCGGGCAATTTCCCCGGCAAAATCTGGCGCAGATTTACAGCGGTGGGGATAATGGCGATGAAGGATTCTTTGGCAGGTATTATCAGTTAAAACCGCAGGACCGCAAGCTTGGCCGTTTGTTCTTCCGGCTGAAGTCGATGGCGATGGAAGGAAATGCTCAGATTAATATTCCAGCGAGCAGCGAGAAAAAGAAGTTCAGTTTTTCTCAATTAATCAGGAGATGGGGTAAAAAGCTGTTGATGGATTCCGGGTTGTTTGAAATAATTTTTCGTCCGCGGTTGTCGCAAGAAATGATTTTATTCATTAAGGATTTTGAGCCGGACATAATCTTTTCGCAGGGGTATAATCTGGGTTTTGCTTTATTACCTCTGATGATCACACAAAAGTTAGACATTCCCATAGTTTATTATCCTACAGATGATTGGTCTAAGCACAGAAAAAAAGATGATTTAAGTACCATTAGTTATCTTACCTATTTTGCCAGGCAATATGCTGCGAAGAAACTTGTAAACAAGACAAAAATATGTATTGCATTTAATAGATTTATGCAGGAAGAATATTTACTGCGTTATAAAAAGAAATTCCTGATTTTAATGCAGGGTGATGAGTCGCGGCGTTTCGATAAATCACCGATAAATAAACTATGTGAATCCGATTGTTATTGGATTGTTGCCACGGGTGATTTCGATCGACATAGAATACCTTTGTTATATGACCTCGATTCCACCTGTAAAACCTTGAATGGGAAGGGTTTGAAAGTTAAAGCGACTGTCTTTCCTGTCAACTATGATTCGCTACCGCCGGCATTATTTACGGAATTTGATTATATAAGTTTTTTAGCGAGTCCGGATCACCATGAATTAGCTGGAATTTTGCACAGTGCGGATGTACTATTTTTACTCGAGCGTTTTGACGAAACTTCAAGTCAAATTAGAATGAGTATATCTTCCAAAGCGCACCTTTTTATGCACAGCGGCCGTCCCATAATAGTATATTCACACCCCATAACAGGTATAGCGCGTTATGCTCTGGAAGAGAAATGGGCTGAAGTAATAGATCGGCCTGATGCTCAATTGCTTGCGGATGTGCTGGAAAAAATTTTCACAGACAAAGATAAACAAGACAGTTTAATATCATCCGCTCGAAAAATTGCCCTTAAAAACCATGACCTGCCTTCGATTCAGAAAACATTTTACGCAATGATTCAATCAATTGTTCATAAGAGTAATACTTAATAGTTAGTAATTAGTGTGTTTAATTGTTTTCGTTAAACCTTAATTTATTGGAGTGATTGCTTCAAGGCTATCGGATTTACGCAATGACAAATTTGGCAGTTATTACAATATGACAATATTAGAATAACATATCGTTTATTAATCGACCTGATTTATATCTTGAAGAGAAGCAAGTCAATCTATGCCTTCGACCTATTTCAAAATACTGCAAAAACCGGAATTTCCGCACGATTCGTCAGTTAAAATAATTATAGCCGGAGATTTAGCGCCGATCGACTGGCAAAGTATGTTTGCTCATAAAGTTAAATTTCAAATAAATAACGATATAGTTGAACTATTAAAAGGCGCTGATTTTAGCTTGGTGAATTTGGAAGCGCCGTTGACGGAAACTCCCCAGCCTATTGAAAAATCCGGCCCAATTCTTCGCAGCGATCCTTTGACCGCCGCCAGGATAAGTGAATTTGGCTTTAAAGCGGTAACCTGCGCTAATAATCACATCCCGGATTGTGGGGCTGATGCCGTTAGGGAAACAATCGAACGATGCAGGAATGCCGGTCTCGAGGTGGTCGGCTGCGGAACGAACGATATGGAAGCTTTTCGACCACTTATTATTACTGTCAAAGATATTAAAATTGCCATTTATGCTTTAGCCGAAACCGAATATAACTTAGCTTCTAAAGACCGGGGAGGCGTCGCTTCTTTGTATGATCCCCGCATCTTTCCTTTGATTTTGGAACAAAAAAAATCAGTAGATTTTATCATAGTCATAATCCATGCCGGCAATGAGTTTTTCCGTTTGCCGCGTCCGGGTTTAGTTAGACTTTGTCGTTCCCTGGTGGATATTGGATGTGATGCAATTGTCGGCCATCATCCGCATTTATTGGGTGGATTTGAAATATGGAACGGTAGACCGATCGTATATAGTTTAGGGAATTTCTTGTTTTCCCGCAGAGGTGAATTGCCGTTAGGGTGGGAGGAAGGTTTATTGATGGAATTGGAATTAGTTCCCGAAGGTGTTTCCGGATTTAGGATATATACTACAAAGCAAAATAGCAATTCCCAAGAATTATCCGTAAAACTTGCCTCGGACGAACAGCATAATATAATCATAAATAATATCCAAGAGATTAACCATGTAATTGCCGATGATTCGCTGCTGCGGGAACAATGGAAGCAATACTGTATGGGTGATCTTACCAGTTCGCATATATTTATGATAGTAAGGGGAAGCCGTTTTATTAAGACATTTTATAAGATAATTAGCAAATTTTATAAAATAAGTTATAATGAATTTGCCGCTAAATTGTTAAAGTTGATTTTAGGAAGATATAAGAGAGACTTTCTGAATTCGATAAGATGCGAGTCGCACCTTGAAAAAGAACAAACAATAATGGAGCTTTTGAATATTGAGCAAAAAACCACATAATCTCATTAGATTGTTATTGAATAAGATTAAATCCGAAGGCCTCAAGGGTCTTATTTTATCGATATACTTCAGAATGTTAGTTTATGTTCTTTATCCTGTTTTGTCGCCTAAATTTTATCTCAAACTGATGATGTTTGGCTTGCTCGGATATTGGCCTAATCTTAAAAATCCCGGAACTTTCAACGAGAAAACCGCTTATCTTAAACTTTATCCTCCGCAGCCGCTGGCTTCGATTGCCGCGGATAAATGGCGTGTCCGAGATTATGTAAGTCAAAAAGGATTGTCAGAGATTTTAAATCAGGTCTATTGGTACGGCAATAATCCTCAAGCAATTCCCTTTGATGAATTGCCCGCGCAGTTTGTTATCAAAGCCAATCATGGCAGCGGCTGGAATATATTTGTTGCGGATAAGAATAATATCGATAGAGATGCGATAATTGCCAAGTGTAATTATTGGCTTAATACAAAATACGGTAAAAAAGGCAGATGGTACGAATCATTTTATGATAATATAGAACCTCTAATTATTATTGAAAAATTCCTGGAAGATAAAAGCGGCGATTTATCAGATTATAAATTCTTCTGCTATGACGGAAAGCCTAAGTTTGTGCAAGTAAGTTTTGACCGCTATACTAATCATACAAGAACTTATTTTGACGAAGAATGGAATGTCATTCCAATGAGTCTGGGAAATCCTCGAGGAAAAATTATTCCTAAACCTATTTGTTACGATCGAATGCTGCAGGCAGCAAAAAGATTGAGTTCGGATTTTAATTTTGTCCGCGTAGATTTGTATGAATTCAACCAAGCTCAAGTCATTTTTAGCGAACTAACGCTTACTCACGGCGGCGGATTTGAGAGGTTCTACCCAAAAGAATGGGATTATAAATTTGGTGAATACTGGAAAATAGGTTAATAATACTGGCTTGATAAATGAATTCTGCAGAACGACCATTGTCAATAGTTGTTCTTTCACATAACCGGCTTGATGAATTATCGAAAAATATACCCTTGCTGCTTGACGGGATGAACTGCAAGGACGAATTCGAAATTATTATCGCCGATAATAATTCGACCGATGGCACTAAAGAATTTTTACAGGAATTGAAATCGAAGAATGATGAATTGATACTGGTATTAAACAAGGAGAATCTCGGTACCGCTTCCGGTAGAAATGCCGGGTATGTCAAAGCGTCCGGACAGATTATTTTAGCTATGGATGATGATGCAAGAATAGATATTGCCGATATTTATAAGATTCCGGATCTGTTTGAAAAACATCGAAATGCCGGACTATTATCTTTTCGTATTAAACACCCAATCACCTGTGATTTGGAAAATCCTCATGGCGATTCGATTTGTCAAATAACTCATCATCACGGCGCATGTTTTGCTTTTCGCAAGATAATTTTCGATAGGACCGGAGGTATAGATCCCATTTGCGATTATGGAGGAGAAGAACCCGATTTTGCCATTAAAGTTCGTTCTCAAGGGTATGATGTTTTATATTATCCCGAGATAACGGTTCTACATAATAGTATGATTAGAGCCGATAAGGAAGAAGAAAGACGGCTGGAACGCCGAGTCTATAATAAAATCCGGCTGTTTTATAAATACTTTCCTCCTTCAATGGCAAGACGGCAGGCAAATCGGCATCTTGTAATGTCACTTTGGGGATGGTATAGAATTATCGGTTTTAGGAACATTGGTCGTGTTTTCCAAGTCTCCCGTTCGGCTAAAGCCGACGGCCTCGACAACAAGGTCGATATTCCTGAAGATGTTATAAAGTTTTATCAAAATCGAAAGCTAAAACCGGAATTCGGAAATCTCCCTATACCATTGCTTATTTTAGATCGACTTTATAAAAGATTTAGTGCTTTTATTGAAAAATACTTTATTCGGTTATCAAGTTAAGTCAGGAAAATCACTTTTCCCTTTTTTTCAAATAGCCGCAAAGTGGTCATTCCGAACTTGGTTCGGAATCCAGCGCTTTTGATTTTCAACAGCATTTTAAAAGGCACTGGATGCTGAAACAATCCTGAATCAAGTTCAGGACAGGGTTCAACTGGACCCTTCTACTCGCTTTTGACATTAAGCTGAACTAACTGGATAACCGATATACTTTAAATAATAGAAATATTTATGTCCGAATTCGCTTCAGCGCCGGTTTTTTATTTCTACACTAACATCCTGGCGCCCTATATGTTTCACCGCTGGAAGATGATGGCCGATGCTTTCCCCGGAAGTATGGTCATTTTGACACGAAAAGTCGACACGGACCGCCCCTGGCCTTATAAAACCGAAGAGATGGATTTTCCTTGTGTGGAAGCGCAGGAAAGCCTGCGATGGTCGAATCATCTTGCCTGGTCCAAAGAGTTAAGTAAAATTGTCAAATCCGCCGCAGATAAACCGGTCATTCATCTAATAGAATGCATCTCCGGACTGAATACATTGACAATTTTAAGTGCGGCCAAGAATAATGAATTTGTGTTAATCAACGATGGCGGTTTCCCGGAAACTACGCAGAGGCCCTCGCAAAAGTTACGCTGGTATTTAGTCGGTAAACGCTGTTTTGCCGCCATATCTCCCGGTGATATTGGCCGAAGATACATGAATGCTTGGGGATTCCCGATAGATCGAATTTACAACAGCTATTTCAGCCATGACATTCCGGTTTATGTCAGTTTCCGCGACAGCGAACAATACCACCTTACCAGAAATAAACTGCGCCGGGAATTGCATATTCCCGACGACAGTCTGGTAGTAATTTGCGTCAGCCGCTTATTGGATTGGAAGAGGATAGAAGATTTAGTCGAAGCGCTGAATCTTCTGCCTTCCCCGGCCTTGAAAAGACTCTTTGTAATGGTAATCGGCGATGGCGAATTCAGGAAACCGCTGGAAATGCTGCGAGCGTCGGATAAAATCCGGTTCAAGTGGGTTCCTTCGGTTTCGTATGAGGAGATGAAGCATTATTACGCCGCCAGCGACTTTATGACGCATCCTTCCGAAGGCGATATTTGGGGGATTTGTGTTAATGAAGCGTTGTCGATGGGAAAACCGGTGATTTGCACCGATGTAATTGGAGCGGCGGAACTGGTAAAAAATAATTGGAATGGTTTTCAAGTTCCCGTACGCAAACCACAGGCATTGGCTGAGGCGATAACTAAAATCATCGCTTCTCCGAAATTGCTGTCGGAAATGTCGGAAAACGCTAAAACCATTGGAAATACTTGGCATAGCGGTTTGTTCATCGATGAACTTAAAAGGATGTTAAAGGATTTAGGCTGGTAATTCGTGACCGAAGAATTGTATGAATAATTTTACCATCTTTACGAATAAAAAAATCCTTATCACCGGCGGCTTGGGATTTATCGGTTCCAACCTTGCCGCCAAGCTGGTAGAACTCGGCGCGGAAGTTACCCTCATCGACAGCCTGATCCCCGAATATGGCGGCAATCTCTTCAATATTCAGCACATAAGGGATAAGGTCAAGGTCAATATCAGCGATGTGCGCGATGAACATAGTATGAAGTATTTGATTGTGGGGAATGATTATCTGTTCAACCTTGCCGGTCAGACCAGCCATATGGATTCGATGAAACAGCCGCAGATCGATTTGGAAATCAACTGCCGGGCGCAATTATCGATTTTGGAAGCCTGCCGCCATTTCAATCCCGGCATAAAAGTGGTTTTCGCCAGCACTAGGCAGATTTACGGTAAACCGGACTATCTGCCGGTGGATGAAAAACACCCCATTCGTCCGGTGGATGTCAATGGCATCAACAAGATGGCGGGGGAATGGTATCACATCCTGTATAATAATGTCTATAGGATAAGAACCTGTGTCTTAAGACTGACCAATACTTACGGTCCCCGGATGCGGGTGAAAGACGCCCGCCAGACTTTCCTTGGAGTATGGATTAAATTAGCGGTGGAAGGCAAAGCTTTTGAAGTGTGGGGCGGGGAGCAGCTGCGGGATTTCAACTATATTGACGATTGTATAGAAGCTTTGCTGATGGCAGCGTCTGATGAAAACACTAACGGGCAAATCTATAATCTCGGTGACGATAAGCCGATTTCCCTGAAAGATTTAGCCGATTTAATTGTCAAACTGAATAAAACCGGTTCGTATTTAGTCAAGGAATATCCTCCCGACCGGAAAAAAATCGATATCGGCGATTATTATTCGGATTACCGCAATTTCACCGCCGCCGCCGGGTGGAAACCGCAAGTCGATTTGTCTGCCGGATTGAAAAGGACTCTGGATTATTATCGCGAGAATTTAAACCATTACATTTAATGAGATTGTTTAAGATATGATTTTTCCCGCCAATCCCCAAGCAAGCTATATCTCCCATAAAAAAGAACTTGAACAGGCAGTTTTGCAGGTTTTAGAGAGCGGATGGTATATCCTTGGTTCGCAGGTCAATGCGTTTGAGGAAAAGTTTGCCAAGTTCTTGGGAGTGAAGCATTGTATCGGTCTTGCCAGCGGCACTGATGCGGTGCATTTTGCACTGCGGATTTGCGGCGTGGAAGCGGGCGATGCGGTGATAACGGTTTCTCATACAGCGGTCGCTACGGTTTCTGCTATAGATTGGCTGGGAGCTAAACCGGTGTTAGTGGACATTGAGGCGGAAACTTACACTATCGATACGCAGAAAGTCATTGACACCTTAAAACTCAATCCCCGCGGGAAAATCAAAGCTCTGATCCCGGTTCATCTTTACGGTCATCCTGCGGGTATGGAAGCTTTGGGGGAAATCGCCGGGCAGTATGAGATAAAATTGATCGAAGACTGCGCGCAGGCACACGGTTCAAAGATTAGTGAGAAATATGCAGGTTCGATGGGTGACTGCGGCGCGTTCAGCTTTTATCCTACAAAAAATCTGGGCGCGTTCGGCGATGGCGGAGCTATAGTGACTAATGATGATAATCTGGCGGAAAAGCTTAGGAAGATGCAGCAATACGGCTGGAAGCAAAGATATATCAGCGAAGACAGCGGCTATAATTCCCGTCTGGATGAAATTCAGGCGGCGATATTGAACACTAAACTGAATTGGCTGGCAGAGAATAACCTTCGCCGCCGCCGAATCGCGGAAACATATCGGCAGGGATTAGCTGATTTGCCATTGCATCTCCCGGTCGAATCCCCCGGATATTTCCATACTTATCATCAATTTGTCATCCGCTATGAAAAACGGGAAGAATTGCGCAAATATCTGGAAAAGCGCGGCATAATTGCCGGTGTGCTCTATCCTGTACCGATTCATCTACAGCCGGGATATAAAGACAGGGTGGAAATCGGCGCCGGCGGGATGGAAGTGACGGAAACTATCTGCCGGCAAATCCTCTGCCTGCCCATTTACCCGGAATTGACCGATGAGCAAATCGGTGAAATCATAGGATGCATCAGGGATTTTTTCACCGGGAAGGCTGATTGATGTATTACTTTTGCACCTATTTCGACAGCTATTATCTGCCTAAAGCGCTGTGCCTGCTGGATTCGCTGAACCTTCATTGCCCCTCGTTTACTTTATATATGCTGTGTCTGGATGAAGCCAGCGAACGGAAAATCAAGGAAGCGAATTACGGAAATGTCAAGGTCGTCAGCCTGAAAGAACTGGAAACGGCTTACCCGCAGCTGTCGGAACTGAAAAACAGCCGTTCCAAGATCGAGTATTATTATACCTGCGGACCGGCTTATATTCGTTATGTTCTGGATATGGATAAATCCATAGACCTGATTACTTATCTCGACGCCGATATGTATTTTTATGACGATCCTACGCCGTTATATCAAGCTTTGACCGGGCATTCTATCGGCGTCATCGGGACGCATTTGCCGGAATTCCGCAAATCCCGTGTTTGGCAGGGGACTTACAATGTCGGCTGGCTAAATTTTCGGCGGGATGCGGAAGGGATCAAATGCTTGGAATGGTGGCGCGACCGCTGTCTGGAATGGTGCTATGAACGCTATGAAGACGGCAAATACGCCGACCAGCTTTATCTGGATAAATGGCCGGAATTATTCGAAGGCTTTTATGAATTTACCCATCGCGGCGCAAATGCAGGGCCTTGGAACATAGGCGATTATAAGATATCCAAAAGGGACGATAAGATTTTTTTGGACAATTATCCTCTGCTGTTTTATCATTTTCATGGTTTGAAAAAAATCTCCCCAAGTATTTATTACACCAGTCTTTTTAAGACTTTAAAACCAATGCCTCCCATTTTAAAACAAATGTATATCGATTATATCAAACAACTTAAAACTCATTCACCCGAGCAAGATCCAACTGCCAGTATTCGCAAGTATCGGGCAAAATATCATCTCCTCAAGACCGCCTACAAAATTATTGTAGGGATAATATTCGGGCAGTATATTATTATAAAATGAAGATTAATTGATGACAATGGAAACAAATAGAAGCTATAAAGGTGAAACCCTACTCATCACCGGCGGCACCGGTTCTTTCGGCAATGCGGTCTGCCGCCGTTTGTTGAAGACCGACATCAGTGAAATCCGCATTTTCAGCCGCGATGAGAAAAAGCAAGACGATATGCGGCATTTGTACGCGGATAAACGCTTGAAATTTTATATCGGCGATGTGCGCAACCGCAAAGCGATGCTCGACGCCTTCACCGGAGTGGATTATATTTTTCACGCCGCCGCTTTGAAGCAAGTGCCCAGCTGCGAATTTTATCCGGTGGAAGCGCTGATGACCAACGCCCTCGGCGCGGACAATATGCTTGCCGCCGCCATCGCGAACGGAGTGCAGAAAGTCGTGGTGCTCAGTACCGATAAAGCGGTTTATCCCATCAACGCTATGGGGATTTCCAAAGCGATGATGGAGAAGATTATGGTGGCGAAAGCCCGCATCGCCGCGCAGAAAAATATCACCGCCTGCGGCACCAGATACGGCAATGTGATTGCTTCCCGAGGTTCGGTAATTCCATTATTTGTCAAGCAGATACGCGAAGGATTGCCGTTGACGGTAACCGACCCAAATATGACCCGTTTTATGATGTCGCTGGACGATGCGGTGGATTTAGTACTGTATGCATTTGATAATGCCCAGCCGGGCGATATTTTCATTCAAAAAGCCCCCGCCGCCACTATCGAAGTCTTGGCGCAGGCTACACTGGAAATTTTCAAAGCGGATAATCCGGTCAAAATCATCGGTACCAGACATTCGGAAAAGCTGTATGAAACTCTATTGACGCGGGAAGAGATGATGAAGGCGGAAGATTTGGGCAGATATTACCGCATTCCCGCCGACAACCGCGACCTGAATTACGATTTGTATTTTTCCCAGGGGAAAGAACAAATTGCGGAAAGCCTGGATTACAATTCTCATAATACTCAAAGACTGAATAAAGACGAACTGGTCAAACTTCTCCTTTCGGTGAAAGAAGTCCGGGAATTGATAACGGGAGAAGCAAAATGATGAATGTTCTCATCACCGGCTCTTCCGGTTTCATCGGAAAAAACCTCGATTGCGTATTAAAACACCATGACGATGTGAAGATTTTTCGTTTCGATATCGGTCAAACCGAAGAAGAATTGCATCACTTTCTTCTGCAAGCTGATATAATTTTCCATTTAGCCGGAGTCAACCGCCCGCAGAGCGAAGCCGAATTTTCTCAGGTCAATACCGGTTTTACTGCAGAAATCTGTAATTTTCTCAGCGAAAACAAGAAATCTCCCCGTTTTGTACTGTCTTCTTCCACTCAAGCTGATTTGGACAATCCTTACGGCGCCAGTAAAAAAGCGGCGGAAGAAGTTTTAAAAAGTTACCAGACTAAAACCGGTAACGATGTAGTGATTTACCGTCTGCCGGGAGTATTCGGTAAATGGAGCCGCCCTAATTATAATACGGTAGCCGCCACTTTCTGCCACAATATCGCCCGCGATTTGCCGGTGCAGAACAACGATCCCAACCGGGAACTGCGCTTAGTCTATATCGACGATGTGGTGGAGGCGTTCATTTCCGAACTGGCTGCGGAGAAGCCGGTATCGGCGTTTCAGTATAAAGGGGTGGAGCCGGTGTTTATCACTACTTTAGGGGAATTGGAAGCGAAGATCAGGTCTTTCCGGCAATCCCGGAATAATCTTTATTTACCGGCAATGAACGACCGGTTTACTGCTTGCCTCTATGCCACTTATACTTCTTTTATACCGCCGGGAGAATATGCTTATCGTTTGCCTATGAAGGAGGATCCGCGGGGAGCGTTAGCCGAATTCATCAAATCTCCGGCCATCGGGCAGATTTTTGTTTCCCGCACCAAACCCGGCATCACCCGCGGCGACCATTTTCACCATACCAAAGTGGAAAAGTTTTTTATTCTGGAAGGGCAGGGGATTATCCGCATAAAAGATGTCAATACCGGCGAAATTAACAGCTATCCTATCGATGGCCGGGATTTTACCGTGGTCGATATTGCGCCGGGATTCACTCATTCCATTGAAAATGTGGGGACTGCCGATATGGTAGTTTTATTCTGGGCGGGGGAAATATTCAATCCGCAGAAAACCGATACCACTTTTTTACCGGTGTTATAATGAAAGTAATGACTGTAGTGGGCACCCGCCCGGAAATTATCCGGTTGTCCCGCGTCATCGCGGCGCTGGATAAATACACTCAACATATTTTAGTGCACACCGGGCAGAATTATGATTATGAATTGAACGAAGTGTTTTTCCGGGATTTGGAAATCCGTAAACCGGATTATTTTCTGGACAGCGCCGGTAAAACCGCGGCGGAAACTATCGGCAACATCATCGCCAAATCCGATGAAACGATGCGGAAAGAAAATCCGGAAGCGGCGCTCATCTTGGGCGATACTAACAGCTGCCTCGCCGCATATTCCGCCAAACGGTTGAAAATCCCCGTATTTCATATGGAAGCGGGCAACCGCTGTTTCGACCAAAGAGTCCCCGAGGAAATCAACCGTAAAATCGTCGACCATATCAGCGACATTAACCTGCCGTATTCTACCATTTCCCGCAATTATTTGCTGCGGGAAGGCATCAGCCCGGACCGGGTAATCAAAACGGGCAGTCCGATGTATGAAGTGATCCATCATTACTTGCCTAAAGTACAGGCATCTGAAGTATTGGAAGAACTCATGCTGGCGCCTAAACAGTTTTTTCTGGTCAGTTCTCACCGGGAAGAAAATATCGACGCCCCAGCCCAATTTGCCGGTTTAGTCGGTCTGCTGAATTATCTTGACGAGAAGTATGGTCTTCCTGTGATAGTTTCCACTCATCCCCGCACGCGTAAGAGGATTGAAAGCGAAAATATCACCTTCAGCCCGCGGATCAGGCTGCTCAAACCTTTGGGATTTTGCGATTATGTTAAATTGCAGTTGAACGCTAAAGTGGTATTTTCCGACAGCGGCACGATTACCGAGGAATCGTCGATATTGAATTTCCCTGCGTTGAATATCAGAAATGCCCACGAACGGCCGGAAGGGATGGAGGAAGCTTCAGTAATGATGACCGGCTTCGATTTGCCGCGGATTAAAGACGCAATGACGATATTGGAAAATCAAGCTTCCGGCGAAAACCGGACTTTACGCATAGTCGAAGACTATGATGTCCCCAATGTTTCGGAAAAGGTGGTGCGGATAATCCTCAGTTATACCAATTATGTGAACAGGTTTGTGTGGTTTAGATAGGCAGATAGATGACATTGTCCGGAAAGCGAATCTACATCATCTCGGCGGTTTTTCCGCCGGAACCGATCATGACTGCTGCGACTTCAGCCGATATAGCGGAGGAATTTACTAAGCGCGGCTATGAAGTAACGGTATTTACTTCTTTTCCTAACCGGCCGGCAGGTAAAATCTATCAGGGATACCGGCGTAAATGGAAAATGATAGAAAGCCGAAATGGTTATACTATTATCCGCACTTGGCATACAATTTCCCAAAAATCCACTTTTTTTTCAAGGTTTTTGGAAAATATTACATTTGGATCGACCTCGAGTTTGAGATTATTCTTGACGCCTCGAGCCGATTTGGCTTATATGAATACCTGGCCTATATTTTCGCAGTTGATGAATTCTCTGATGTTGAGGATTAAAAAAACTCCGGTGGTAGCTAGTGTGCAGGATATTTATCCGGAAAGCCTAATCGATAAAGGAATGTTGAATGAGAATGGATGGCTGGCAGGAATTATGCGTAAGCTTGACAGGAGTTTTCTGAATCATTGCGCGAAAGTGACTACGCTTTCCCCCAATATGCGGGAATTGCTGATTAAAAATCGCGGAATCCCTGCGGGAAAAGTCGAGTTCGTACCTAATTGGTCGGACGAGACTACATATACGAACGGCTCCCCGATTTACGGAGTTTTTCGCCAGCGGCAGAAAATCGACAAGAATACATTTGTCGCATTGTTTGCCGGTAGTCTGACTTTATCCGCCGGACTTCCGTTATATATCGAAACAGCGGAAAAGCTGCAAGACCACCCGGAAATACTAATCATACTGGCAGGGGACGGTTCTTTGCGAGAATCACTGGAACAAGAGATAAAAGATAAGCAGCTATCTAATATCCGTATTATTTATCCGCTAAATCCGTCAGATGTTCCTCTTGTTCAAGCGGCGGCTAATGTTCTATTATTAAGTCTGACCGGGGCAATGGCGAAAAATTCCGCGCCTTCAAAACAAATCGTCTATATGTTCTCCGGCCGGCCGATAGCGGCAAATTTAATGGAATCCGATTACCCGGCGCAAATTATTCGGGAAGCTGACGCCGGTTTTATCCTGCCGCCTGGCGATGCTCAAGCTTTGGCGGATTTGTTAGTCAAGCTTGCCGAAAATCCTTCTCAATTAGAACAGATGGGTAGAAATGCTAAAAGTTTTGCTCTGAAAAATTTTGGCAAGTCAAAAATTTTACCGAAATTGATCAAATTTTGTGAAAGACAAATTGATCCAAAATATAATTATTCCGTAAATTCTTCTTCGATGTAAAAGTGTCTTATGTGTACTGACAAGTTAGGTTGTATTATAATCGGCTCTTTGCTGAATCGTGTGGGTAAAGTCTATTAAAGATTGACGATTGACAGTTATAGTTTTGCGATAACACAATCTTGTCACTCCGGCGAAAGCCGGAGTCCAGTCTTGGCGCTGCGATTAAAGCTGGATTCCGACTTTCGTCGGAATGACAAATCGGGTGTTTGGATTTGCAGTGTTGATTA
>Ga0172368_10003927_pt1 | contig 17565 bp, 19 predicted proteins | sample Lak11m_FD_114540 | JGI IMG/M metagenome (GOLD analysis project Ga0172368, IMG submission 114540) | Freshwater microbial communities from Kabuno Bay, South-Kivu, Congo - kab_022012_11m | ecosystem: Environmental > Aquatic > Freshwater > Lake | place: Democratic Republic of the Congo: South-Kivu...
ATCACATTCAGGTACGTCCTTCTATCAGAGCCGACGCCAAATTTTAACCACGATTTTAAACGCTAATCAATAATGTTGTATTTTCTAAACACAACAGTCCTTTGTGTTTTCACACGCAGGAAGTTTTATATTTGTTGTTTTCCGTATATAACACTTTTCCTCGTGAATATTTCGCACGATTCAAGGTAAATTTACGGATAAACATATGTTGTTTTATAACAACGTTTTCCTTTGTGTATCACACGCGGGAAGCGTCTTGTATGTTTTATTCCGTATATAACACTTTCCTTCGTGATTTTTTCACACGATTCAAGTTTTGTCATACGGTACAAATATATTGTTTTTCAAACAACAATTTCCATTGTATTATCACACACAGGGAGCGCTTAGTATGTTTTATTCCGTATATAACAATTTCCCTCATGCATTTTTTCGCAGAAGTCCCAAATTTAGTTTAGAGCGAGTCTATTTACAGATTCCTGCTGTTCTTTTTCGGAATTCTTATTATAACAGCAGTGCATGCAACATGCGATGTATGACACTTTAATGATCATTGGCGGCCTGTTCTGGTCTATTACCTATATTCTCATTATCGCGTGGTTTTAAAGATAGAACGTATGGAATGCCACTGGCAGCCCTGTGCGCAAATATTTCCTGGGAAGGAATATTCTCTTTTATATATCCGCATTCCCCTCTCCAGCTTTATATTAACTACGTGTGGTTTTTGATCGATGCCGTTATCGTGGTGCAATTTTTAAAATACGGCAGGTCAGAATTCTCTTCTCTTTCAAAGAACAAATTCATTGCCATGTTCCTGTTCGCCTTAGCTACCTGCTTTGGCCTTGTTTTCTCAATTACCAGGGAATTCAATGACTGGCAGGGCGCATACGCAGCTTTCGGACAGAACCTGATGATGTCAGTCCTGTTCATCGTAATGCTTTATAACCGCAATGATCTCAGGGGGCAATCGATGTTCATTGCAGTTTTTAAAATGCTGGGTACTGCAATAAGCAGCCTTGCTTTTTACCTGTACCAGCCGATTTCGCAGGATTCTTTTATTTTGCCATTCCTGTTTATTTCGATCTTTATATATGATGTGATATATGTGATTTTAATCTATCAAAAATGTCAGGAACAAAACTTGTCTGTTTGGAGAGTCTGAAAAATAGGTTTGCATATGGATGCATGAGAAAGCCGCTGAAATAATTCCAACGCCTTTACTATCGTTTTATGAAAAATCAATCGTATTTTCCTCAATACACATACAAATTCCCATACGGTCTCAACGACAGTGGCACAAGCTTAGTGAACTTCCCGCTCATGACCTCATCAAAATTAAACCCGAAGTATTCGCAATACTCCTTGAGATATCCGCCAATGAGCTTCACATCATCCTCATTCAACGGAAGGCAGCTCACTTCTTTTCCGAGATGGTACGGGTCAACCGTCCCGCGGATATACATCACGCCGCCGTGCATGCCCGTTCCGACATAATCGCCAACAAGCGGGCTCTTTCCGTTCATGCCAAGAAGGATCATTAACCCGCCTGCCATGTACTCTCCAAAGAAGTCGCCTGCTGTTCCTCCTGCGATAATTACAGGGACCTGCTTTTTATATTCCTTCATGTGGATGCCTACACGGTATCCGACATCGCCTTTGATATACAACTTTCCGCCGCGCATGCCGTAGCCGATTATGTCGCCCACGTTTCCGTGGACAATTATCTCGCCTGCATTCATCGTGTTGGCAATGCCGTCCTGCCCATTCGCATTAACAATTATTTTTGGTCCGTTGATGAAGGCTCCCAGGTCATTGCCAGGTGTGCCGTTAATGGTGATCTTAACATTTTCGTTCAACCCGGCGCCGATATACCTCTGGCCGCCTATGTTATCAAGCTCAAATTCCTTTTCGCCTGCGGCGACAGCGTCCCGGATCATTTTGTTCATTGGCCTGTAATGTATGCCTTTTGCATTGATTTTCATAATGCGCCTCCATTCATATGATTGATCCGTGCGATGGGATGGAACACGGATTGTGCGGATACACACGGATTATTAGTATCCGTGAAAATCCGCCCGATCCGTGCCATCCATGTTCCAAGTCGTAATGGAGCTGCCATTTCATACATAGTAAAGGCTGAGCTTTGCACTCTTTGCGTACTTTGCGATGATTTGATCTGCGGTTTGTGATATCTAATAGCTAAATTATTCATTAAAATCACTGTCCTATTCCTGCATGTTTTATCCCCAGGATGTCCAGAGCCTCCTGGTTAAGTCCGACACCGCGCAGGCGTTCGCGGCTTCCGCGCAGTGACTCGATCGCATTTATGCCAAGTGAGCCCAGGACTTCCTGTATCTCATGACCCCAGGCCGTAAGCAGGTTGCACAGCCTGTCAGCCGCCAGGTCGGGATTCAGCCGGCGCACTAGTTCGGGTTTTTGCGTCGCAATACCCCATGCGCAGTTGCCCGTGTAGCATTTCTGGCACACGCGGCATCCCATCGCGATAAGCGAAGCTGTACCTATGACGCATGCATCCGCTCCAAGAGCAATCGCTTTTACCACATCTGCGCTTTGCCTGATGCTTCCACCTACGAGGATGGATGCGCGATTGCGTATCCCTTCCTGCCTCAACCTGTCATCAACGGCAGCGAGAGCAAGTTCCACAGGAATACCTACATGGTCTCTTATGATCATCGGCGCAGCCCCTGTTCCGCCCCGGAAACCGTCGATCATGACGATGTCAGCACCGGCTCTTACGATACCGCTTGCGATCGCGGCCACGTTATGGACTGCTGCGATCTTGACCGATACCGGTTTCTTATAATCCGTAGTTTCTTTTATCGCATATATCAACTGCGAAAGATCTTCGATAGAGTAAATATCATGATGCGGCGCCGGGGAAAGCGCATCCGTGCCCACAGGGATCATACGGGTTTTTGAAATATCCTCACCAACTTTTTCACCTGGAAGGTGTCCGCCTATTCCCGGCTTTGCACCCTGTCCGATCTTTATCTCAACAATGGCGCTGTTATTCAGATATTTGCTCGTGACACCAAAACGTCCTGATGCAACCTGCACGATGATCCTGTCAGTATAGCCCTCAAGATCCTCATGAAGGCCGCCCTCACCCGTATTCATTAGTGTTCCCATGCGCCGGGCTGCCATTGCAAGCGCCTTGTGGGCATTGAGGCTGATGGCGCCATAAGACATAGCTGCGAACACCACGGGTATATCCAATTTAACCTGCGGGGCAAGCTCTGTTTTGAGACTGATATTTGAACCCTCGCCCTCAAAATCGAGCAACTCAGGTTTTGCGCCAAGATATGTGCGAAGCTCCATTGGCTCCCGCAAGGGGTCAATTGATGGATTCGTTACCTGGCATGCATCAATAAGCATGTGGTCCCAGTATATTGGATACGGCTTGGGATTGCCCATACCAGTCAGTATGATGCCACCGCTCTCTGCCTGTTTCAGGATATTTCTCCTTATCTCTGGTGACCAGTTGTATCCATATTTATAATCAAGAGGATTTTCAGTGATCGTGATAGCGCTTTCCGGGCAGAAGGTTGCGCACCTGTGACATGCAACGCACTGCTTGTTGTTCGGTATGACCCTGTCCTTGAATTCGATAGCGCTGAAGCTGCAGTTTATTACGCATCGCTTGCATTTCCTGCACTTTTCATGATCTACATTAACAATAAATTCTGCGGGAAGTTGTGATTCCATTATTCCACCTCAGGTCTTAATTTCCCAAAAACAGGCGTTCCCGCCCTGGGACTCCAGACTTCATCAAGATCAGGCTCTATCTCACGAATTGCTGATTCTTCGGATGCCATGTAGAGCATATCGTCCTTGCGTGCGGCGGTCATGGGTCTTAATTTGATCCTGTCGTTCAAGCCGATCATACCACGACTGTGGCCGAGGATGATACTGAACGGGCCGTTCAAAAGCGAACTCCCATATACCTGCCTAAGAGCCGTTGCGACTTTTTTCTGTTCCGATTCCATGCGGTCGATATCTTTCCAGAAAGTAGCGGCCAGTGCCTGTACTGCCTTTTCGACAGGAAGTTTATGCTTCCTGACAAGGAGATCAAAAAGATACGCGATTGCTTCAGTATCCGTTCTTAATTCAAGCTTATATCCGAACATTTCAAGATAGCGCTTGTTTATACCGTATGATGATATCTCGCCATTGTGAACAACAGACCAATCAAGAAGCGTAAATGGATGAGCTCCCCCCCACCAGCCAGGTGTATTCGTTGGGAACCTTCCATGTGATGTCCATATATAAGCGCTGTATTCCTCAAGTTTGTAGAATTCACCGATATCTTCAGGATAACCTACACCCTTGAATGCTCCCATGTTCTTGCCGCTTGACGCCACGAATGCACCTTCAATATCTGAATTGATCTTCATGACAGTCTTTGTAACATAATCCCTTTCAGATTGGAACTCAAGCTTGTTCTCCGGAACTTCCAGGAAATATCTCCAGAGTATAGGGGGATTTGAAACGCCATTCTGCCTGCGAGTAGGGATGGCTTCATCCTTATCAACATTAAAGTAATTCTTAAAGAACTCTTCAGTATTCTCTTTAGCTTGCGCATTATCATACATCATGTGAAATGCATACATTTCTTTTCGCTTTGGATAAATCCCATAAGCTGCAAAGCCACCGCCAAGCCCGTTCGAACGGTCATGCATGCAGGCAATGGATTTAATTACGACACTGCCCCTAATGCGTCTGCCTTCTTCGCTCATCAATCCTGAAATTGCACATCCGGATGGTATTCCATCACACTTCATTTTCTTCTCCTTTTTGTATTATAAGCAATAATTTCTTCAAATCCTCTGCCCCGCTCTTAGGAGGTTCAGGGAGTTTCAATTTCTTTCTTACTGATGTCGGTTCACCCAGCCGCCCATCTTTCTTGAACATCTCAATACTTGCGGCAAAGCCTTGAGGGCCCTTTCCTCTTTCTATAGCAATATGTTTTAGTTTATCAAATATCTTATTCATGCCCATTTTCTGGGGACAGAGTTCATAACAGGTATAACAATCGACGCACCGCCAAATATTATGTGATCCTATCACTGCCTCCAGTTCACCTGTTAGCACCTTCCCTATTATTTCATTGGGGGCAAAATCCGGGTTCACCTTCACAACAGGACAGTCATTAACACATGCGGCGCATTCATAGCATTTGCGGACCGCCGGAAGGTCGAATAGCTCTTTTATCGTTTTCAAGTAGTTGTATTTTGAATCCCATTTCGCAAGGAAATCCGCCACCTCTATCCTGTGCATTTCCATGCCCAGTTCCTGCGTTGAAAATCCCATTGCAAGACCAAGCAATTCGGGATAAAAAATGATCGGGACATTGAGTTTTTCACCTGTTTTTTGCATCATGTACTGGCGGGAATCGTATTGCATGAAGCATGACGGGCACGTTAGTGACATGGCGTCTGCCTTTTTCATTACTTCCATGAGTTTCATCCGGGCCAGGGCTGTAGCTTCTTCGGGTTCATCAGCGGCATTGAGATTACCTCCGCAGCATAACATCTTTGTCTCATATTCAATGCTTTTTGCACCGAGCGCTTCGACCAGGGCATCGAACTTTTTAGGTTTATTGGGGTCGTCAAAGAAAATTGATGAACTGGGGCGCAGCATATGACAGCCATGATGGGTCGCTATTCGCATCCCTTCAAATGACTTTTTTATCTGCTGTTTTATCTTCGGAATACCGATATCATCATGAAGCACCTCCATCAGGTGTTTTACCCGGATCGTTCCCCTGAATTCAAGGCCTGATGATGCAAGTATGGCATTGACCTCTTTTCTTAAATGCGGATTTGTCTTTAATTCCGCATCAACGGATTTTAAAGTACTATAGCAGCCGTTGCATGGGATAAGAAGGTCATGACCCGCTTTTTCCGCCAGGGCAAGATTTCTTGCGGCTGTTACATGCCATGTAAGATCGCCGATCGGCTTTATAATGCTTTTAGTCGGGCAGCAGGTGGCTCCTTCAAGATCGTGGAGAACGCACCCAAGCTTTGAAAGGACAAGTCTTGTTGATTTCTCCATGAAGGGAAAACGTGCTGGGATGATACAACCTAAGAATAAAGTATATTCGGGCATTTTTTTCCTCTCGTTGGGGAAGCTGACGATAGCCGTAATAGTATATAAGCTTTACTCAGAAATAGGAAGGATACTGGCGGTTTATTATATTGGCATTATAATTAAAAGAATTAACTGCAAGCATGACTGGAAGGGTCAGGCTTGATGATTATATCTCCAAAATATCTAAAAAATACAGAATAATTTATGAGAGCGCCAATTTAATGACCACAAGCTTTTTAAAGGGATATTTCCATTAGGATATTAAGTTTACATAGTTGAAAAACATAGCATCCTATGTGAACATCATCCAGAGAGAAGTTGTTAGACTAGATATTTCATAATCATAAAATGGCCGCGAAGACTGATCGTGGCCAGATAAATCAAATGTTACTTATCATTAGAGGTTTGGGTTGTAAAATAAAGAGAAGGAGTCCGAAACTAATCAGGTACGTGATTAGCCCGGGATAGAGATAACTGCAGGATTGCAAAGCTCGAACCTGATGAAATCTGGTTCTAACACTATTCTTAAGGAGGGTACTAAATATGCAAAATTCAGATACAACAAAATATATCATTCATGCCACGATAAAAGCGGATGGAGTTATCGAACGCCCTGACGTTGTCGGGGCGATTTTCGGACAGACAGAAGGACTCATAGGCGCAGACCTTGATCTGAGAGAGCTTCAAAAAAGCGGGAGGATAGGACGGCTTGAGGTCAACATTAAGTCTAACATGGGTAAATCAGTCGGGACGATCGATATACCTTCAAGTCTTGACAAAGTTGAGACAGCAGTTCTTGCAGCCAGCCTGGAAACAATTGACCGGATAGGTCCCTGCATTTCCAATATTGCCATAGCGAAGATCGAAGATGTCAGGAGTGCAAAAAGAAAACAGATCGTGGATCGTGCAAAACAGGTGCTTACCGCCATGTTCGATGAAATGCTCCCCGAAAGCCAGGAGATCATTGATGAAGTGAGGCAATCCATAAGGATCGAGGAAATGACCACCTACGGGAAAGATAACATCCCCATGGGACCGAACGTCCTTGACTCTGATGCCATCATAGTTGTCGAAGGGCGGGCTGACGTGTTGAATCTTCTTCGATACGGTATCAAGAACTCAATAGCAGTTGGCGGGACAAATGTGCCGCAGGCAGTTGCTGACCTTTGCAAGAAAAAAACTGTTACAGCATTTACAGATGGCGACAGGGGCGGGGAATTGATCATCAAGGAATTGCTCCAGGTAGCAGATGTAGATTTCATTGCACGTGCGCCGGACGGGAAAGGTGTTGAGGAGCTTGTCCAGAAAGAGATCGTAAAATCATTGAGGCAGAAAATACCTGTTGAGCAGGCATTTGATTATTACCAGGTGAGCAAGAAGAGAAGAATTGCCATACTTGCCGCAACAAAGAAGAAAGGTGGAAAAAGTGAATCCGTAATTCCTGAAGACGTTGAAATAAAACCAGCACGTGAGGAAGTTACTGAATTCGAGCCACAATTGGAAAAACCAAGGCCAAGGATAGAATCAAGACAAGAATTCAGGGAACCAAGAGCTGAGCCCAGGCAAGAACCAAAACCGGAACCCAGGGAAGAACCAAAGCGTGAGAAAGAGGTTAAAGAAAGCCCATTCCAGGAACATATAAAAGAGTTAAGCGGCACCCTCAGCGCGCGCTTCATTGATGAGAATAATAATACTTTGAGTGAAGTGCCGGTTCGCGATCTTGCAACGGCCTTAAAAGACGCCAATGGCAACATAAAAAGCGTGGTGTTCGATGGCGTGATAACCCAGCGCATCGTGGATATTGCATCCGACAAAGGAATTGAGAATCTTGTAGGCGCAAAAATGGGAAGTCTCGTAAAAAGCCCTGCCTCGATCCATATCGAAACATCAAACCAGTTATAAAAAAATGATGTGGGTTGAACCCTGCCCGGACATCTTACCGGAAAAACCGTTGTTCCTGTGCATACTTGCAAATACGGAAACAGCGAAGATCCCGAATATCTCCGCGGCAGGGAAATCCCCGGAACTTACAGATTTTACTCCTGCCGCAGATGCAGAACTGGTTGAGACGGGAAATGCCATAAGCATCAACGAACCAGCGATGACACCATCAGGCGCTCCATCTCCTGCCGTCCTTACGAGGGCATCAATGCTGCTGACAGGGATTCCCTGCATTTTTATCAACTCAGGCCTTCGCGTTCGTCCCCGGATCCCAACCATCGATCTTAACAGCCAGCCGGGTGGAGATATCCGAAAAGGACGTGCTGTTGTGGATGCGCATGAAATTTACAGGAAATCCCGTGCACTTGGTGAAAAGCTCGGGAAGCTCTCAGATTTCGTGATGATCGGTGAAAGCGTGCCCGGCGGCACAACAACTGCCATGGGTGTGCTCAGGGCTCTAGGTTATGATGGTAAAGTATCATCCAGCTTCCCGAAAAATCCTCTTACTATCAAGAACAAAGTCGTGGAAGAAGCGATGAGACATTCCAGGATATCCTTCGGCAGCATGAGAGACAGGCCGCTTGACGCTGTGGAATGCCTGGGCGATCCAATGATGGCGACCGCTGCAGGACTTGTTGATGGGCTTAACCAGAAGACCGTGCTTGCCGGAGGAACACAGATGGTCTCGGTTTTGAGTATAATTAAACATCTTGGTCTTATGCGTGATGTTTCCATTGCAACGACCTGTTATGTTGCTGATGATAAAAGCGCAAATTTCAGGGAAATGACAGGCATTCTTGGATATCAGGCTTTTGCTGCGGACCCCGGTTTTGGAAAATCAAGGAGGAAGGGGCTTGCCATGTACGAGAACGGGGATGTAAAAGAAGGTGTGGGGGCAGGCGGCGCAATGTTTGCTGCCGCGATGATGGGTTTTTCCCAGAAGGAATTCAGGGATAAGGCGGAAGAAGTATGTGACAGTATCTTTGGGATATGAATTATTTCATAATATCCGTATCGATATTGGCTGCAAGTTTTTTCATTTTGGTATACCATTCGTCAATATTTCCCTGCACCATCTCTTTTAGCCGGGCAGGTTCAAGAGCTATGTATTCATAGTAATAGCCGCCATCTTTGATCGTTTTTGTCTCGCGGTGAACAAGCCCGCAGGTCATCAGGTTTTGAAGGGACCTGTAGGCAGTACTTCTCTCCCTGTTAAGGAGTTCGCCGAGGCGTTCTGCTGTAATTGGGCCCTTTGCTGCAAGCACCTTGTAGGAATCAATATCAATAGTTTTAAGCCCGAGGATACACTTTGCGATATCATCGCATTTGAAGTCTCCACGGATCATTTCAGGGATAGATCTTGGCATTGTGATCACGTGTTTTGCATGATTTATACAAAACCTATCTATACATCTAAGTTTAAATAACTTCTGAATGAAGGACCAAGGATCGATAATAGTTCTGGGATGCAAGAAATGCGGGAAATGTGACGGGATTTGTGAAACCGGCGCTTTGACACGTGTTGACGGAATAGCCAGGATTGATAATGAAAAATGTAACCTGTGCATGCGATGCATTAAAACCTGTCCAAATAAAGCCCTGGTATATCTCGATTGAGGCTAATATATTAAAGATGACACAATAATTTTATATTACCCTATCGCCAATATAGGGTTACGCTTAAAGCGTGAGGTGAATATATGGTATTAAGTTTAGGAACAGCTATAGTAGGAATAATACAATTAGTTATTTCAATAATACTTGCAGTTGTTGCATTGTATATTGGATTTTCGGTATTTGGAAAAATAACTAAAGGTATTGAGGAAGAAAAGGAAATTGCAAAGGGTAATACTGCGATAGGAATAATTTGCGCATCATTATTCATTGCGATAGGAATAGTTGTACAGTCTGGAGTTTCAGGTATTTCAGTGGGGATTTCACAGGCTATGAAAGCTGGCCTTCTGACAAGTGCAGGTATCGCGATAGTCATTATTAGTATACTTCAACTGGTACTTGGAATAGTGCTTGCAATTGTAGCGATCTATCTTGCATTAAATATACTTGACAAATTGACCACAGGGATCGATGAATTCGCAGAACTCAAGAAAGGAAATGTAGCCGTGGCTCTTGAGATGGCAGGTGTAATAATCACAGTAGCGATCATCATCCAGTCGGGTGTGCTTGGCATTACAGCAGCATTGCTCTAAAGCTTAAATCTCAGTTCAGTCTTTTTTCCTTTTTTTGTTTTTTTCAAAAGTATTTTTTATTTAGAGAAATCATTAAATAAACGCTTATATCCTGCCTTGACAATCCTTGTAAGTATGAAAGCAATAGAAAAAGCAGAAGGCATAGGAGGGATGCTCACAGCATTCAGGAAACTTGCGCGCGGTCGGAAAAAGATAACCTTCATAGGCTGCCCGGGCTGGTGCAATCCGTTCGCTGAACTTCTTGGATATGTTTTGCGCGATGCCGGAAAAGAGATGGTATTTATTCCCAATCTCAGGAAAGATATGGCAGCAAAGGTTGAAATGACCGATTATGGCATGCAACTCGGCGAAAAGGCAGATCCTTCTTCTGATACGGTCGTTCTCCTTGGAGGGCTTGCGATGCCCAAAATGGAAGTAGATGTCAATGGCCTGAAAGCCATGATAGAAGAAATAACCATGGGACAACCCGACCCTCAAATTCTTGGCGCCTGCATCGGAGGGGTTTTCGTGAAAGCAGGCTGGGATAAATCGATCGATTTTGATTATCTCATAGATGCCGACATGGAAGTTGTCACTTACGGGTTCAAATAGGAATTATGAACAAACTCGCAAAACTTTTTATAAAAACAAGCCTGGTGTATCTTGCCATTGGCGCGATCCTGGGTATGCTCATCATCATTGGCCCTGGATACAGCTTCATGCATTCACATTTTGCCCTGGCAGGATGGATATCTTTCATGGTTTTCGGTCTTGCTTATGAGTGCATCCCGCGCTTTAGCAGTAAACCCCTTTTTAGCAGGAAACTCGGAATGCTGCAATTCTGGCTCGCTAATATAGGTTTGATCGGGCTTTCGATTTCATATCCACTTATGAGGATGTATATGTTAAAAGGGCAGGATACTTCGGAAGCATTTATTGCTGTTATGATCTCTGGCCTGATAGAAGTTATTTCATATTTCATATTCATATATAATATCTGGAAGTCAATGGATAATCAAAGTTCATCGAAATAGTGTATTGAAAGGATTCAGAGGATAGACAGGATACGATTTAAGTGGCAAATGACATAGAACACGGATTGCGCGGGATGCCACGGATCCTTGAACATTCATGCAATCTGTGTCATCCATGTTCGATTAATACTTTAGATTGAAGTAGGTTGAGGTAACAACAATGGAATGGAAACCCGATGCTTTAAAAGAACTCGAAAAAGTCCCAGAACATGTTCGGAGCATGGCAAGAATGGGTATTGAAACCGCTGTCGAAAAGAAGGGAAAAAACATTGTCACCATTGAAGATGTGAATGAAGCAGAGGCTCAATTTAAGGCCATAATGGGAAAAGGAGAAAAAGAAGAAAAAACTACAAAGATCGCAGTCGTGCGCTGCGATATCGTAAGCGAAACATGTCCGGGGGTCGCATGTTTCAAAGCATTCAACAAACGAAAGGTGCATTTTGAGCAATACGGCAAGAATGCTGAAATCATCGGATTTTTCACATGCGGTGGATGCCCCGGGAGGAGAATTTTCAGGCTTGTGGATAGCCTAATGAAACATGATGTGGATGTAATTCACCTGAGTTCGTGCATGATGCTTGAAAAAAGCTATGCGAAGTGTCCGCATATTGAAGAGATAAAGCAGATGATATTCAACAAAGGCGTGAAACTGATGGAGGGGACGCACCACTGAATACAATAACAGAACTTTTATCCCTTAGGAACCTCTAAATATTGTTTAGAAAACTGAGACATTCTAATTTCATTTGGGAAAATGGAATAAGGACTACAGAGTACTCAGAGAGCACAGAGCGTTACCTTATTCTCTGTGTCCTCTGTGCCCTTTGTGGTTTTTCAATCCAGACAAAATGGAATATCTCAGAAAGCTTTATTGCTGTTCGTAACAATACGAATAAATAAGAGGATATTATGACAATAACAAAAGAAATGACAATAGAGGACGTGGTCAGTCAGTATCCAGAGACCATGATGGTTTTTATGAAACATGGTCTCCACTGTGTTGGGTGTCACGTTTCTGCATTTGAAAACATCGAAGACGGCGCAAAAGCGCATGGAATTAACGTGGATGCCCTGGTGGATGACCTGAATAAAGTCATCTCGTCAAGAAAGAAAAAGTCATGAAATAACTGTGCCAGCTTTTCCTGCAAGCGCCAGAAGAGCCTTATCAAGGCTTGAGATGATCGCGGTCTTGCCGCCGGATCTTACAAATTTCACAGCGGCAAGTATTTTTGGTTCCATGCTCCCCTTCCCGAAATGTCCTTCTTTCAAGTATTGTTCGCCTTGCGAAACTGTTATTTTGTGAAGATCTACCTGGTTTTTCATTCCATAATATAGCGCTGCATTCTCAACATCGGTAAGTATCAATAAAATGTCAGCACCGATATTCGAGGCCAGGAGGCTTCCCGTCAGATCCTTATCAATGACAGCTTCAACCCCCAGAAGCGAACCTTTTTTTTCAACTACAGGGATACCCCCGCCGCCTGCCGCAATGACTAATACGCCCTGTGAAATGAGCTTTTTGATAGTGCTTTCTTCCACGATCTTAAGCGGTATCGGGGAAGGGACAACCCGTCGATATCCTTTTGAATCATGAACCATCTTCATGCCATTGGCCATCAATATCTTCGCCCTTTCTTCTGTATAATAAAGACCTATCGGCTTTGTGGGGTTCTCGAATGAACAACATGATTCATCTACGACCACCCGGGTCAAAACCGTAACAACCTCCTTATTGATACCGATCTGTGACAGCATGTTCTGGAGAGACTGCTGCAGCAAATATCCAAGCATACCCTGTGTCTGGGCTCCACAAATATCGAGGGACTGGGGATGCACAAGTCCGCATTCTTCCTGCATTGCAAGGATATTGCCGATCTGGGGTCCGTTACCATGTGTCAAAACCACATCATTACCATCACTTGCTATCCGGGCTATCTCCCTGCATGTTCCATCGATCTTTTCCTGTTGCTCCCCGGGATGTCCGCGTTCAGGATTTAATATTGCATTTCCCCCGATCGCTATTACTATGCGGCTCATATTTTTAATTTAATAGGCGGCTTTTGCTTATTATTTGTTCCTCTCATGCCGGTATTTTCAGCTTTTTTCCACTGGTCATTAAAATGCTCCATATACGACTCAAATATTCCGTCTCTGCTGTGCATGAATTCCATGGTCGGGCAAGCTCTTCTTCTCTTATTATATAAATAAGGTGTCACTCTCATCAGATTTTCATCTATTATCGTCATGGCGCATGTAGGATAATTATCATAAAATCTTATTTCTACATTTTGTTTAAATTCATCATTTATGTTCGCTATAAACTCTTTTTCAAGATTATAGAGGCGGATTATTTGACCTTTGAGATTTTCATTATTTTCATCTCTTTCCCGATATGCTACATGCGGTGAATCCGGATTCAAGATCAGGATCTGCAATGTACATCCCTCCTCTACAAGGGACTTAAGTCTTGTCCATTCGTCGCTATCCGGATAGAAATAATAATTGAGCGTTACACCCAGCAATTTAATGTTCTTTGTAGCCATATCCAGGATATCGGAACTTCCTCCTTTTTTATACACATTTACAAGTCCGGATTTCCTGACCGATTCACTTATTGATTTTACCTTTTCACAGTGTTGTGTTATCATGGCCATGAAGTTGGTTCTCACAAATTCTTCAATAAGGTCCATCATATTCCTGCGTAAGAAGTATTCATAGAATAATATCGCAAAACCGATAATGATCAATGCGATCCCAGCTTCTTTGAACACCTCCTCCCTGATAATGGAAATGAAGTCCCTGCCCGGCGATACAAGTATTATGATCGCAGCGCCAGAGATAAGAATAAATAAAGACAGCAGAATTATCCTGTAAAATAGAACCAGTTTTAATAATTTCTCTGCTATTTGTGCCATTTATCTCACTCAACCCATCTATTATAATTATATAAGCAACATCGTATTTTAAACTTTTGTATGCCGGTTTATATTATTCTTTTTCAGGTTAATTGGAGTCCGAAAGTACAAAACACTGGCAATTAAGCTTTTTCTCGCTGGCTTTTTCCATTACCCTTTGCGCCATGCCTCCCGATGCAAAAACAACCACATTCAAACCCCGAAGCGCTGCAAGCATTGCCGACTGTATCACATCGAACTCAAGGTCGCATTTCATCCCCATCTTATTAACGAGAGCTTTTGCGGAGGTGCCCATCGCGCCTATCTTTTTGCTCCTGTTCTTATCAAGTATATCACGGACTTTATCCAGGTTCACAGCCCTTGATCCGCCTTCGATGACGCCAGGAACCCTGATCACAGTGATCTTTCCTGTCATTTGCCCTATGTTTCCCACAACTTCTTTTACCGCTATATCTTCACCGATTTTTCCATCGAACATGGCAATTCCGGTTACGCCACCTTTTTCTTTGCAGGCGACAAGCATCCCGTCTTCCACCTTGAGTGAAACGCGATCTCCTGCTTTTATTTCACACACTGATATCGCACACCTGACATTCATTACGCTGACACCGCCAAATGAATCCATAAGATCAAGAACAGAAAGCGGGACTTCACCTTTTGAAATCCCCCTGGCCCTGAATTCGCGATACGTCTGGACTATGACGGGCTGCTTCAATCCGGCTTCCGAAACCAGTTTTTCATCAGAAAAAATATGCCTGGGAACTCCTGACCTGAAGACCTTTCCCCGGTTGAGAATATAAATACGGTCCGCCCAGCCTGCCGCAAGGTCGCAATCGTGTGTCGAAATGATAATTGTTTTTCCGTCGTTGTTCAACTCATCAAGTATTCCCATTGTGTCCGTGAAGCCTCCTGCATCCATACCCGATGTAGGTTCATCAAGAACAAGAACATCAGGTTCCATGGCAACGACCCCGGCTATTGCCACTCTTTTTTTCTGGCCGCCGCTTAGGTTTGCCGGGTTCTTTTTTGCAAGTGGTTCAATATCGAACCTGTGCAGCACATTATCCACACGTTCCTTTACTTCCTGCTGCGATAATCTCAGGTTCCTGGGACCAAACGCAATGTCCTCAAAAACGGTTGGAGCAAATAACTGGTGATCAGATTCCTGGAAAACAAGACCAACCCTTTTTCTTACTTTATCGATATCGGCACAATTGATATTCTCCCCGAATATTCTCACCTCTCCCCTGGCGGGTTTAATAAGGCCATTAAAGTGATAGAATAATGTGGTCTTCCCGCTGCCATTCGGACCAAGCACTGCAACTTTCTCTCCTTTTCTTGCTTCAAAATCCACACCCGACAGGGCGCTTGTCCCGTCTGCATAAACATATTCAAGTCCTATCGTTTGTATCGCAGTCATATTACCTCATAATGATCCTGTCGATCCAAAACAGGATGATGATGCCTGCCGATAACGCAAATCCCATGACCATATCATTATTGCTCAAAGGCCGGTGTGAAATTAGATTTTGATCGTGTTTCCAGCCGCGTGAGATCATGGCCCTATAAACTTGGTCGGCTCTTGTAAACGCACGAGCGATGAGCGCCCCGGATATGGTGGCGATATTTTGTATTTTCTCCCTGAATCCGCAGCTTCCGGAAAAACCGCACCTTGACTCCTGCGCCTGTTTCATTTTTCTTGACTCGGTTGAAAATGCCTTTATATATCTTATCATTAATGAAGAAATGTCTATTATCGCCGCAGGTATCCTGTACCATCGCATGGCGTCAAGGATATCTGTTTCAGAAGCAGTCGAAAGCATCAGGATTATTAAAGAGGTTGCTGCAATAACTCTTGAAAATACCAGGAATCCATATTCAACTCCTTCTTTGTATATTGAAATGATCCCGATATCGATCTTTGTTGAACCGTAAGTCAAACCCTGGATAATGATTATAAAAAGAGAAAGAACGACCGGAAAGACCAATTTCCTCCTGTAATCCCCAAATTTATTGATTTTTATCGAAATAAGTATGCAGGCAATAGAAATTCCAATTGGTATGTACCAGTGACCCATAAGTGTGATGGAAATGATAAGAAAGAACAGGATATATAGCCTGATCCTTGGGTCTATGGGGTATCCTGATGCGGTTCTTTTCATCCTGATATATTTGCCAATTATGACAGATATGAAAAAAGTTATCGTTATTATGACCCCGTTCAAAGGGTCTCCAGAAAGCCATCCAGGCATCAGTTCTTCCTCCTTAGATCACTCAGGAAATATCCCGTAAAAAGACCTCCGGTTATGCCTACCATGGCAAATCCCAGCGGCTCTCCGAGAAGCGCCATCAATCTGACCCCGATCCCGTCAGGCGATGCAGACGGCGCAGCCTGTGTTTCAACTGTGCCGTCGGTTCCCGCCATTTTTGCACCATCCAGATAACCCGCATATGCACCTATTGCGATGATCGAAGTAATTGAAAACATAAGCAGCAGTGCAGTTTTTGTGAACCTGTCGAGGGGAGATGGAACAGCGATTTTGTCCATGTTCCCGGTTTCAGAAATATACTTTATAACATAACCGGTAAACGCAAATTCTGCAAATGCCAGGGGCAATTGCGTGGGAATGAATCCCAGTGAGTATAATTTCCAGTAATGCGTGACATTCCCCGGATTCAGGGAAAGTGCGAGTTCAAGGGCTGTTGTCATGTATGTAAGGATGCTGCCGACAAGTCCTGCCATTCCCGCAGAAAACCATAAAGGAGAGATGTTTTTAAAGAGCCTGTATGTAAAATAGCCCCCGAAAGTCCCCACGATTCCCATTGAAAAAGTATTTGCGCCAATTGTCGTTAAGCCGCCGTGCGCCACAAATGACTGGAAGAACAGCGCGATCGCACTTATCACGACAGTTGCGAACGGCCCAATAATGATGGAAGCCATGGGCGTTCCCACAGGATGGGATGATGAACCCGTAACAGGAACCGGGATGTGCCAGACCGAGATCACAAAAACCACTGCGCCTAAAAGGGCTATTCTTGGAAGATATACGGGGTCGTCTTTGATGCGCTTATTGATAATCCGAAGACCAAGGGCAATAAAAATGGCGGAGATTGCGAACCAGAAAAAAATCCATTCCGGTTTAATAATTCCATCTGAGATGTGCATATTGGCCTCGTAAACAAGTGAAGTTGTTTTCACTAAAGTTTACTTGATATAAATAGTTGGTGATTTCTGGCTGTTAAAATTGTGCTTTGAAAAGAGATACAGAAATCAATAGACAACAAAAAGCAGCTCCCGAAGAGGTTTCGTATTAATAATGTGCTCATTGATGTGGATTATTCATATCAAACAAAACTCGAAGAACTCAGTGATGATGA
>Ga0172368_10003930_pt1 | contig 17561 bp, 23 predicted proteins | sample Lak11m_FD_114540 | JGI IMG/M metagenome (GOLD analysis project Ga0172368, IMG submission 114540) | Freshwater microbial communities from Kabuno Bay, South-Kivu, Congo - kab_022012_11m | ecosystem: Environmental > Aquatic > Freshwater > Lake | place: Democratic Republic of the Congo: South-Kivu...
ACGGCCACCACCGGCCATGACTGGCCGGCCTGTGATCACGAAACCCACCTTCGTGGGTTGGGCCGATCCCGCGACGGCGGGATTCGTGAACGCTGCACGACGATTCATCGCCGGCCGCCCACTACGTCACAGGCGTCACCTTCACCAGCGCGCAGTCGTGAGGACCAACGCTTGCCACGTAGCTGCCGCGGAACGCACCGATCTCCTCATCCGTCCACAGATCGCTCACAACGGCTTCGCGCCGGTCGTGCAGGCCGGCGCTTTCCCAGGCGAGCGGCACGAGACGCTCCTCGTTGTCGGTACGGTTGAACAGGCCCGCGGCCACCGAGCCGTCATGGAGCGGCTTTGCCCACACCTCGCCGTGCAGCCACGGCTCGCCGATCCGTCTCGCCTGGACGCCCAGCGGGTCCTGGTTCACGGCGATGGCGCCCTTCGTGGTCAGCAGGCCCTTGACAAACGGTGTCATGCTCCGGACATCACAACCGATCATCAGCGGCGAGGCCAGCAGGCACCAGAGGCCGAAGTGGGTGCGGTACTCGGCGTCGGTGCATCCGCCGGCGAAGCCGACGTTGCCCTTGCCGTAGAGGCCCACCACGAGCATGTCGGGGTCGTTCCACCGGTTCGGCCCCGCGTAGGCTTCCAGGCCGTCCTGGCTGAAGCCGATGTCCACGATGCTCTTCCATGAGTCGACGATGTCGCCGGTCGTTCGCCACATATGCGCGCCGCACGACGCGGCCCACTTCCAGGGCTCGTCCCGGCCCCAGTTGCACATGCTGTAGAGGATGGGGCGGCCTGTCTGGCGAAGGGCCTGACCCATGCGACGATAGAGCATCTTGCCGTCGGCCCCTGCGGGCTTGTAGCAGTAGTCGTACTTCAGGAAGTCCACGCCCCAATCCGCGAAGGTGCGCGCGTCGAGTTCCTCGTTGGCGAAGCTGCCCGGGTAACCGGCGCACGTCTGGGTGCCCACGCAGGAGTACATGCCGAACCTGAGTCCCTTGGCATGGACGTAATCGGCCAGGGCCTTCATGCCCGAAGGGAACTTGCCGGGGTCGGCGACGATCCGGCCGTCCGGCCCGCGCTCGCGCAGCGACCAGCAGTCGTCAATGACGACGTAGCGATAGCCGGCGTCCTTCAGGCCGGTGTCGAGGAAGGCGTCGGCGGTCTGCCTCACGACCTCCTCGCTAATATCGCCTCCGAACGTGTTCCACGAGTTCCAGCCCATTGGGGGTGTGGGCGCGAGCATACGGACGACCTCCTTGTGCGTAGTTGCGACGCCTGGCTACTTCCGCGCTGCGTGGCGTGGCTCCTGCGCTCGCGCGCCGGTGGTACCATGTGGACATGCACTCCACATCAGTGGCCCCGAGCCGTCCGGTAACGCGGACCTCGATCGCCGATGCAGCCTTCGCCGTCATCGAGCGCGGTGGCTCGTCGTGGTACGTGGGCCTCTTTGACTTTGTGGACGACTTCCGGGAGACGCGCGACGCTCGGCTGATTGAGACGCCGCCCACGAAGGCGCTGGAGCCACGCCTCTACGCGATCTTCGCATGCACGGTCGAAGCGCTGTGCCACGAGCTCGGGATTGCCACGCCGGCCTGGGTGCTCGACACGGAACCCCTCAAAGAGCCCTGGTTCGTATCGGGCATCGAGAACCTGAAGGCCATGGCGCTCGTCGAGTCGCCGGCCTACTTCCGGCGCCGAAACGTGTTCGTACTCGGCAACTTCCTGGACCGAGCCTGACGCATGCTGACATCGAGCCGCATCTCCGAGCTGTTCCATGCGCTGAACGATGAGCTGGCCTCCGATGGGGTGATCGGCGAGGTGCTCCTGTGCGGCGGGGCGGTGCTGTGCCTCGTCTGCGGTGCGAGAGAGGCAACCAAGGACGTAGACGCCGTCTTCGCCCCCACCGAACAGGTGAGGGCAGCGGCGGCGCGGGTGGGGGCGCGAACAGGCGTCGCCGAAGACTGGCTGAACGATGCAGCGAAGGGCTTCTTCGGATCGGACCCGCCGGCGGGCCCCTGCAGTGGGCAGATAACGCGCTAGCCCGCTCGCGTCTTCACCGTCGCCTTCGACCGTGTTTCCTGCAGCTGCAGGTCCGCCTTGCGGTTCTCGAGGATGCTGAGCGATAGCTCGACGACCTCTTTGGCCTCGTCGGGCGTCATGCAGCCGACGGCAACCATGTCCTGAGGCCGGAGGGTATTCCAGACGAAGTTGAATGCCTGGAACGGCCTGACCTGGCCCGAGGCCATGGGCTTGATCGTCATCACGGGCTTCTTTGCGTTGTGGATGATCCGTTGGGTCCAGTCCACCTCCAGCGGCATGAGGAAACCCATGGAGTTGTAGATGCAGATGTAGGTTTCCGCGTCCAGGCCCGTCTCGTCCGTGAAGACGATCGTCTGCGGCAGGTGGGTGCTGAGCCCCGGAATGAGCCCCCTCTTCCGCATCTCGGCGAAGACCGGCGCCATGTGGCGCACCTCGCGCGCGCAGTTGTCCACCAGATCGTCGGTCGTGCTCGTGTGGGGCATGCAGAATGTGGCCCCGCACGCTGCCTCGGCATCCAGGAGTTCACGGATCACGTCCATGTCGAAGCCGTTCGCCGCGGTCGAGCGATCGTGGGGCAGCGAGGGCGTCGAGACAATGATGCACTTGCGGCGCGTTCGCTGTTCGGCTTCCTTGACCCCCGCTTGCAGGAGCTCATTGCGCCCGAAGGCGATCACCGCGTCCACGCCTGCGCTCATGAAGACCTCGAGCAGGTCCGCCAGCTTCCGATAGTCGCTGAAGCTCTCGTGGATCAGCTTGTCCTTGGATGGCGTGCAGTGGCTGTAGCCGAGAAACCAGTTGCTGCCTATGATCATGCGCGGCATGGATACGCCGCCGACGACGGTGCGCGGAAAGTCGGTCATGCTTCACTCCAGGTATCGTGGTGTCGGGTGGCTAGTTCTGCGCCGCCGGCCGGCTTCCCTCCTGTCGGACGGACCGCATGGGTGCGTGTCACGGTTTGTGATGAAGGTCGCGCCGTTGACTGGAGGGCGTTGCGCTGCCGGGAGGGCGAGGCTCCTGCCGAGCCTGCAAGCCGACGGCAGACCGCGGCTCGGCGGGAGCCTCGCCCTCTCCAATCGCTGTGCTGTCACTTGGCAACCGTCCCAGAACATAACACGCACGGGACCGCATGCAGGCGCTGCACAGGCGTCGGACGTTGCCTGTGCCGTGCTCGGGTACAATCCAGACCTCCAGGCCATGCCGCTGGAGCATCGGCTCTCCGAACGTATGGCGGGGGGTCACGGGAGACGCACATGCCTATGTACGCCGGTGTTTGCGAGACCAACATCACGCCGCCTCTGGGCGTGTGGATGGCCGGATACGCCTATCGCCCGACGGGCTGCACTCTGGTGCACGATGAGCTCCACGCAAGGGCTGCCGTGTTCAACGACGGTCACGCTGCGGTGGCGATCCTCGCCCTGGATCTGATCGCGCTACCGCGCGACCTCGTCGAGCGTATACGCGAGGGCATAGCGTCGGAGGTGGGCCTCGAGCCCGAGGCCGTCATGCTCAACTGCAGCCATACGCACGGCGGGCCGAACCTGGGGGTCTACAACGCCATGGGCTCCCGAGACCCGGCGTATGTGGACGTGCTGGTCCGGAAGCTGGTGGGGATGACGCGGCAGGCCGCGGAGACCATGAAGCCGGCCGTGCTTGCCTATGGCCGCGCACCGGTTCAGATCGGCATCAATCGGCGCCAGACGAACGGCGAGTCAAAGCGCACGGTCATCGGCCACAACTTCGCTGGGCCTGTGGCGCCCTACGTGGACGTTCTGAGCCTGTCGCTTCCTTCCGGCGGCACGTTCGGCCTACTGTTCTCGCACGCGTGTCACGGCACGACTCTCGGTGGCGACAACCTTCGGATCACGGCGGACTACTGCGGCTATGCGGCCGACCATGTCCGTGAGGATGGTCACGCGGCCATCACGCCGCTGTTCCTGCAAGGGTGCAGCGGGAACATCAATCCGTTTCGCCGGGGGACGTACATCTCGGCCGCCAGCAACGGGCGAGTCGTGGGCGAAGCCGCGCGCCATGCTTGGCGCGACGCAAGCGCGCTCTATGACGATGAGCCCCTCAGTTTCGAGGAGCGGACCGTCGAGATGCCGCTCCGCGGTCCCCGGCCTGCCGAAGCGATCGAGACGGAGATCGCCGAGTGGGACGGGAAGCTCAGCGCCGCCAAGGCCGCGGGCGACATGGGGGCGATCCTCAACGCCGAGGGCATGCTCGCGTACTGCCGCATGGAGAAGGAGCTGTCGGAATCCGACCGGGCCTCGCACACCATGCCGTTCCCCATACAGGTGCTGAGCATCGGGGGCGCGCGGTTCATCGGACTGCCGGCGGAGGTGTTCGTGCAGTATGCGCTGGACTTCGATGTTCAGACCGACCAGCCCGTGTTCCCGCTTGGGTGTACCAACGGCGCGCTGAACTACCTGCCGACTGCGGCGGACTACGCGTACGGCGGATACGAGGTAGAGCACGCGCACAGGTACTACAACAGCCTCATGTTCGCGCCGGAATGCGAGCAGCTCGTGCGCCAGACCGTCTACGAGATGATCGGCGTGGATAAGCCGGATCTGACGCCCTACGCCGTCTAGCCGCTGCCGGATATCAGGTCGGCCACCCTCTCGACCCGCGCGAAGTCGGCGTTGGGCGGCACGTTGTCGCTCATGCCCAGGATGAAGCCCCGGCGCCCACGAAGCGGCATGACGATCTCCTCGATGTAGCGGTCGAACTCGTCCGAGGTGCATCCCTCCTCGCAGACCAGCACGGAGGGGATGCCGCCCTGCAGGACGACGTTGCCGTCGAGGGCGCCGATCGCGTCGGCGAGAGTGACATCGGCCATGGGCGCGGTTACGACGGCCTCAACGCAGTCGAGCCCGCATCCCGGGACGAGGGGGAGGAGGTGGTGGGTGCGCCCGCACCAGTGGCCCTCGAAGACCTTGCCGTGCACCCGCGTGTGCCGCGACACCTCCTGATAGAAGGGGATTGCGTACTCCCTGAACAGCCGCGGCGGCAGGGTCCACTCGTCCATGTTGTCGCCGGTAGCCACCACGTCGCCCGGCCCCTCCGCGAGGATGCGAAAGCCCTCAACGAACCGCTCGAACCACACACCGATCAGGTGATCAACCTCCGCACGATGGTCCGCCCAGAGGTAGTAGGCACTGGCGTAGCCGGCGTTGTTCTTGGCGAACTCGATGAACGGTACGCAGAACCCGCCGGTGACGACGACCCCGTCGTCGCCGGTATCCTCGAGCGCCTGCAGTGCCGGACCGTAGTCAGCCTCGTACCGCGTCGCTTCCGCGACGTAGGTCATGACTCTCAGGCTCTCGAGGTCCTTGACGTAGTGCTCGCCGAGGAAGCGGCTTCGGTGGGCGCCCTCGGTCGGGAACCAGGCCGCGCGGATCGAGCCGATGGGAGTGTGGAACCAGTGCACGCGGGCGTCGCCTTCGTCGGTCCACTCGCCCTGGACCGTTGGGTCCAGTGTCGTCTTCAGGGCGCCGGCACGGTTCCAGATGGACGCGCCGACGGCGCGGACGATATCATTGCGCGACAACCCCTCGAACTGCGGCGGGACCGAGCCCTCGGCGCGGTTCACCGCCAGCCAGTAGTCGAAGTTCGGAGCCCAGACGAGCTCGCCGACCTGCTCGTTGCGCAACGCGCGTAGGTACCGTTCGCGCTTCGTCATGCACCCATAGTAGCATAGGCTTCCAGCCTGTGCTACTGGCCGGCAATGCGCGAACCCGGTGATCGAGTCTCTATGGTTCATTGTCAAGCTCCGACGTTGGCTTGCTCGTCGCTCTGCGCGACGACCTCGGCAACGTCGGAGCGAGGCGGACGATGGTATACACGCTCGGGGTCGTAGGCGACCTTCCGAGCGTGGATGGCCCAGCAGACGCGGGCCATCTTCCTTGCCACCGCACACAGGGCAGCCGTGGTGGAAAGCCCTTTCTCGCGTTCGCGCTCGTACTGCATGACAAACGGGCTGCCACGGCTCCGGAGAGACGATTGAGCACAGCAGTAGAGCAGACGCCGCAGTTCGGCATCGCCATGTTTGGTCAGCCCCCGGTTGCTGCTGCTGCCGCCCGACTGGACCACCCGTACGTCCAGCCCGATGAATGCCACGAACTGGTCGGGATGGGTGAAGTCCCGCGCGGACAAACACGAAGCCACAGCAGCAGCCGTGACGGGACCCACACCGTGGATCCTCGCCAGCTGCCGAGCCGAGGACAGTTCCGGTGATGTCCTCACCAACTGCCCCAGGCGCACATCGGCCTGACGCATCTGTGCCCGTATGGCGGCCATCGCAGGCTCCAGCACGGACTTGGAATACGGCATGGACCGGCACTGCTGAGACATCGTGGCCAGAGCCTTCGACAGGCTCTTGCGCGTCTTCACAAGCTGGGCGATCTCTTCGTGCACCTCGGTCCTCAGGGGATACGGGCGCAACGGACGCGACAGCGCGAACAATGCCAGACCCGCACTGTCTATCGTATCCGTCTTGGCTCGAACGTTGAGACTGCGCAGGAACTGCTTCGCCTCGCGAGGAGGCGCCAGAAGCACCGTTCTCCCGGCAGCCCGACCGTGAGCAACGGCCTGTAGACTGTACCTGCCTGTGGGCTCCAGGACCCATGCTGCCTCGGGACGCGCCCACCTGGCGATCTGCGCCACGCCTTCCGCCGTGTTCGGAAACGTCCGCTGGGCGAGGGGTCTCTGCGTTCGGTCGCAGAGGCTGCACGCAAGCTCGTTCTTGCTCACATCAATGCCAACGACTATCTCGGGGATCATGATACGTTCCTTCCTTGCCCCCGACCAACTTGCCGACCATTGGCGGTCATAGACGCCGGTCTCCTCATCGGTGGTGGGCACTGTGGACCTGGTGTACTCGACCTGTCCGTCTCATGCGGACGTAGCCTTCAGGACCATCACCTACAGTGTCCACCACCAGGCCACCATCATACAAGTAGTCGAGCGCGGACGCCCCGGTGGTCGAGTGGTCGAGCGCGACTGTCCCCGGTGGTCGAGTGGTCGAGCGCGGTGGCGGGCGTATGGTGACAGGGAGGGCGTGTGTCGCGCTCGACCGATCGAGACCACGGGGGCGGGAGCGATCGCGTAGTGGTCTCGATACGCTTCGCTACTCGACCACCGGGGGACGCTTCGCTACTCGACCACCGGGTGCGCTTCGCTACTCGACCACCGGGGGGGTACCGCCTGGTCGTCGCCGTCGGGCGTGCGCTGCCACGAATCGTGACGCGCAACGCTGCCGCCGTAGGCAGGACTGCCGGCCGCAGGCGCAGAACACGACCGGGGGGTTCGGCCCTACCATGAACGACACCAACCGTCCAGGAGCGTAACTACATGACTCATCGCGAGCGATTCCGCCGCCTGATGCACTACCAGAGCGTTGACCGCGGCATCCACTGGGACTTCGGATACCTGACCGAGGCGATGGACCGCTGGGTGGAGGAGGGACTGCCCGGGGAGGTCGGCTGCGCCGATGTGCCCGGCGACCGCATGGGCCGGATCAGCGCCTACTTCGGCAAGGACCCGACGATGCACGTCCCCGTCCACCTTGGCCTCCATCCCGGCTTCCCCTACGAGGAGATCGAGGTACGAGAGCGGACGGTCATCCACCGCGACGGCGACGGCAACATCGTCGAGGAGATCAAGGAAGGCGAGCATACCATCCCCCACGTCATTGACAACGGCCTCAAGAGCCGGTCCGACTGGGAGAAGTACAGGGCCATGCTGGACCCCTCAGACCCGGCCCGCCATCAGTGGGACTACAAGGCGATGGCAAGGCAGTACAACGAAGCCGACGTGCCGGTCGTGATCGGCATTGGCTCCTTCGTGGGCTGGATACGCAACTGGGTGGGCGCGGCCAACCTGGGCTACCTCGTCTACGATGACCCGGACCTCTTCTCGGAGATGGTGAACACGCTCTGCGACCTCTTCGTCGCCATGCTTGAGCCGGCGCTCAGGGAGATCGAGGTGGACCTCGCCTGGGGATGGGAGGACATCTGCTTCAACAACGGCCCGCTCGTCGGCCCGAACATCTGGCGCAAGTACGTCTCCGAGCCCATGTCGCGGGTCTGTGGGCTCCTTCGTCGCCACGGGGTGGATGTGATCCTAACCGACTGCGACGGCAACGTCCAGGCGCTGGCGCCCGTCTGGCTGGAGGCAGGGCTCAACGGAATGTTCCCCTGCGAAGTGGCCGGAAACTCCGACGCGGTCCTACTGCGGCAGCAGCTCGGGAAGGACGCTCTCCTCTTCGGGGGCTTCAACAAGCGTATGCTCAAGAGCAAGGAGACGATCCTGGAAGAGCTGCGCCGCTTGACCCCGCTCGTCGAGGACGGCGGTTTCATCCCGTTCATTGACCATCGGATCCCCGGGTATGTATCCTACGAGAATCACCGGTACTATGAGCGTGAGAAACTGGCGCTCCTGGGCTTCAGCAAAGAAGAGGTCGAGGCCATCCAGCCGCTCAGAGGCATGGACGCGGCGCTCAAGTCGGTCTACTGAGCGCCGAGGACGGGAGGAGGGACGCAATGGACGAGCAAGCACGGATGACGAGACGTCAGTTCGTCGAGGGGGCTGCCGCCTCCGCGGCATTGCTTGGTACCGGGTCCTGGGCGTGCGGGCGCGCGCTCGGGGCGAACGGCGACATCCGCGTCGCCGTCGTCGGCTTCAATGGACGTGGCGGCAGCCACATCGGGGCGTTCAGCTCCATGAAGGGCGTGCGCCTGGTAGCTCTATGCGATTGCGACTCAAATGTGCTCGAGAGAGGCGCGAAGGCTCTCCGCGATCGGCAGATCCCTGTCGAGACCTACACCGACGTCCGCAAGCTCCTGGAGAGCAAGGACATAGATGTCATCGCCACCGCGACGCCGAATCACTGGCACTCGCTGATCACCGTGTGGGCCTGCCAGGCTGGCAAGGACGTCTACGTCGAGAAGCCGGTGTCGCACAATGTCTGGGAGGGTCGCCAGGCGGTGAACGCCGCCCGGAAGTACGGGCGGATCGTCCAGACCGGTACGCAGGGCCGATCCAGCGGGGCGTGGTGGGAGGCCTGGGACTGGCTCAAGCAGGGCAACCTCGGGAAGATCAAGGTCTCGCGCGCTCTGTGCTACAAGCGCCGCGACAGCATCGGTAAGGTAGACGGCCCCCAGCCCATACCGAGGGGGATTGACTACGACCTCTGGTGCGGACCGGCCGCCAAGCTGCCACTCATGCGTAGCCGGCTCCACTACGATTGGCACTGGGTCTGGAACACGGGCAACGGCGACCTGGGCAACCAGGGCATCCACCAGATGGACGTCGCGCGCTGGGCGATCGGAAAGATGGAGCTCGCGCCGCGCGTGATGAGTATTGGGGGCCGTCTCGGCTATGTAGACGACGGCGAGACCGCCAACACCCAGATGGTCGTCCTCGACTACGGCGGGCCTCGCATCATCTTCGAGGTCAGGGGCCTGCCCGAGCGGGCAGGTTCCGGCACTATGGACCGCCTGAAGGGGCAGTCCATCGGCAACATCATCGAGTGCGAGGGCGGTTACATCGCCGGCGACCAGGCGTTCGACAGGGCCGGGAAACCGATGAGGAAGTTCACCGGCGAGGGCTTCCGCGGCGGCGACCACTTCGCCAACTTCATAGACGCCGTCCGGAGCCGCAGGGTCTCCGACCTCAACGCGGACATCCTCGAAGGGCATCTGTCGAGCGCGCTCTGCCACCTGGGAAACATCTCCTACAGGCTCGGGAAGCGATCAGACCCCGAGGAAGTGCGCGCGGCGGTGGCCCGGGACGCCACCGCGCTCGAGACGCTGGACCGTATGGAAGAGCACCTCGCGCGCAACGGCGTGGACATCAAGGCGAGCAGGCTCACCGTCGGCCCACCCCTCCGCTTCGACCCGAAGCGGGAGCGCTTCATCGGCAACCGCCAGGCCGACGCCATGCTCCGCCGCGATGACCGCCCGGGCTTTCGGGTGCCGGAGAAGGTGTAGGCACGAGGTAGGCGGCGAGTGCCGCCCATCCCACATGCAAACAAACGGCGGCCTGGCAGACGAACCCGTCTTCGGGGTCGCCGGCATCCCGCGAAGGTGGGATTCGTCAGCGCAGACCGACGATTCATCGCCGGGGCTGAGGGTCGACTGGTTGCGACGCACGGCGCCTTGCACATGGACGGCCGCTGCGCCCCATTACGGGTACGGCACGCCCGTCAAGACAACAGGATGAACCGATGACACTCCTCGTGTTGCTTGCGATCGGCCTCTCCGGCACGCCGGAGCGCGCCCCGGGGCCCTGGATCAACCTCTTCGACGGCAGATCCCTGCGCGGGTGGACAGACGCCAACGGCAAGCCGGTCGGGAACAAGTGGACCGTGGAGGATGGCTGCATTCGCCGGGTCAGTACCGGGGCGATGGATATTCTCACGAAGCGAACGTTCCGCGACTTCGAGCTAGAGGTCGAGTGGAAGATCCAGCCGAAGGCCAACAGCGGGATCAAGTACCGCCTCCACCAAATGCCCGACGGCGGCTGGCTTGGTCCGGAGTTCCAGATCATGGACGACCCGGCGCCACCCGTGCCGCCGCACAAGGGAAGCTGCGCCGCGCTCTATTCCATCAAGGAGCCCCGAGCCGACGTGCGGCAGAAGAAGCCGGGTGAGTGGAACGTAGCGCGCATCATCGCCGTCGGTCCGCGCATCGAGCACTGGCTGAACGGGGAGAAGGTCGTCGAGATTGATCAGTCCACGCCGGAGTGGGACGAGCGCCTCGACAAGAGCAAGTTCGCCCAGCATGAGGGCTATCGCGCCTGGTTCGCTCGCGAAGCCGGCCCGGTCCTTCTGCAGGACCACGGCGGCGGCGTGTGGTTCCGGAAGGTCCGGATCCGGGAGTTGCCAGCCCCTGCCGCAGGGCGGCGCTGAGGTGCTGCTCCGGAGCGTGAAGTCCGACGGGTAGGCGGCGGCTTGCTACACGGCGACGTATGATCCCGTGGCGAACAGGCTTGCGGTGGAGGAGCTGGACGGCTCTCGCGTAACCTATACGCATGATGCGGCGTATGGCCTGGTAGGGGAAGTGCGCTCTGGGGCGCACGGGTTCGCCATGGCTCTCAGTTACGACGCTCTCGGCAACCGGCTGACGAAGGAGGACTCGTCGGGCACGACGAGTTAACAGTACAACCTCGCCAACGAGCTGACGCTCACGACGCCGCCTTCGGGCGCGCCCACGACGAGCAGTTACGATCCCAACGGCAACCTCGCGCTGGAGGTTAAGGCTCGGCCGGGACCACCATGACGTGGGACGGGGAGAACCGGCTGACGCGGCTGGAGCTGCCCGACGGCGTTGGTATAATGTCGCGCGGTGGCGGCCAACAGGCCGCCCAGGAGTGATGGCTCCCATGCACCAGCGTATCAGCATTGACCCATGGGTGTGTCATGGCAAGCCTGTCATCGCGGGCACGAGGGTGCTCGTCGCCAACATCCTGGCCGAACTCGCCGCGGGAGCCGACTTCGACACGGTCCGCGCGAACTACCCCAACATCACGTCTGAGGACATTCGCGCGGCGTTGGAGTTCGCAAGCGCTCTCGCCATGTTCGAGACAGCGCTTCCGCTCGCGCCAGCGCCGTGAACTTCCTGCTGGACTAGAACTTCCCTGCGGCTGCGCGCTCATGGCTCGAAGCTCGCCGGCACACGGTTCTTGACGTCCGCGGCTCGGCCATGGAGGGCAGCTCGGATGACGAACTCATGGAGCTTGCTGTCCGCGAGAACGCCATTGTGCTCACCACCGACCGCGATTTCCACCATACCGTTCCGCTGACACACCCACAACACCCGGGCGTTACAGTCGTAGCATTGCGGCGACCCAACGCCGTCGCTATCCTCGCGGCGCTTGAGCGCATCCTTACCGAACTGGAGCGCGCGGACCCGTCCGGCCGGTCGTATCTCATCGCCGACGGCTCTGTGTACGTGCGCTCGAGCGAGTAGCGCGGATCCCTGGGAGGAGCGGGAGTACAGCACCGCAGCGGCCAACATCCCGTGGGGATGGACACGCGAGACGGCCAAAGACAAGGCGAACTTCCCGGCGATCTGCGGGGGTTCGCGGGCCGAGACGGAGACGCTCGCAACGCTATGCGAGGAACTGGCCCGGTTTCCAGAGGATGAGACCCAGTGACTGCGAGGGCTGCTGGACAGAACAAGCCGCATGCTCACCGTCATGCGGCCAGATCTGGCCAGAGTCCTGCCATAGTCGTGCCGGAATGCCAAACGAGGTCGTTCTGTCTCCTCGGGCGCGGCTCGAGTTCCGCGCCCTCTCGGCATATGCCAGGGCTAAGGTACGGGACGCCACTGACAGGCATCTGATCCATACGCCCACCGAGGAGAGCAAGAGCCGGGTGAAGCGACTGAGAGGCATGCGGAAGCCGCAGTACCGGCTGGCGATGGACGACCTGCGGGTGTACTACGACGTCGAGGGGGTCTCGGTACTCGTCCACGGCATCGGAGACAAGGCTTGTGCGGACGCCTGGCTCTCAGAGGAAGGGGGAACCGGAATGGAACAGGTACCGTTCGCCGAAGTGCGCGACCACCTCTCCCGATGCCTTGTAGAGGCCTGCGAGGAGCCGATCGTCATCACCAAGCACGGCACGCCGGCAGGCGTGCTGACGGGCTTCGCCACAGACGACGACTGGTTCGACTTTCGGGTCGAGAACGACCCGCGATTCTGGAAGAAGACCGAGGAGTCGAGGGCAAGCCTTCGTGCGGGTCACGGCGTATCGTGGGATGATGTGAAGGAAGAAGGCGACGAGCGGACCCGGGCAGACCGAGGCCCGACGCACCGTCGGGCGGGCGGCTACGTAGGTCCATAGGCCACCCGGTTCGGTGCATTGCGTCTTGGCTGCGACGGCCACCGGTGGTACTACGCGGCGGATGCCGAGGGGCGAGTGATGAGTGTCCGGGCGTTGTGGTAGGATGAGTTGGCGATGACCGTCGGCAACATGAACACGTGCCTGCCGCCGGCGGGCGATGTTGGAGGTCGCACTGCAATGACAACCGTTGACATTGGCGGAGCCGACGAGGCCCTTGCGGGTCTCATTCGCAGGGCCACGCGCAGTCGCACACCGCTCGTTCTTCGGAGCGAGGGCGACTTGGCGGTGCTGATTGGGGCCGACCAGTGGCGCTCCATCGAAGAGACCATTTACCTTCTCTCGATTCCCGGAATGCGCGAGACTATACGCGATGGGCTGGCGACGCCGCCGGAGGACTGTGTTGGGGCGCCCGACGGGCGGGCCGACGAGGTTGCCGAGCGATGAGACGCATGCGGGTGTATCTGGACACATCGGTGTTCGGAGGCTGCTTCGACGACGAGTTCCGGCGCGACTCCGATCATGTGATGCAAGCGCTCCGGTGCGCTGACATGATCGCTCTGGTCTCGGATGTTACCATTAGCGAGCTCGCGCATGCGCCGGAACAGGTCCTCGAGCTGCTCGCCTCGCTCCTTTAGGCAGCACTCGAGCGAGTGGAAACGTCGGACGAGGCGTTGGTCCTGCGAGACGCGTACCTGGCGGCAGGGATCGTCGGTGCCAGATGGTCAAGCGTCGCGTTGCATGTCGCTCTGGCTACCGTTGCCTGGGCCGACGCCATAGCCTCGTGGAACTTCCGGCACATCGTGCGGCTCGACCGGATCCGGCTGTACAACGCGGTGAACCTGACCGAGGGCTATGGCCTGATCGCCATACTCTCCCCGAGGGAGGTGACACCCTATGAGAGCGACGACTGAGAAGCAGTTCGACTGCATCGCCATCAAGAGGCGGGCCCAGGAACGCATCTTCGAGGAGACTGCAGGCATGACCCATTCAGAGTACGTTGCCTGGCTGCGCAGCACCATCGCCTCCGGCCCGCTAGCCGACTGGTGGAGCACACTGCCGGGACGGTCGCCTGCAAGCGAGCGGGTGTCCCCGGCAATGAACCGCGGCATGGGTTGAGGCCTCGCGGGGCCGCGTGCGGACCGCGAACAACTGGTTCGGCAGGCCGCTGACGCTGACGTATGACGCCGTGGGGAACCGGACGCAACTGGACGGCTGCGGCCGCCACCGGTGGTACTACGCGGCGGATGCCGAGGGGCGCGTTCCGGCATGGGGGACGACTGCGGAGCGGGTCCAGGACGCGGCGCGCCGCTGAGGCCTTGCGGAACTATCGCTCCAGCGTGACCTTGAGCAACTGCAGCCAGTAGCGCTGGCTGTCCACGAAGGTGATGTAGACCACCTTGCCATCCTGCTCGGACAGCTCGGGGTGCTCCTTGCCGGCGTAGCAGAACGCCTTCTCGAAGGCTCGGTGCGGCGCGCCTATCTCGGCTATCCGGCGGTACGGCCCCCACGGTTTCGGGGCCAGGCTCAGTCGGATGCGGTCGGAAATGCCCACGGAGTGCACTGCCAGGTACCCGCCGAGGTACCGGTTGTGGGCTACCGATAGCTCGCTCGGGAAGTCGCGCAGCCCCTCGACATCGGCGGCTTCGTCGGGCTTGCCGGACCACGTCGGCGAGGTGGCCGGGCCGGTAAGGTACTCGTACGCAGTCAGGCCGGCGATGGCGGCCCTCTTCACTCTGGCGATCTTGCCGAACTTCGCGCCGTTCCGTTCCTCGACGCCGACGACGTAGACATACGGATCATCGTCGGGCGTTCCGGCGACGACGGCCGCGCCGTAGACGGCCTTGCCCGATGGCGGTCCGGGCCACCAGATGTCATCGCCCGCGCCGGACTCCAGGCGCTTGAATATCATCTGCTCGGGCTTCGATGTGTCGGCAACGGCCAGGCCGTGGCCCTCCAGTCGGAAGTCGAAGGGACCGCCTCCGCCGGTGGTCCTGATGCGCGCCCAGAACAGGTACACGCGCTTCCGTGCGGCGTCGTACCACGCGCCTCCGGGCCAGAGCCGGGTCTCCAGGCCCTCGCCCGGCCTGTTGGGGATCGCCTGCCGCGCCAGCCCGGTACCGGGATCCGTCAGGAACCTGTGCTTCGCAAGCGCCGCCACGCCGCCTCCCGGGACCACGAGACCGGCATTGCTGAGGCCCCCGACGTAGCGCTTGTCGGGATCGGTGGGGTGCAGGAGGAACACATCGCCGAAGAGCCACAGGACCTGCCGCCCGATCGGGATCGAGTAGCCGGCGTCCACGCCGCTGACCCCAGCCTGGTTGTCGGTAAAGAGCAGCCCGGCGTTCTGGACCTTGACGACTTTCGGCGAGGCGGTCAGCGACGTGGCCAGCGCCACTGCCAGCACGAAAGAGGTCGTCACGGTCAGCGTCTCCGGCTCAGACTTCGGACGCGCTCTGCGCGGCACAAGCGTCGGCAAGAGACACAGCGCGCCAAGTCCCCTGCGCGACTCGCGACCGGAGCTCGGCGTCCTCCGTCACGAGCGTGCCATCAACCTCGACCGCAAGGGCTACATAGCATGCGTCGTACGCCGTGATGCCCGTCCGCGTGGCGATGGCGAGCGCTTGCCGCGCAAGGGCGCGCGTCGGCACGGAAGCGAAGCCCAGTAGGACAAGCTCATCCATGGCCTGATTCGCGTCGTCGCCGCACAGCCGACCGGCGCGCACGGCCTTCCGCAGCACGCTCGCGCACTCCGCGAAGAACAGGTCGGGCACTACGAGAAGGCAGGAAGCCCGCTTTGTCACACACTCGGCGAGCAAGCGATCCGCAAGATCCGAGTCCCGCTCCTGCAGCGCCAGCTTGGCTCCCGCGCTCGCGTCGATCACCCAAACACGGCACAACGCTATCTGTCCCGGTCGTCGCGGAGCCATGCGACGACCTGGTCGGCGCCCGCGCCCCGGTCGCGTAGGCGAACCGCCCGGATGCGCTCAAGCGCGGCCATCGCTTCGTCCCCGCTTCTGCGGAGCTGCACTGCCTGCTCCAGCAGCACGACGATCTGCGCGTTGAGCGAACGCCGATCGCGCGCGGCCAGTTCTCTGACACTGGCGTGGAGCTCGGCAGGCACGTCCCTAACGTGCAGTGTCGCCATTGCGGCACCTCCTACCTTGGTACCATACCGGTACCGCAATGGTACCTCACAGGATCGCGCTCTGCTCCGTCTTCCCCTTCAGCGTCGGGCCCTCGGTCGGGCCGAAGCCCACGTTGTTCTTCCACGAGATCGTCGCAGCGTCGCCGGCAAACTGCACCGTGATCGTGCGGACGAACGGCGTCTCGTAGAAGCAGGCCTTCATCACGAGCGTCCGGTCGTCGGCCCAGGCGCCGCGAGCGGCCACCTTCGCCGGAGGGTCGCCTTCGAGGGCCGTGGCGCCCCGGATCCAGTCGGTCATGCCGCAAGCCAGCCGGTGTCTGCCCCTATCGTTCACGAGCGTCAGGACGATCCTGCCCGCGGAGGCCTCGAACGTGGCCGATGCGACCTTGAGATCGTTGGGCTCGATCCGATAGACCCTCCCGTTCAGCGCCTTCGCCTCCGGCGCGACGGGCTCGCCCTCGGGCGGCGCCACCGCCAGATCCGCGAGGCGGCCCTTCAGGCGACCCATCTCGGCGCCGGGCCGATCCATGGCAGGGAGGAGATGGTCCCAGACGCAGTTGAGAACCGCTCCCATGTCGCCGACGCCGCTGGTGATCGCGACTACGGCGTCCTGATCGGGCATCACGATGCAGTATTGGCCAAACGCCCCGTCGCCCCTGTAGACGTTGTGTCGGCACCGCCAGAACTGGTAGCCATAGCCCTGGTTCCAGTCGTTGTTGGGGTCGTCGCCGTTGGGGACCTGCTTCGAGGTCGCCGCCGCGATCCAGTCGGCCGGTACGATCTGACGCCCTCGCCACATGCCGCGCTGCAGGTAGAACTGCCCGAAGCGGGCGATGTCCTCGGTCTTCACGCTCAGGCCCCAGCCTCCCGTGTCAATGCCTCGCGGGCAGGTCTGCCAGGTCATGCCGCGGATCCCCAGCGGATCAAACAGCCTGGGCTTCAGATACTCCACCAGCCGCTTGCCCGTGAGCTTCTGAACGATGGCCGAGAGCATGTAGGTGGCGGTGCTGTTGTAGACGAACGGCGCGCCGGGCTCGTGCTCCACCGGCAGGGCGAGGAAGGCCTTGGCCCAGTTGCCGTCCTTCGCCGAGGCCGTCGGCCCCGTCGTGTCGGTGGTGTGGCCCGTGGACATGGTGAGCAGGTGCCGCACCCGCATGGCCGCCAGGTTGGCGCTCGGCCTGGCGGGCGCTTCATCGGGGAAGAACGAGAGGACACGGTCCTCCACGCTCAGGCGGCCCTCGGCGACGGCAAGACCGACGGCGGTCGAGGTGAAGCTCTTGCTCAGCGAAAAGAGCATGTGCGGGTAGCGCGGGTCGTAGGGCTTCCACCATCCCTCCGCCGCCACCTTGCCGTGGCGCAGCAGCATGAGGCTGTGCAGTCCCCCGACCTTCTGCTCGACCGCATCCAGAAATGCCATGATCCCGGCCTCGTCAACGCCGACATCGCCCGGCGCGCATCGCGGCAACACATGGGCGGATGCTGTACTGCCCATCGCTTCCTCCCCTATCATGCAGGTGGCCGCCCCGA
>Ga0172368_10003934_pt1 | contig 17559 bp, 15 predicted proteins | sample Lak11m_FD_114540 | JGI IMG/M metagenome (GOLD analysis project Ga0172368, IMG submission 114540) | Freshwater microbial communities from Kabuno Bay, South-Kivu, Congo - kab_022012_11m | ecosystem: Environmental > Aquatic > Freshwater > Lake | place: Democratic Republic of the Congo: South-Kivu...
TATTTCATCTAAGATACTGAATGCCAGTATATTATATCATTTTTTCTGTATTAGTTATTACCAAGTTATTAACATATATATTTGATATTCAAAGTATTAAATATTTTTGTCATGTACTAAGTATCCCGATCAGGTAATAATTTCAGAATTGAGGGATTATTAAAATAATTAGCTTAATTTGCATAAAATCTTCGACACGGTTGAGTAATAATATTTATTCTGCATTATTGGTTCTTTTATTGAATCTGGTTTACATTGAAAATCTGTTTACACAAACCTGGAATTTTGAGAAGGAAAAGGACGGAATAAAAATATATACCAGAAAAGAAGATGACAGCAATTTGAAGTCATTTAAAGCTGAAGTTTATTTGCATACCCATTTGGATAAAGTGTATGCAATGATAGGAAATATTGAAAATGTTGACTGGTGGGATGAGGATATAAAAGAACTGAAAATTCTTTCACACAAAAAGAACAGCTTTGTTCATTACTATCTGGCGTACGATGCACCCTGGCCAATGGCTGACCGTGATTTATGTGTTCAGGCTCATATTAAAACGGATGATGAAAAAGGTCAGCGGATAGTTTATACGGAACCTCTTTTGGAAGTAGTTCCTGAGAAGCCAAACCTGATACGCATTAAAAAATACTGGGAAAGGTGGACCATTCAGGACAAAGGGAATGACGTAATTCATATTACATTAGAAGGTTTTGTTGATCCGGCCGGAAGTGTTCCGGCATGGCTTTACAACATGGTTATTACCGAAACTCCTCTGAAGATTATAAAAGGAATTAAGAAACGGATCGAACTTAATTAATTTTGAGCCTTTTTCTGTTTTAATTCAGGAATTTCACTTGTTTTTTCATTCGTCTTTTCAGGTCCTTACAACCCCGGTTAATTTATGTTGTCAATAAAGTCAATTCAGGAGGAGTTACTTGTCCTGGTAGATAGTTTAGTTTCAAAACGGTTAAAAAAATCATAGGAATTTATGAAAATTAAAATTCTTGTTATAGTTCTGATGAGCCTGACGTACACTTCTTCTTTTTCACAATCCAGGATAACTCAAACCATTCGTGGGACTGTAATTGATAAGGATTCACGATCACCGCTTCCCGGGGCTAACATAACAATTCTGAATAGTGACCCTGTCATAGGTACTTCAGCCGACATCAACGGCCGCTTCAGAATTGAAAATATTCCAATTGGTAAAACCGGAATAAAAGTGACCTATATCGGTTTTAACGAAGTGGTGATTCCTGATTTTAATGTTTTATCGGGCAAGGAAACAATTATCGATGTTGAAATGGAAGAGATGGCGGTTCAAAGCCCGGAAGTTGTCATTTCAGCAAACTCGGATAAATCGAGTGTTATCAATGAAATGGCAATGGTAAGCGCCCGGAGCTTTACCATTGACGAAACCAACAGGTATGCAGGTTCATACAGTGATGTAAGTCGTATGGCATCAAATTTTGCCGGAGTAAGAGGAACGGACGACAGCCGTAACGACATCATCATCCGGGGAAATTCTCCGATGGGGTTGCTGTGGCGCCTCGAAGGCGTTGACATTCCGAACCCGAATCATTTCGGGGCGACGGAAGGAACCGGAGGACCTGTAAACATGCTTAACAATAACCTTTTGGCCAATTCTGATTTCATTACCGGAGCTTTTCCTGCCGAGTACGGAAATGCAATTTCGGGTGTCTTTGATCTGAAACTTCGGAATGGCAATGACGAAAAACATGAGTTCCTGGGCCAGGTCGGATTCAATGGATTTGAACTTGGAGCAGAAGGACCGCTTTCGAAAAATAATGGCTCCTCCTATATCATTAATTACCGGTATTCTGTATATGGATTATTTAAAGCCATCGGGGTCGACTTCGGTACCGGCACGGCTATTCCTGAATACCAGGACCTCTCATTCAAAGTCAATCTACCGAGGACAAAACTGGGAAGCTTTTCGCTTTTCGGTATCGGAGGCATCAGCGATATTACATTTCTGGCAAGTGAAAGAGACACCACGGAAGATAAGATTGACTTTTACGGAGGTGAGGGTTTTGACCTTGTCAACGGATCGAATGTAGCGGTTGCCGGTTTGACCCACACCTATTTCTGGAACAGTAATACCTATTCGAAAATTATCCTTTCGGCAACTTATCATAACTATCATACGGATGTAGATACCATCTCACCGGCTGACCATGAAATAATACCCTATTTCAGGAACAGCCACAAAGAAGATAAACTAATGGGCACGCTGATCCTGAATAAAAAACTGAATTCAAAACATACCCTCCGAACCGGAATAACTTTCACAAGGCTCAATATCAATTTTACCGACAGCCTTTTCAACGATGATACCGGAAGGTTCGATCTTATAACAAGTTTTAAAGGTGATTCATACTTTGCCCATCCCTATTTTCAGTGGTTATTTAAAATCAACAACAACCTGACGCTGAATTCGGGTTTGCACTACATGCAGTTTTTTTATAATAACTCATGGAGCCTTGAACCCCGGATTTCTGCCAGGTGGAAATTCACTAACGCGCAGTCGCTCAGCCTTGGATTTGGCATGCATAGCCAGGTTGCGCCTATAACCGTTTATTTCAGTCAGTCACGGCTTCCCGATGATTCCTATATTCAGCCGAACAAAAACCTTGATTTTACAAAAAGCAGTCGTATTGTTCTTGGCTATGATCTAAACATCAGTGCAGTTATGCGGCTGAAGGCAGAGGTTTACTACCAGAATATCAACAATGCCGGCGTTGATGGAAATGAAAGGAATTCCTTTTCAATCCTAAACCAGGGTGCCAATTTTTATACCGATGCTCCCGATACACTCGTAAACAACGGAACAGGAAGAAATTTCGGAATCGAAGTGACCCTTGAAAAATTTATGAGCAAAGGTTTGTACTTTCTCGTGACGGCATCGCTTTATGATTCAAAATACAAAGGCAGCGATGACGTAGAACGAAACACAGCATTCAATGGTTCATACATAGTTAACGGCTTAATTGGAAAAGAATGGAATTTCGGAGGTAAAAGGGCAAAGACTGTCAAAAGCAAGTACACTTTTTTTGTGGATTTAAAAACTACACTTGCTGGTGGGCAGCGTTACACGTCTCTTACGGCCGTCCCTGCCGGACCCGACAGTTACGTTGCGGAATATGACGATGAAAATGCATTTGCCAATAAATATAAAGACTACTTCAGGACGGATATGAGAATTGCCCTGAGACAAAATGCGAGGAGATTTTCAATTGAAATGGCTCTTGATTTTCAAAATCTGCTTAATACTAAAAATATTTTTGCACAGCAATTCAACACAAAAACCGGGGAAACAGATTATACCTATCAGTTGGGCATGCAGTTTATTCCTCAATTAAAGATTTTGTTCTGATCCGGATTTCCGGCCCGGAAAGGAAATAACCTGCAATCAGAGCACCAGCAATTTTTTTGTCAGGTGATTTTCATCGTAATCAATGTAGATAAAATACAATCCGGGCAAAAGCGCATCAATATTTACAGGTAAAATTTCATATTCCCGGTTGAGGAAATACCGTTGTCTTTGAATTATAGTAACACCGGCGCTGTTCGTTATTGTGACTTCACAGTACTCAGTTATAATCCCGGCGAATTTTATGTAAACCACATCCTTTGCCGGATTCGGATAAATTTCAACCGGTTCAATTACATTAATAGTTTTAACATCCGAAGGCGGATAAGCCTCATAAAAAGCTTCCCATCCCTGTCCGGTGATGCCGCCATCCGAAGAAAATTTAAGTGTCAGTGAATTCGCTGTGGATATGAACTCTTCCGGGATGCCACTGCCCGAATATCCGCCAGCAGGGGGGCTTAATGTATCCGGTCCATCGAAAATCCAAAGGGAATCATAGCCGGCCTCTGTGTCGAAATAGTTAAAACTGAGATGCACGGCTTTGCCCTCAGCGACTATAAGGGTATAAGTGTAAATCTCATCATTATAATAATTGAATGCCGGGCCGCCTGAATCATAGATGGTGTCTGAATCCGGTAATTGTGGTTCATCCGAAAATTTCGTTGTAATCAATTCCCACATTTCAGTATATCCATTGTCGTAGCCGAGCGCCCAGATTCCAATTCCTGCAAGGTTCCTGCGGTTGACCAAATCATACTTTTTTCCCATGCTATAGACTTCATCGAGAAAGCATTGATTCCATCCACTTGAATTAAACGAATAATAAGCCGAACGGCTGTTGGGTTCCAGATGCTGGTTAGATACAGAGTAATTGCCCGATGAATTATCTTTAATGTATCTGTATGTGTAAGCCGTACCCGAACCTGTTGTGCTTGATGGTGCATACTGCCCTTGTGTGGGCCACTGCCGGGCATAATAAGGTACGCCTATAATTAATTTATCAACCGGAACTCCCTGTGATTGATAGTAGGAAACCGTTTTTGTAAAATTATAGTCATAGTTTCCTGTCATCGAATAAAGCGGTGAAACCGATCCTGCCTGAGTACTGCCGTTCCAGTAATAATCGTAGCCCATGACGATAAAAAAATCGAGGTACTGGTTCAGAACCGGGATGTTGAAGGTGTTACTCCAGTTGACGGCGGGAGCGGCAATGCTCACCTGCGATCCAGGAATTGCGGCGTGAAATTGTCCTGAAAGTTCAATCAGAAATCCGGTCATAGCATTGCTTTGAGAAGAGGGGACAGCCTCGAAATCTATGTTTATGCCTTGAGCGCCGCGGTCCTCGATAATTTCAATCACATTATTGATTAGCGTTTGCTGTGATGTTGCCGATCCAAAAAAAGATGCATGCCCCGAAAACAGCGTTACGCACAAATGGACATTCACCCCGTTTGCCAGCGCCGAATCCACTGCTTCCGATGTGTACCAATCGTAAATGTTAAGCGGCTCGCCGGAATAAGGATCCACTTCGTAGGAGAAAAAGCAAAGATCGGTGAGCAGGTTCCACTGGTAATTCAGGTAATTGCTTCCAGCCCAGTACGGATGATAGCCGAATACGCGTCTTTGCAGAGATTTAGTTTCAGGTTTTTTGTATTCCGTCAATCGGAATTGATTGAGAGAATCAAAATCCGCTCGCGACTTCAAATCCAACTGTTGATAATATTCCTGCTGCTCGCGGTGGATGGATTTGAAATCCTTTTCCTGTCCAAAGGTCAAAGATGGCAGCAGCAGTATAAAAACAAAAAGAGCATTTTTCATTTTAAGACCGGAATAAGCTGCTAAATTAGGAGATTTTGAGTTAATCATAACAACGGTTGGTAGTCGGTATTTGCCAAAAGTTAAAAGCAGTAGGGATATTTAACTGAGAACCGTGAACTGAAAAATGAATTGCCACAGATTCACAGATTAAACAGGATTCCTCGCTATGCTCGGAATGACAACATCCTTTTGGGGATAATGGGGAAGAGAGCGTTGCGCGTGTAGCGCAACGCTCTCTTCCCCCCGACTTAAAAAATATAAACAGTCATTCCGAATGAAGCGCAGCGGAATGAGGAATCTTAAAAGAACCAATATTATGAATTGCTGTATTAACCGGCTATGTTTAACTGAGAACCGTGAACTGAGAACTGAAATTGCCACACCTGCCCGACGCAGGCGGGGATTCACACATGAAAGGATTAAGAATAAGGGATTAATAAATAGGCTGTATTATTCGGATTAACTGAGAACCGTGAACAGAGAACTGAGATTGCCACACCTGCCCGACCGGTACAGAAAGGGATTCACAGATGAATGGGATAAGAAACACTGATGATGAATGGTTTGTATAATCGGCAATGTTCATAAGGTACCGGGTTGGATAATTAAGCCACAAGTGATGCTTACCCACAAGGCTATGCTTGAACATTTGCGGCTGCTAAGAAAATCAAAGATTGAGATTGTGGATGTCTTTTGAGTTATTCCAAAACCTCAATAATTCAATCAGTTGATCGTCTTTAATCCGGTAAAACAAGGAAATTTGTCTGGTGATGACACATCTCCTGATGTCTTTCTTACTTGTTTTTTGAAATTCAACATTTCCTTTTTCAAGGACAAACAGAACATCAAATACTTTATCAATAAACGCCTGGGCTTCTTTCTCCGACCATTCCTTCAGCAAATAATCAATGTTCTGGTAAAAGTCCTGCCGGGCGAATTCATTCCAGATAATTCTTCTCATTTAAACTTCAGCTTTGGATATTTCTGTTTTGCTTCGCGCATCACTTCTTCTGTGGTTTTGTAATTTTCATAATTACCGGATTCAAGCGCCTCATCAATAGCCTCGATTTCAGCTTTTGACAACCGATATTTGGGGTGTTCCAGTATTTCGATCAATTTATTGTAGAGGATTTTTAGTTCCTTTTCTTTCAAACTGTCAATCCTTCTGAAAAGGTCGAGTTTAATTTCCGCAGTGTTCATCATTTCAAGTTTTACTGTTACAAAAGTAGTGATTTCAGTTTTAAGAGAGGCGGAAAGGTAACAAAGAAAGCTGCCACAGATTCACAGATTAAAGGGTCAAGAATAAGGGTATGATGAATGGGCTGTATTAACCGGTAATGTTCATTTTGTACCGGATTGGTTGGTAAAGCCACAAGTGATGTTTACGTATAAGGCATGGCTTGAATATTTGGGGATTAGATAGGATTCCTCTTCGCCTGTTAGTGCACCGGAATGACAGTATCGTCTGGTGGATAAAGGGATAGAAAAGATACGGCGCTGCCAGTTGGCGGAACGGAATGACAGCTTTGTCTGGTGGATTATGGGAAAAAGGAGTTTCCTCGCTACGCTCGGAATGACAGTTTTGTCAGGGGAAAATGGGGAAGAGAGCGACTCGCCTGCGGCGCGACGCTCTCTTTCCCCCGGCATAAAAGAATTAACTGTCATTCCGAATGAAGCGCAGCGGAATGAGGAATCTTAAAAGAACCAATATTTAATATTATGAATTGCTGGATTAACCAGCAATGTTTAACTGAAAACCTTGAAATGAGAACTGAAATTGCCACACCTGCCCGACGCAGGCGGGGATTCACAGATGAAGGAATAATGAAGGGGCTGTATTAACTGCCAATTTTTATCAGTTAAGGGCTTGGATGATTACCTGCCAGATTAAACGACGATTTCAGCATAAGGGTTGACTATACCCGGGCATAGGCTTCGGGATTGTCCGGCAAAAATAAATGGTATAAGAAATAAGTTTAAGAAAATGTATCTTTGTTTAAAATAAAAATTATGCAAACAATCCGGCTTAGGGTAAATGATAAAATTTTTGATCGCTTTATATGGCTCTTAAATCGTTTTAATAAGGAAGAAATTCAGGTGATCTTAGAAAACGATGAGTTTGTATCCGTCAGGGAATATTTGAAAAATGAACTTGAAAAAATAGATAATGGAACGGCTGAATTTATAAGTATTGACCATTTGGAAAGCGAATTAGAAAATACCATTAAAAAACATGAGGCTTAATATACTCCGATCATTCAAAGACAAGCTGAATGATCAGATTGAATTTATTGCCAGAGACAAACCTTCCGCTGCCCGGAAATTCAAATCAGAAATCATTGGAAGGATTAAAGAGATTCCTCAAATGCCATTCAAGTACAGAAAATCAATATTCTTCGACAGAGATGACATTCGCGATTTGATTTACAAGGGTTATATTGTTGTTTATAAAATAAATGAAACAGATAATTCGATAGAAGTATTTGGTTTTACCAAGTACGAGGAGAACCCTTTTAAATAAGAAGAATAAGCCGCTAAAATAGTCGACGGTTAACCAGGACTGTAACCACGAATTGAATACTCAGAATAGTCGGTATTTGGCAGTCAGCAAACAGGGAACCGTGAACAGAGAACAGAGATTGCCAAACCTGCCCGACGCAGGCGGGTATTCTCAGATTAAGGGTTAGGAATAAGGGAATAATAAATAGGCTGTATTAGTCGGATTAACTGAGAACCGTGAACAGAGAACTGAGAACAGTTTTTAGGTTAAAATATTTGTTTGAAAATTAAACATAATTTTGTTTCATTTTAAAACATTTATTATTTTTGTCAGGATTTTAGTAAAAGCAAAACTTATATGAGTGAAAAACTAACTCAAAAACAAATCGGTCAGAGGATAGCCGCACTTCGTAAGATAAAAAAACTATCACAGGAAGATTTGGCTAAAAGTGTCCGAATTTCCCGTCCGTCATTGGCTCAAATAGAGCTTGGAAACAGAAGCGTGAATATAATAGAGTTGCAGAAGTTTTCCGCCGTATTGGGTTTTTCATTGGATGATTTTGTATCAAAAGATTTTATTGTTGAACAGCAAATTGAAGATACGGAAAAATCCAAAGCCGGTAAACCGGATGAGCGTATTTCAATTCCAGCATTGCAAGTAAATAAGTTTAAAAATGTACTGTTATACATTCTTGAGCGATGCGCAGGCAAACCGAACATAGGAGAAACGGTTCTTTACAAACTTCTTTATTTTTCCGATTTCAATTATTATGAGTTATATGAGGAACATCTGACCGGTGCAAGATATCGCAAGTTACCTTATGGACCTGTTCCACAAAGATTAGATACCATCATTAACCAATTGATTGATAAAGGACAACTTCAAAGAGTCAGGACCAAGTATCATGGCTATCCGCAAACCCGGTACCTGCCTTTGGTAAAAGCAGATTTGACCGAATTAAAAGCAAGTGAGAAAGAAGTCATTGACAAAGTGATTGAGCAAATGAGTGATTGGTCTGCTGCTGCAATCAGCGATTATTCTCATAAAGATATGCCCTGGCAGGCTTCAAAGGAAGGAGAAGAAATTAATTATGAGCTGGCTTTTTACAGAGAGCCTCCTTTTTCTGTGAGAAATTATGACAATGAAATGGAAGAAAAATGACATTCGATGAACTCCGGGAGTACAAGAAGGATTTGAAAAGCCTGTTGAAGAAATACAGGACACTGAATGAAGATCTTGAAATTGTTAAGAAGGTGCTCGAAATAATGCCGGATGAGCGACCTCCATTTAGTTTTCGTTTAGAGGGTCTTGGATTGGAAACATGCGTAATTAAAGTAAAAAAGATTGCATGCAAGGCATTGAAAGGGCGGGGAGTAAATTCAGGTTTAAGGTTGATATACGCGTATTTTAAGGAAGAGCAAAAAATTACTTTCATTGAACTTTATCATAAGAATGAAAAGGAGAATGAGGACAGACAAAGGATTCTCTACAATTTTGCCTGATTGGATATTCCGGATCAATATTGCCAAATGTTCACAGTTTAAAGGGTCAAGAATAAGGGAATGATGAATAGGCTGTATTAATCGGTTTATCTGAGAACTGAGATGCCACACCTGTCCGACGCAGGCGGGGATTCACAGATTATTGGGTCAAGAATAAGTGAATAATGGATGGGCTGTATTACACTGTAATGGGTATTTAATGCAGGACTTACTTTTTAAGCTACAAGAAATGCTTACGCAAGAGAGTATGTTTAAACAGTTGTCAGTTCAAGAGAAAATTATTACTGAAGTTCAATTCCCCAAACTAATTTTAAGAATTTTTTAGCATAACCAATATCAAGGATGGGTATTTCCATTTCATTATTTTTTTTAATTCGGCCATTTCTAAATACGTCTGAATTGGGGTCCTTGGCTAAAGTGAATAAATAGAAGGCACCATTAATGTAAAAGCAAAATGAAAAATCATCTTTATCTTTGAATTTTCTGGGAGTGATAATAAAATTACCAGGAAGAATATTGTTAATTTCATATACCATGATACACATTTGGTAATCCTCTTCTCCTAAAGGATCATTGTTTATGATTGCATTACGAATAATCTCTTCATGATTTCCTAAATCAATCTCTTTAAAAAAATAATGTTTTGAAATACTTGCACGCCATAAAAGTGAAAGTAAAAAGAGTTTAAACTTCGAATAATCAATATTTTTTAATTTTAAAATATTAAGATCATCTATTGTCTGATTTTGTTCAGATAAAATATCTTCATTTCTATCATTTTTCCCATAATAAAGAATCCTAGAGCCATAAGTTTCTAACCTTCCAATAATTACATTATCGCAATTTGAACATAAAATATTTTTTTCATAATAAGAAGGTACATATTTTATAGAATTTAAATCAGAATATTTGGTAAGGATAACTCTATGCTTCTCGTTAAATACACCATTGTACATGAAATCAGGTATAATATGAGATTTTTTTAAAAGTTTTTTGTCTTGTTTACAGAGATTGCAGATCATAAGGCAAAAATGATTATTATAAAGAAATAGCTATTAAATATAAATAGAAAAAATTACTTTAGGAATATTTTTACATTGCAAATTGATACGTCTGTCTGTACTTCAATCAAATAAATCCCTTTCCCAAATCCTGAAAGATCGATCACTCTTGATGACTCCATATCGGAGGCAGTGAACACCTGATATCCGATCTGATTTGTAATGACAATTTTATCTATTCTAATGCTACCTTCATTTAGGATTGTCACCAAACCGGTAGTCGGATTCGGATAAATTTTAATTTTCCCAGCCAGATGTGTACTAATACCAAGAATGGTAAGGGTAGCAGATTCAGAAATCTCGGTGTTGCATTCGCCGGTGATCTCACAATCATATTCTCCGGCATCCACAGCATTGACATTCGAAATGACCAGTTCAACCGATAAGGAACCGCTGATATTACCATCATCGGAAAGATATTGTCCATCTTTTCTCCAATGGTAGCTTTCAATGGGACCTGAACCTGAGACCGAAAATGTAACGATATCACCGGAATGAACAGCAACAGGTGCAGGGTTTTCGGCGAAACCGACCAGTTGAATAACCTCCAGGCTTGCCGGGTTGCAGGTTTCTACTCCGCAATCACCCGTAACAACACAGTCATAGCTTCCTATGTCATTCAGGTTGACATCATTAAATAAAAGTATCGAATCGGTTTCTCCTGTTAATGCGGTTCCGTTTTGATACCATTGATAAGATAAATTATGACCGACTGCCGATACTGAAAACTGAATATCATCCGCCTCACAAGCTGTTATATTATCCGGCTGGGAAATTATTTCAGTCGTTTGCCAAACCTCAAGGATTGCAGGTTCAGATAAGGTTGTATTGCAATAACCTGAAACCATACAATCGTAAGTACCGGCATCCATTAATGAAGCATTGGTTAAGTTTAGAAGGGTATCTGTCTGACCCGGAAGATCTGTTCCGTCTTTTCGCCACTGATAAGATAAATCCTGACCTACAGCCTGTATCCAGAATGAAGTTTCGTTTCCCTCGCAGATATTGACACTTACAGGCTGGGTGACAACCTCTGAAGTCAGATAAACAACAAGAATGGCCGGGGCGGTTGAGGACGTGCCGCAAGTACCCGTGATTTCGCACTGGTAGGAACCCTGGTCAAGCAAGGATAGATTTGTGATAGAGAAAGAAGGATTTATTGCACCCGGAATAATTTCACCACTTTTGCTCCATTGGTAGGATAAATCATTGCCAATTGCCTGAACAACCAGTGTCATATTTTCACCAACGCAAGCCGTAATATCTGAGGGTGGCTCTTGTGTAATTTCAGTGGTTTCGTAAACAACAAGATTAGCTGAGTTGCTAATCAATACACCACATTCACCTGATACTTCGCATGAATAAAGACCAATATCACTGATTGCAGCATTTGTAATTTGATAATCAGGGCTGGTAGCTCCTGTTATCGGATTGCTATCCTTAAACCATTGGTAGGCTAAGTTATAGCCTAAGGCTTCGATTGTAAATGTTGTGCTTTCACCTTCACACATGGTATCTGACAAAGGATTGTTTGTAATTTCTGTGAGGACATGCACAGTTAAGGATGCCACATTACTTATTTGAAAGTCGCATAATCCAGTGACCGCACAATCATAATTTCCTTCATCGTTTAAACCAATTGCATACAAATTAAGGACAGAAGAGGAGGCGCCTGAAATGTTCTCAAGGTCTTTTCGCCATTGATAGGTAAGATTTAAACCAGTTGCTGTAACGGAAAAAGTGACATTTTCATTTTCACAGGAAGTTATGCTTTGAGGCTGAACTGTTATTTGAGTATATGGTATAGACAGCGTTGCAGGATTACAGGTTAATGTACCACAATCACTATTGACGATGCAATCGTACGAACCAATGTCGGCGGCTGAAACCGGATCAATAATCAGAATTGAATCTATAGCACCTGTGATATTATTTGCATTGTGACGCCATTGAAAGGATAAGTTGACGCCGTTTGCAGAGCACAAAAAAGAAATGCTGTCGCCTTCACATGCTATTAATGACTGCGGCTGTAATGTAATTTCAACTAAGGGATTAACTACTAAAGTTACTTGATCGCTTAATGCATTGCCACATTCGCCTGTTATTACACAATCAAAAAATCCATTATCACTTAGAACGGCAGAATAAATAATGTATTCAGGATTATTTGCACCCTGGATATCATCACCATTCTTACGCCACTGATACATCAAATTTTCACCGATTGCGGTGATTGAAAAAACAGCCTGCTGACCAACGCAAATTACAAGTTCTGAGGGTTGAAGTGTTATTTCTGTGGTTTCGTTAACGAATAGAAGAACTGTATCGCTATAATTGTCGCCAGCTTCATTAGTAACCCGGCATCTGTATAGAAAACCATTCATATTGACTTGGGCAAGGATTATTTGAAGTGAATCGTTGTTTACACCCTGGTAAAATTCGTTATTTAAGAGATCAAAAAACTCTGCCCCTTCATTTAACTGCCATTGAAAAGAATCTGCATTAACTGAGTAAATAGTGAAATTTGTACTAGTTCCTTCACAAATTTCGGAATTTACTGGATTTATATTTATCACCGGCAAATCCTTCAAACTTTTATCTATAAGTGAAATTATCACATCATTATTGTAGAGATCTCCTGCATGAAGCTGAGAGAATGCTTGTTGTGAGGTTGGATAATCAAAAGAGGCAGAATAACCAGTAAAATATACATTCTGATTGTTATCAAGAATCAAGTCCTGACAATTATCAATGTCAGAACCACCTACGTAGGTACTTGAAATCAGAGTTGATAAACTTGTATCTATTCTGGAAATAAAAACATCACCTGCATAGTTATCATCAATAATAGTATCGAAGGCACAAAAAGTAATAGGGAAATCTGGAGAACTAGTAAAGCCACCAATATAGAGCTGGCCATTAGAGGATTGTATTATAGAATTTGCTATATCAGCTGAAGCTCCACCAATGAAAGTTGATAATAAAAGAGTTGTCAAATTATTATCTAATTTTGAAATAAATGCATCTTGAGTATTTGTCAAACCATTAAAAGATTCATCGAAAGACTCTGATGTAGTTGGAAAATCAATTGAAAAAGTTGTTCCAGTAATATAAATAGTACTAGAGGGACTTGTAACTATAGACCAAGCCCTATCATATGATTGACCACCAAGGAATGTCGAGGCAATTAATTGACTTAGATCAGAATTTAACTTAGAAATGAAAATGTCATAATCATTTATAGAGTTAAATGTATTATCATAGCAATTAACAGATACAGGAAAATTATCCGATTTAGTTTCTCCTGCAATAAAAATATTTCCAAAATTATCATGAACAATATCAAAAGGTGTATCGGTATAATAGCCTCCTAAAAATGTTGAATTCAATAAAATACTAAGATCTGAATTAAATTTTGAAATAAAAATATCAGAGGATTGACTAATGTCATTAAATGAAACATCAAAAGCTCCAGATGTTGTAGGAAAATATAGAGACCTGGAACTTCCTGTAACAAAAATTTCATCTGAGTCACTAATCATTATTGCACGTCCATTTTCAGATTCAGAACTTCCAATGTAAGTTGAGGATAACAAATCATCTAGATTGGCATTTAGCTTAGAAATAAAAACATCATCATCACCATTATAATCCGGGTCAAAAGAATTTAAAGTTGTCGGGAAATTTGATGACATAGTCCGGCCTGTAATATATATATTATCGTTTTTATATGTTAAAGAAAAAGCCACGTCAGAATCATTTCCACCAATAAACGTAGAAGATAATAAATTTGTCAACATGGGATCAAACTTAGAAATATAAACGTCTGTTGGCCAAGAGCCACTTATTAAGGTATCATAACCATTAGAGGTGACCGGAAAGTCTGTTGAAGATGTCCAACCGGTAATATAAACATTATTTAGTTCATCCAATGCAATGCTCCATCCTACATCATATTCACCACCGCCAATAAAAGTCGAAGCTAATAAAGGATCAATTATTAACGGCAAGTCTGGATTATACTGACTTACTTCAAAACCATAGGACTTATTTGAAATCCGGTAATCAGCTTTGCAAAATAATTTTTCCTGATTGATTATTTGATATGCAATGGGTTTGGTGAACTTTGTTTCTCCAAAGGGGGTTGAGATAATCAGTTCACCTGAATCGGAAATTTTGAGTTTTTTGGCTCCTTTGATATTTACTTTAATATTTGAGGGATCAGCACCGGGATCAACAATGAAAAGCTTTTCAATGTTATTGCCATAGGCATTACATTCTACTTTTATGCCTTTCCAGGGTTGACCAAGATTCACAGACTGAAAAGTAGAAATATCGGTTTTCCAGTTTTCAGCATTGTTGCCAATGAAATAATTGACCTTTGTTTCAGAAGGAGTTCCGGGTGTAACTGCTAATTTTTTATTGGATATAAAGGTTTCAGTGAAAGAATAAGACCGGGTGCTGTCAACAGGCAGATTATAAATAATTTCGCCTGAATGATTGACGAAAACAGACCCTGCAAATGTTTTGGCATAAAAAGCCACTTCATCGGGTTGCTGACCATTGTTTTGAATCCAGGGGATGCGGACATTGCTGATCTTTTTTATGATTTCAGGGTCTGTTTTATTTCCATCTGCTTTATTTACACCTGCAAATAAAGCAAAGGATAATAATATTGCGGGTATGAAAAGTGTGTACTTCATAACACTTATTTTTTTAATTTCATTGTTGTCAAATCCTTAATACACCGTGCATATCTTCCATTTTGCTCATTAAAATATCCACGATAGGATTTTGAATTATCCGAACTCAACATTCTTCCCCAGGGATTAGAATTATCATTCAACGTTGACGACCAGAACCAGGAAAAAGTACCCTGATCGAAAAAGGAACCATCGGATGTATGCCTGCCGCCCGGCAAAACATTAAATCCATATTTGTCAGTTCCGTCACCATCATTATTCCAGCCGTCGTTGGATTTCAAATTTCTGCCAACATCCGATCCTCTCAGCCCTTCTTTATTCCATTCTGAAAGGTCATTTCGAAACATGTCGTCGGCAATGGCTTCGGCTGTTTTCCATTCTTCGTCCGACGGAATATGCCAACCCGGAGGACATATTCCTTGTCCCGATTCAGAGGTTGAATAGTTCATCAATTCATCCCATTGGTAAAGGGCGCCGTAAGTCTCACAATTTGCTTCATTGTTTTCGTAGCAATACTTTTGAATGGTTAAATCATTGGTTTGTTGCTGGTTTCCTTCAATCCTCGTTCCGGCATTTAAATTTTCCGCCATCCAGCACTTGTCGCCTATAGGGACAATTGCATAATCCTGCCCATTATAATTGATAAATTTTTCATCGTCACACGGATCTTTAATGGTTTGCAAGGAGAACTCATCAGGATAAACCGTACCTGATCTTAATGTGGCGTAAATCCTGATATAATACTCCGTACCGTCATGTAATTCCGCAAGTGTGGAGGTGAAGCTGCCAGGAGTAGTCAATACTCCGAAACTGGAATGATCATCACTGATTGTAGGGTAGTGGTTTTCGCTCCAGCAATGACCAAAATCAAGGATCTCATTATTTGCCAAATCTGCAAATGAAGAGCTGATTTTTGCATTCCAATAGGTAACGGTATCTACCTGTGAATTTCCGGTCACAATTTTATTATTTCCGTTTGGGTCATCAATGTTTTTCTGGCAGGCAACAAAAATGCCGGGAAAAAAAAGAATAAAAATTACTTTCAAACTTGTCTTCATGTATGCTGAATTAAAAACAAATCCCAATCCCCGCTGTCCAGTTGATTGTCTTGAAATTTATGGTAGTTGCACCTCCTGATACGATCACCTTATTAAACCTGTAGATGATGCCTGCATCCGCCTCAATGCCTTCATTGCTGTAATCAGGGTCTAAAACATACGAACTCCCGGTATTGGATTCGGTTTCATAATTGTAATGATCTATTCCGTAGAGATAATTCTCTTTGCCGTAACCGGCGCCGGCATATAAAAATAAATTCCTTGCCGCCTGGTAGGTCACGCCTCCACCCACAAACAGCGCTGAATAAAAATTATCGCCGTTAAATTCATAGTACCCCGGCCGGTCATAATCTTTCACCAGCCCGTCTTCATATTCATAACTGTCATTTTCAAATGCCGCGAAATTCATTCTTCCTTCCACGTACCAGCCGATCTTTCCGATCATACCGGCTCTGATGCCCAAATACGTTTGTGTATTTCCGACGTACGAAATAAAAATTGATCTTTTGATCTTTTCCTCCACAAGTTCTCCGCGAATATCAAACACAAGGTCACCTTTGGTAAAAGGGAGTTCTTTTAAAGCATCCCAGATGATTTCGTGGTTTCCGTTTCGGATGTTTTTTCCGATATTGCCGGTCGCAGCCATCACCGGTCCTTCAAAAGTCAGTCCTTTATCGGAGCTGTAATACAGGCTGATATCGAGGCTTTGATTAAAGTTAAGACCATGAACGGAGTATTTGACTGTTATTTTATCGCCGGCAGAAACGGCGGTAATGTTTTTAATTTCCTGAGCAGAAAGGAAAACAAAACTCAACGCAAGGAATGACAGTAAGTAAATTTTTTTCATTTTGTATTTTGCCACGATTCAAAGGTAAGAATAATTACTGCTGGCTTTTATATATTTTTAGGATTCCTCATTCCGCTTCGCTTCATACACATTTTATCGTTTTCTCTTTTTGCTTTCAGATGAGATTCCTCATTCCGCTTCGCTTCATTCGGAATGACAGTTTGGACTCTACAGGTATAGGAAGGAAGTGCGGCTCGCCGCAGGCGAGCCGCACTTCCTTCCCACTATTACTAACTTTAATTGTCATTCCGAGCGAAGCGAGGAATCTATTTGCTGTTTCCATTGTTCTTTATAAAAATTTAGTGGTCAATTTTTCGATTGTAGTTAACAAACTTGCTATGATGTTTTGTTTTTTAGGATTCCTCATTCCGCTTCATTTATATTTTACAGGTTTCTCTATTTGCTATAGATGAGATTCCTCATTCCGCTTTGCTTCATTTATATTTTATCGGTTTCTCTTTTTGCTTTTAGATGAGATTCCTCATTCCGCTTCGCTTCATTTATATTTTATCGGTTTCAATGTTTGGTTTAAGATGAGATTCCTCTTTCCGCTTCGCTTCATTCGGAATGACAGTTTGGGCTCTACAGGTATAGGAAGGAAGTGCGGCTCGCCGCAGGCGAGCCGCACTTCCTTCTCACTATTACTAACTTTAATTGTCATTCCGAGCGAAGTGA
>Ga0172368_10003936_pt1 | contig 17556 bp, 16 predicted proteins | sample Lak11m_FD_114540 | JGI IMG/M metagenome (GOLD analysis project Ga0172368, IMG submission 114540) | Freshwater microbial communities from Kabuno Bay, South-Kivu, Congo - kab_022012_11m | ecosystem: Environmental > Aquatic > Freshwater > Lake | place: Democratic Republic of the Congo: South-Kivu...
AATTTTTTAGATTTGTTCATGGCTTTATTTGTTTTGTCATAATTACAAATTTAACCATGACAAGGGTTTTATCTTTATGATTTTTCCCTTGTCTTTTATTTTTTATCGGACACTACTGAATAAAATTATAAATTAATCAGTGAGGAGTTCAATGAAAAAGATTGAGATGTATGGATCGAATTTATTAATCGTAGGGATAGTCATTCTATCCGCTTTTTTAATCGGCTGCAAAAAAGACCTCGTCTCATCAGTTGAGGTGCCGGATGTTAAGCATTCGATTTACGGCAAAGTAATTGATGAAAACGGTAATCCGGTTGATGGAGTAAAAGTTCACTATATTTTTGCTTACAATAGTGGGGATTTAAGTAAGATTCAAGGAAGTAATTATAAATTAGAAAAAAATTCCGCCGCACCCCCGGAAACGCAAATTACATTTTCAATACCCACAAACGGAAAAGTTAAAGTTTCGGTACTTCGATGGTTTACTCGTGAGTTGATAACGGTTTTAGTGGACGATACACTGCAAAGTGGAGTATATAGTTTTAACATTAATCCTTCGTTATTAACGAACGGTTTATATCTTTATAAATTTGAAATAGAAAAGAGAGTAATTGAAAAGATGATGGTCAATCGTCATACTTCTTTCAATGAGCTTATTTCGTCAATTCCATTAACAAAGTCAGATGGAGCAGGGTTATTTGAATTGCCGTATGGATTGCTCGGATTTAGGGTGCCTATTTACATAACTTCTCCCTATGAATCAAGGGCAACTTCTACTTCATATATTTTACCTACCATTCAAATCGTGCTGTATAAGCCGGGTTACGAGCTATTTGTAAAAGAAGTAAGGGTTCCGCAAAATATTGACCTTAACGAAACATTTATGCTTAAAAAATATTAGACTTTTACGAATACTAATTTTTTGATTTGAGACTCAAGTCTTTTCTTGCTTAAAAGAATGTTCATTTCTTTGTTTCTCTTTTAAAGAAAAACTATATTTTAGGAAGAAATTATAAACATTCTGAATTAATGCGTCCAACAAAAGCAATTATAAATCTTGCACATCTAAAAGCGAACTATTTATCGATCCGAAAGAAGACGAAGACAAAAGTTCTTGCCGTGGTTAAGGCGGATGCGTACGGGCACGGTGTTGCAGAGGTAGTAAAAGCGTTGAACAGCATTAAAGCAAAACCGGAATATTTCGGCGTAGCGCTTACGGAGGAAGGGAGCGAACTCCGAAAATTAAAAGTTGCACAGCCAATCTTGATCTTCGAACCGCCGACAAAAAACAATATTGCCGAAATCGTAAACAACAATTTAATTCCTTCCGTTTTCTGCGATGAACATCTTTCGTTGATTGAAAAATATTCATCAAAAAATCTGGCTGAGCTACAAAGTAAAGTGCACGTTAAAGTTAATACCGGAATGGGAAGGATCGGCATTTCTTACAAAGATGCGGTCGCGTTTGTTGAAAGAATTTCCCGGAACAAAAAATTTATTCTCGATGGCATTTATACTCACTTTGCAACTTCGGATGAGCAGGATAAAACGTACGCAAAACTTCAATTAAAAAGATTCAACCTCGTTTTGGAGGAATTAAGAAAGAGAAACATTCGAGCCAACGTTATTCACTGTGCAAACAGCGGCGCTATATTAACCATGCCGGAATCCTATTTTGATATGGTTCGCCCCGGTATTTCATTATACGGCTATCAGCCTTCGCTTGAAATAAATTCTGACGTTAAATTACAGCCGGTCATGTCGCTTATCTCGGAAGTTTCCACCTGCGCCTGGTTTGAAAAAGGAGAATCGGTAAGCTACGGCAGAAAATATATCCTCAAGAAACGGTCGCAAATTATTTCCGTACCGATTGGATATGCCGACGGAGTAAACCGCAATTTATCGAATAAAATAGTGTGCCTTATCAAGGATAAAATTTTCCCGCAAGTTGGAAGAATAACAATGGACAGAATTATGTTTGATGTTGGCGATACAGAAATTCCCATCGGCGAAAAGGTAATCTTGCTCGGCGCTCAAAATTCTCTTATTATTGACGCATGGGATTGGAGTAAAGAGTTGAAGACAATCCCTTATGAAATTACCTGCAATATTTCAAAACGAGTCCCGAGAGTTTACAGAAGCTAATGGATCTGCACAAACAATATATTATCCAGTGCGTAAGTGTTGCGGCAAATAATTTAAGGCTGAGCAGCGAGAAGATTGAAGTACTCGGATTGTTAAAAGAAACGTTTGCGAATGCCTCGGAATTTGAATCGATGATCTTGGGGATGAAAAAAATTACGCAACTTTCGCGGCTTGCAATTAAGCTGCATGAGATTCTAAATTACTTAAAGCAAAATAAAATTGATTTTCTGAAAGTATCGGAAAAGTTCAAGGAACATTCGCAGCTTTTGGTGAAAGACCTAAACATTGTTATCGACTCTTTGACGCCGAATCTTTATAAAGAAATTACTAAAAAGTTGGATGAATTTAGTGCTGCTGCTTCGCCGCCCGAAGAATCAAAGGAAGAGTCGTTGGTTATCGATTTTACCGGGCGCAAAAACTTTGCCGCCGATAAGATGAACACCAACCGGATGAAAGAAAAAATTATTTTTGAGGAAGACAATTCCGATGATCATCTTTTCTTTCAAAATTTTGAAGCGACTATTTTAAAACCGGTAAAAGAGATTGATCAATTATTAATAAAAATTGTAACCGGCGAAGTTAAATCTACCGAGCTGCGCGAATATGAATCTGCCATGAAAATGAACGCTTCATTATCCGAAAAGTTCGGAACAGAAATAACAACGGAGATGCACAAAATATTGGCAAACGCATTCAGAATGCTTCAATTAAAGGAGCTAAACCCTGAACGTGAGATGATCGAAGCGATGCGCGCGTGTCTGATTGTTATTGTTGCGCTGGTGAAAAACAAAGATGTTGATATTACCTTCTACTTAAATAAGGCGGAAGATTTCGGAAAAAAATTACAAACTCTAAAAAAAAGGAATAGTTAATGAAGGTTTTTGCTGTTATTATGGCGGGCGGCGTTGGTTCACGGTTTTGGCCCCGCAGCCGGGAAAAATCCCCGAAACAATTATTGAAAATATTTGGCGACCGTACCATGATTCAAAATACGGTTGATAGACTTGATGGTTTTGTTGAACTCAAAAATATTTTTGTGGTTACAAACAAAATGCAGAAAGAAGAAATTATCAAACAGCTACCGGAAATTCCAACCGAAAATATTATTGAAGAACCGTTTGGCAGAAATACGGCTGCGGCAATTGGATTGGCTTCGGTGCTGATACGAAAGATTGACCGCGACGCGGTTCTTGTGGTGCTTCCGGCAGATCATATTATACGAGAGAAGGAAATATTTCAAGCAGCATTGCAGAGCGCTGCGCTCTATGCCGATAAAGAAAAAGGATTAGTAACCATCGGCATTCCTCCAAGCAGACCCGAAACCGGTTACGGCTATATTCAAATTGATGAGACAGAATCGGAAGAAAATATTTTTAAAGTACTCACTTTTGCCGAGAAACCGAATTATGATACGGCGGTAAATTTTGTTGCAAGCGGAGATTTTTTATGGAACAGCGGCATGTTTGTGTGGCGCGCCGATACCATTCTAAGTGAGATTTCGCTGCACATGCCGGAGCTTTCAAAATCGCTCGAAAATATTGCTTCGGCTGAAGGAACTTCTTCATTTGAAAAAACTTTGCTTGATGAATACGGGCAGTTGAGAAGTGTTTCAATCGATTATGGAATAATGGAAAAATCGCACAAAGTATTTTTAACAAAAGGAAAATTTACCTGGAGCGATGTGGGAAGCTGGGAAGAAGTACACCAACTTTCGCACAAAGATAAAAATGAAAACTCCCTCATCGGCAATGTTTACACAGATAAAACGGTTGATTCGTACATTTATTCGCCCGACAAATTTACGGCGGTTATCGGATTGGATAACGTGATCATCATTAATACGGATGACGCGTTGTTGGTGTGTAAACGGGATCAAGCGCAGGAAGTAAAAAAAGTTGTAGATTTCGTTAAGCTAAATAAAATGAACGATTATCTCTGAGATGAAAAAAATTATCACCGAAGCGGACGTAGTTGCAAACTATAAAAGCGCCGGAAAAATTCTTTCTGTCGGTAAGGATGATATTATCACTCCGCTTGCAAAAGATAAAATAAAAGATTTGGGAATCACCGTTATAAAAAAAACGGAATCGGAGAACATTCAACTTTCTTCCTTACCTACGGTTTTACCACCGGCGAAGAAAAATACCGTAGTGCTCGGCGGTGACCATACGGGATTTGCGATCAAAACGCTGCTGGCTAAGTTACTTGTTGAAAAGGGATATAACGTGCAAGACGTTGGTACGTATGATGAATCATCGTGCGATTACCCGGACTTTGCCTACGCCGCCGCAAAAAAAATAAAATCGGGTGAAGCAGAATTTGGAATTCTTATTGATGCAACCGGAATACCTTCGGCTATTACAGCCAATAAAATAAAGGGAATACGGGCTGCAACGTGTTACAATGAATTTTCTGCAAAAAGCGCGAGGGAACATAACAACGCAAATGTTTTAGTTATCGGCGCAAAATCTCTTGGCGAAGAAACAATTAAAAGTATTGTTGAGACTTGGCTGAGCACAGATTTTGCCGGCGGAAGACATCAGCGCAGACTTGATAAAATTACCGAAATTGAAAATAGAAATCTTTAACACCGGAGTTAAAATGAAACGTGGCTTTCTCGTTCTTCTTCTCTTTATTGCAATTCAAAACATCCTGCAAGCACAATCAATTAAATTAAAAGAAGAGAAGGTCTTAAATCTTCCCGAAACAGGCGAACACTTTTTCCCGCGCTTTGCAACCGGCAGCTCGGTTATTTATTTTACGCGCGCTTATTACCAGGGGATTGAATCCTTCAATCTTACTTCGAATGAATTGAAAGTAATTACAAGCGAACCCGGTTCCGGCTTTGAATATCAATTTACTCTTGACGGCGGAAAAATTTTTTACAGAACCGACAAATTTATAAAAGGGAAGAAGTATTCGGATATTAAATCGCTCGATCTGCTGACCAATAAAACCGAGCTTATCGAAAGCGAAAAACGAAATCTCTCCACGCCAAAAATATTGCGAAGCGGTGACTGCATCTTTAAAAGCGATGCCGATATTACGGTAAACAACAAGAAACTGAAGTCGATCCAATTGAATATTATTCCTCAAGATACGATGCTGTTCTACAGTGATAATAATTTGATCCTTCTACTCAACGGTGAGAAGAAAGTATTCAAACCGCTTGGAGACGGTAGTTATCTTTGGTCGTCATTCTCACCGGATAAATCGAAAATACTTTTTACACTGATGGGAAAAGGAACGTACGTAACAGATCTGGATGGAACAGTTTTGCTGGAACTTGGTGAGGCTAACGCGCCAAAGTGGTCGCCGGATGGTAATTGGATTGCTTACATGAATGATAAAGATGACGGACAAAAAGTTACCTCTTCGGATATCATGCTCATCTCTTCGGATGGGAAAGAAAAAATACAACTTACAACCGGTGATGATCTGCACGAACAATTTCCCGAATGGTCTCCTTCATCAGATGCAATTGTATGTCACTCTTCCGATGGAAAAATCATTTACCTCACTTTAGAAAAGAATTAACAAATGAAAACGATAAAAAATATTTTCTTACTTCTTCTTTTTGCAAAAGCATTGGCTGCGCAAGACCTTTCCGGAACGAAAATATATCTTAATCCCGGGCACGGAGGATATGATTCAAACGATAGGAATATTCCCGAGACGGGATTCTGGGAATCGGTTTCTAATCTTGACAAAGGACTTGCATTACGAAAAATCCTTGAAGGAATTCATGCAACCGTCTATATGTCCCGAACAGCCAACACCTCAGCCGACGATCTTCCGTTATCGCAAATTGTTTCTGATTGTAACGCAAAAAATGTTGATTACTTCCATTCCATTCACAGCAATGCATTTAATGCACAATCAAACTACACGTTACTTCTTTTCCAAGGGAAGGATAATGCGCCAACGTATCCGGATGCTTTAACAATGGGTAGTTACATTACAGATGAGATTTATAAAGCAAACAGAACTACGGCAAAATATAATCGCGGAGATTTTGATTTTTACGGAACCGGCCAAGCGTATCTTGGTGTCTTCAAAAACTTAAATGTTCCCGGTACGTTATCTGAAGGTTCGTTCCATGATTACTTTCCGGAATCGTGGAGACTGATGAACGGCTCGTACAAAAAACACGAAGCATGGGCAATAGCAAGAGCATTTTTGCGATACTTTTTGAATCCCGGTTTTCCAACGGGAATTGTTGCCGGTTTAGTGCGCGATCCGAATAAAACAGTTTCGTATTACGGAATCATTTCAAAAAATGATCAGAAACTTCCGCTCAATAATATCAAAGTTACGTTGGAACCTGGCGGAAAAATTTTTTACGGCGATGCGAACAATAATGGATTTTTCATGTTCGATAGTTTAGCTCCCGGCGCATATAAAATTTATTTTGAAGCTCCAGGATACTATAAAGATTCGTCTTCGGTAACGGTAACGGAAAATACAACTTCATTTGCAGATAAATTTCTGATCTACGATACAACCTCCGTTGCTAAAATTATCAATTACTATCCGGCATCGCTTACTGATTCCGTAAAAACCATCGTTTCAATTTCAATCAGCTTTGATCTGCCGATGGATACGGCTTCCACAAATGCGGCATTCCAATTGAGTCCTTCTGCCGTTGGTACATTTAGCTGGGGCAACGGAAATAAACAAATAACATTTAAACCAACGGTGCCGTATTTGAAAGCTACCGAGTACACGGTTACATTATTCAAATCAGCAAAAACCGTTTGGAACATTCCGTTGGAAAATGATTTAACGTTCAAGTTTGTTACGAAAAATAGGAATAGATTTGTGTTGGAAAGTACGTATCCAATTGCAAACGCCGAAATAGAAGCGAGCATCCCCAGACTTCAGCTTCAATTTGATATGGCTGTCCAGACCGCGTCTTTAGCTAATCAAATTAATTTGTACGACGCTGCAAGAATTCGTCAGACTGTGGCAAACGTTAAAATATTTTCTGAAAATGGGAAAGGATTAATTTATTTTGAACCGAAAGTTCCCCTTGTAAACGGAGATTACTTGTTAGTTATCGGCAGTAAAATTGCGGGTGTGGATTCAATCCCGATGGTTGATTCAGCGATGGTTCCATTTAAAGTGAATGCATTAACGCCTACACAAGTAGCGTTAGTTGATGATTTTGAATTACAAGCCGGATGGAAAAATCCTGCTGCAAGCCAATACACCTCCGGTGTTGATACGGTAACTTCACAATTCCTCATCACCACCGAAAAGAAAATTTACGGAGCTAAGAGCGGCAGACTAATTTATTTCTTCTCCAATGCTTCGGGTGGCAATTGCGTTGTTTCAAATGAGCTTAAACTTGACGTACAAAATAATTATATCGGCGGATGGGTATTTGGCGACTTGAGCAACAATTATCTTTCTCTTTGGTATGAAGACGGTTCGAATACTGAATATAAAGTTTTATACGATACATTAGATTGGGCGGGATGGAAATTTATAACCGTCGGCAGTTCAAACACTGAGGGGAAAATCCCGGCTAAGCTTACCGGTATCGGTTTGGAACAAAACTCCGCCGGAACGCAAAAAGGGACGCTCTATTTTGATGACTTCCAATCTTTTACTATCACGGACGTCGTTGAAAGTAACTATCTTCATCTGAATGAATTTACTCTGCAACAAAATTATCCTAATCCGTTTAATCCTGAAACGATGATTAGTTATCGAATACCGGAAAATAGTTTTGTATCGCTAAAAGTATTTGATGTATTGGGAAATGAAGTAGCGGCTTTGGTAAACGAATTTCAACAGCCGGGCATGTATCATTACAAATTTGGCATTTCAAATTACAAATTAACTTCCGGCGTTTATTTTTATCAATTACGGGCGGGAAAATTTGTGGAATCAAGAAAGATGCTGCTGTTAAAATAAATTTGTTTGATTTCGTTTTGCCGGAGGTTCAGTTTTTGGGGATGCAGTTGAGCAGAAATAACTTAATTAATATTTTGTAGGGAATGATTTTCTCTTTAAATTTCGGTTGTTCAAAATTAACTCTCTTGCCTTGTCGGCAGACAGTCGGCGTTACCCGTCCGAAAAGCTCAATATTTAATGATGATTACTACTTAAAAAGGATGTCCCTTGTTTCTTGAGAACGCAACGGTAAAAACTGTTACTCAAATTGGAACAAATATTTTTCTTTTAACCTTACGTACAGATAAAATTGCTAAACAAGCAAAACCCGGACAATTTGTAAATATAAAAGTGTCAAATTCAAATTTTCCTCTTTTACGCCGTCCTTTTAGCATTTGTAACGTTAAAGATGAAACTATTTCAATTATGTTTACCGCAATTGGCGGCGGTACTTCTGTACTACAGAATAAACAATCCGGCGATATACTTGATGTGATGGGACCGTTGGGAAATGGTTTTTCAATTAGCGGAAGTTATCAAAAAGCAATTATTGTAGCCGGAGGAATCGGTGCAGCTCCGTTTCCTTTCTTAATAAATCAACTTGAAAAAGAGGGGAAAGATATCCATTGTTTCAGCGGCGGAAGAACTAAAAATGATTGTATCACCTATGAAATGAAAAACACAGCAACTTCAACAGATGACGGAAGCTTTGGATTTAAAGGAAACGTAGTTGAACTGCTTAGTTCAAAAATTGATGAATTTGAAAAAAATAAAATTAAAATATTCGGCTGCGGACCGAACGCAATGTTGAAATCGTTACAAAACTTTTGTATCACGCATTCAATTGAGGCGGAAATTTCAACTGAATCCGCAATGGCTTGCGGATATGGAATTTGTCAAGGCTGCCCAATACAGTCCGCAACGGACGAAAATAAATTTTATTTGGTCTGCAAAGACGGTCCCGTATTTGATGTTAAGGCGATAGAACTTACATGAGCGCAATAGATTTATCAGTTTCGGTTGGACCATTAAAATTAAAAAATCCAATTCTGCTTGCTTCGGGAACCGTAGGCTATGGAAATGAAATTGCAGAATTTGTCGATCTAAATAAATTAGGCGGAATTGTTACAAAATCGTTAAGTTTAAAACCAAGAAAAGGGAATCCTCCGCAACGAGTAGTTGAAACTCCGTCCGGAATGTTGAATGCCATTGGATTGGCGAACGTTGGAGTTGAGGAATTTCTTAAAACAAAAATTCCGTTCTTAAAAAAGTTTGATACGGCAATTATCTGTAACATTGCAGCAAGCAGCATTGAAGAATATGTTGAATGCACAAAGCTGTTAACCGCCGAAACTACTATTTCCGCTTTTGAAATAAATGTCTCTTGCCCCAATGTACGCGAAGGCGGACTTGAATTCGGGAATGATAAAAAAGCGGTCGCAAAAATTACTGAAGAAGTGAAAAAGGTTTCTACCAAACCGGTTTTCATCAAACTATCGCCGAATGTGTCCAGAATATCCGAATTTGCGTTAGCCGCTAAAGAAGCGGGCGCCGACGCTGTTTCCGCAATAAACACGCTGGTAGGAGCGGCATTCGATATTAAGACTCGTAAACCTAAAATTAAAAATATTACCGGCGGACTTTCGGGTCCCGCAATAAAACCGGTTGCTTTGGCAAAAGTTCTTGAAATAAAAAGAACCGTTGATATTCCGATCATTGGTATTGGAGGAATTTTTTCATGGCAGGATGCAGTTGAATTTATGATTGCCGGGGCTTCAGCTTTCCAGCTTGGAACGGTAAATTTTGTGCAGCCGAATATTTCCGAAACAATGATAAATGATTTAATTTTATATTGTGAAAAGATGAACATAACTTCACTTAAACATTTAACAGGGTCATTCATTCTTTAAAATGAGTATTGAACAAACATTAGATAAACTTTACGCGCTTCAAATTTTCGGAATGAAATTTGGGTTGGAGAATATTAAAAAATTTCTTCAGCTGCTTGGAAATCCGCAGAACAATTTAAAATGTTTTCACATTGCCGGCTCAAACGGAAAGGGAAGTACGGCATCGTTCATTGCAAGCATCCTACAAACCGCAGGCTTTAAAACGGGACTTTACACTTCGCCTCATTTTGTAACTTTTAACGAACGAATTCGGATTAACGGCGTCCAAATTGATGATGAATATATCGCTTCTTTTTACGAACAGAATGAAGCCTTCATCACCGAAAATAAGCTGACGTTTTTTGAAGTAACCACAGCGCTGGCTTTTGCTTATTTCAACGATAATAAAGTGAAATATGCAGTGATAGAAACCGGTTTAGGAGGAAGATTAGACGCGACAAACGTATTAAAACCACTTGCCGTTGTGCTTACTTCAATCAGCCTTGAGCACACACAATATTTGGGAAATACGATTGAAGAAATTGCCGCAGAAAAAGCGGCGATCATTAAACCGAATGCAAAAGTGTTCCTCGGTATTTTGCCCGAACAAGCTGACGAAATTATCCAGCAAAAGTGTGAAGAATTAGATTGCGAATTTTTTGAGCTTGAAGATTTTATTATCAAACGAGATACCTATTTAGAACTCTATACAGAAGAGCTTGATATTGACCGGCTTGATTCTCCGCTTCACGGTTATTTTCAAAAATATAATGCCGCGCTGGCAACTCTGGTCGTAAATAAAACCATCGGGATGGAAGATTTGCACGTCTTTGAAAATGGCTTGAAGCATGTTGTTGAGAATACTAAAATTCAAGGGCGATATGAAATTATTTCGGAAAATCCGAGAATCATTTTTGATTCCGCTCATAACCCTGAAGGGATTGAGAGTTTTCTTTCGGAATTCATAAAAGAGAAATCGCGCTATAAAAAATCTCATCTGCTTTTTGGCGTTATGAAAGATAAAGAAATTGAAACGATGCTCTTAAAACTTTCGCCCGCGTTTGATGAATTCCATTTTACCGATCTCCCGTTTGAACGGGCGGAGAAAAAAAATAGACTTTTACAAATGGCGGATGCAATTAAATTGAACGCCGACGGAATAGAAAATCCGACTGAATTTGTACAAAATTTTAGAAACCATGTAAACTCGGATGAATGTTTGGTTCTCTTAGGAAGCATGTATCTCCTTGGTGAAGTTAAAAAAGGATTGCTGAAAAAAAACACTTGACAAAAATTAAAAAGAAATGCAAATTTGAATTAACTCCTTCAACCATTCGATAATTCACTTGAAATCTTAAGTTACTAACATAAAATATTTTCAATACGTAGAACAAAAATAAGGGTCACATTATGCCAATGGATATTTCAGAACTGAAATCCAAAAAGATCGTAGAATTAAATGATATTGCCAAAGAACTCGGCGTTCAAGGCTACAGCGATCTTCGTAAACAAGAATTAATCTTCAAAATACTTGAAGCGCAAACCGGAAAAGACGGACTGACTTTCTCCAAAGGTGTGCTCGAGGTTTTGCCTGACGGATACGGGTTCCTCCGCTCGTCCGACTATAATTATCTTCCTTCGCCGGATGATATTTACGTCTCTCCGTCTCAAATTAAAAAATTTATGCTGAGAACCGGAGATTACGTCAGTGGTCAAGTTCGTCCTCCAAAAGAAGGTGAACGCTTTTTTGCGCTTCTAAGAGTTGAAGCGGTAAACGGTCTTAGCCCAGACGGCATAAGAGATAGAACCTTATTTGACAATTTAATTCCCGTTTACCCAACCAAAAAACTTATATTGGAATCTGCGCCAGGTGAATATTCGATGCGCATCCTCGACCTTCTTGCACCGATCGGTAAAGGGCAGAGAGGATTAATTGTATCGCCGCCAAAGTCCGGTAAAACAATTTTGCTCCAGAAAATTGCCAACTCAATTACAAGAAATCACCCTGAAGTGAAATTAATTATTCTGCTTATTGATGAACGCCCCGAAGAAGTTACCGATATGGAACGAAGCGTTAAGGCTGAAGTAATCAGCTCTACGTTTGATGAACCTGCCGACCGTCATATTCAAGTTGCGGATATGGTGATTGAAAAAGCAAAGCGTTTAGTTGAAGCAAAAGAAGACGTCGTTATCTTGTTAGATAGTATCACCCGTTTGGCAAGAGCGAATAATATCGTTGTTCCGCATTCCGGCAGAATTCTTTCCGGTGGTGTTGACTCGAACGCGCTTCACAAGCCAAAAAGATTCTTCGGCGCTGCACGTAATACCGAAGACGGCGGAAGTTTAACCATTATTGCCACCGCTTTAATTGATACCGGCAGCAGAATGGATGACGTTATCTTTGAAGAATTCAAAGGAACCGGAAATATGGAAGTTGTGCTCAACAGAGATTTGAGTGATAGAAGAATCTTCCCGGCAATTGATGTAAACCGCTCCGGAACAAGACGTGAAGACCTCTTGATCAAAGAAGAAGACCTTGCCCGCATCTGGATATTAAGAAAAATTCTAAGTGAATTTAATCCTGTTGAAGCAATGGAATTTACAACGGCAAAAATGAGAGGCACCAAAAACAACAAAGAATTCTTGCTGAACATGAATAGCTGATCAGATGAAAAGCTGAGGAATTAATCCAGATGTGCAGAAAGCAATGAATCATCAAAATTATCGTTTGTATTGAGTATGAAAAAAATCATCGCGCTACTTCTGTTTTCATTTTTGACTCCTTCGCTCTTTTGTCAAAAATTCGAATTTGAGCCGCCGTTACTTTCTGAATATTATTTTCAAGCCGATTCAACCGGCGGTCTCTTTCAATTTATTTACCGGTACAATTACGACAAGCTCTCGTTTGTAAAAGAGGGTGAAAAGTACACTACCAAATTCCGTATTTCAATTGAACTGCAAGATTCTTCAACCGATGCTATTCTCCGCGCGAGTGAAGTTAAAACGATTTATGTTTCTACTTATGATGAAACAGTAAATCCAAATTTATCTGTACAAGGATTACTGAATATCCGCGTGGCGAAGAAAAAGTATCTTGCTACCGTTTCATTAACGGATATTTTATCCAACAAGGAAATGGCTGTTCCAAAGTTTAACGTAGATTTATCTCACCCATCGGCTGCAAGTTTTATTGTAACCCTTGGTGAAAATGGTAAATATTATGCAGCGAACAGAAGGAAAACAATTCCTTTTTCTCCGGTGTTGTATTCACTTATTTATGCACCCGGAAAGCAAATTGTCGGGAAAGATTCCCTTTCACTTGATTTTCACTCTCCAACCGACTCACTCACTCTTTCGTCGAATAAACAATTCATCCATGAATTTCATTTAGAAGAAGATTCGTTAGGTATCTATCTTTCACCCATATCCGGAGCGGATGCCAAGAGTTTTCTCTTTTCAAATATTTCCCAAATACTACCTGAAGGGAAATATACCGTAGCTGTTGGCGGCAAAAAAGAATCGTTTCTCGAAGTAAAATGGTGGAATAAACCTTACTCACTGATGAACCAGGATGTTTCATTAAAAGCGCTGGGAATTATTGAACCAAAATCGAATATCGATTCTTTAAAAGATGGTTCAAGCAAATTTGGTTACAAACGATTGTTTGATTTTTGGCGCAAATATGATCCAACTCCCAATTCTGTTTATAATGAATTGATGGCGGAATATTATTCGCGCGCTGATTATGCACAGAAAACGTTTTCTAATTTTGCCGTTCAAGATGGTATGATGTCCGATCGTGGAAAAATTTATATTCAATTCGGCGCCCCCACTTCTATTGAGCGAACTACCGAAATTTCCGGAAGAAATATTGAAGTCTGGTTTTACGAAAAACAAAATAGTAAATATTACTTCCGTGATATTTCCGGCAACGGCACTTACGTTTTGATAAAAGAATAATGAAACTCTTCTTTACGTGCGGCGACTGCAATGGCATTGGACCGGAAATAGTAGTTAAGACGATCACCCACTTCATCAAACTAAACAAACATAAAATATTTTTTGCTGTACCTAAAAACGTTTTTGACGAAGCTTACCGCATAACCGACGCCAATTTTGAATTTGAGATTGTTAAAACAGCCGCGCAAAGTATCCCCAATAAAAATGTCGTTTCAATTATTAATCTCGGCGCTGCAAGATGTTCACACGGCAAGCCGACAAAAGTATCCGGCGAAATATCTTTCCGGTCTTTGCAAGAATCGTTTACTTCGGTTACAAATAATTTAGCGGACTGCGTGATAACAGCTCCCATTTCAAAAGAGGCGTTTCACAAATGCGGAATTGAATTTCCGGGGCATACGGAATTGTTCGCTTCATGGACGAACACTGAAAACGTGGTAATGTTTTTTCACTCCTCCAAACTGAAAGCGGCGCTTTTAACCATTCATATTCCTTTAAAAACCGTATCATATTCTTTGGAGCCGGCGCTCATAAAAAAGAAATTGAATATTATAATTGAAACGCTCAAAAATGATTTTCAAATTGCATCGCCCAAAATAGCTTTGCTTGGAGTCAATCCCCATGCGGGTGAAAACGGTTTGCTGGGGAGTGAGGAAGAAGAAATCTTTTTTCCCGTGGTATCTGAATATAAAGATATTGTATTTGGTCCATTTCCGGCAGATGCTTTTTTCGGGATGCACTTATATAAAAACTATAACGCAGTAATCGGCTGTTACCACGATCAGGTTCTGATCCCATTTAAAATGCTGAGCTTTGCCGACGGCGTAAATTTTACTGCGGGTCTTCCCATTGTGAGAACTTCTCCCGACCATGGAACGGCTTACGACATAGCCTGGAAAGGGATCGCGAATCCTTCAAGCATGATCAGCGCTGCAAAGCTTGCAATCAACATTTGCGAAAACCGGAATAAGCATGCCGCCTCTTCTTAAAAAGAATTATACCGCTCTTGCCGGATTTTATAATCAGTTAATGAAGAAAATTGATTATGCTCTTTGGGCTAACTATCTCTTCGAGATAACTCAAAAATATAAAATAAACTCCGGTAGTGTGCTGGAGATTGGCGGCGGAAACGGGAAGTTGGCAAAGGCGTTAAGCCGGAAATTTCCAAATTATATTTTGTCGGATAAATCGCTGATGTTTTTACTTGATGGAAATTATAAGAAAGAAAAAATTTGCTGCGATATGGTTTCGCTGCCGTTCAAACCACATTTTGATATGGTGATTGCTGCGTTCGACACGGTTAATTATCTTTCATCAAAAAAGGGATTTTCCAAATTGCTGCGAGACGTTTCCCGACTAATAAAAGATGACGGCGTTTTCATGTTTGATGTGAGCCTTGAAAAAAATAGTTTGCCGCACGCAAAGGCGCATACAAAAAATTATGATTATCGATCACAAAAAATTGAACACGTGAGCGCATATAATCCGGAAACGATGATCCATCAAAACACATTTACGTTTTACCGAGATAACAAGGTGATGGAAAAAGAAATTCACAAACAAAAAATTTTTCCATTTTCATTTCTCCTTGAACAAATTGATAAAAGTGATTTTTATATTGTTGATTGTTTGGAAGCATTCGGATTTCGTAAAGGGAAAGAAACTTCTAAGCGCGTTCAATTCATTTTGAAGAAAGAAAAAGCGTATGCTAAAATTTAACGGCGTTGGTTTTGCCTATAATAATGATGAAGTTTTGCGCTCTGTTACTTTTGCGCTTAACCACAGTGAATTCGTTTTTCTGATAGGGAAAAGCGGCTCCGGTAAAAGTACCTTATTGCAAATGATTTATTTCAACTTGATGCCTCACGCAGGTGCTATTGAATTTGACAATTATTCCACCGCTTCAATACGGGCTTCCGCGCTTCCGCTTTTAAGGCGTAAGATAGGAATTATTTTTCAAGATTTCCGATTAATTGAAGATCGGACGATCTATGAAAATTTAGCGTTCGTACTTGAGACCGTAAATACTCCGCAGAAAAAAATAAAGAAACGCATCATTGAAGCGCTGGGTGAGGTTGGACTTTCGCACAAGATTAAAAGTTACCCGAAAGAATTATCCGGCGGAGAAAAACAGCGCGTTGCAATTGCGCGTGCAATTATAAACGAACCGCTGCTTGTTTTAGCCGATGAACCTACGGGAAATTTAGACCCCGAAACATCGTTTGAAATATTAGAACTCTTGAAAAAAATAAATAATAGGGGAACCGCTATTCTATTGGCTACGCACAATTATGAGCTGCTAAAAAAATCCGATGCGCGCGTTTTACAATTAGATAACGGCGCTATAAAAGAAGTAAGAAATAAATAACATTACAGCTTGATTGCTAAAATATTTTCTAAACCTTCGATGATTTGATTAGTAATCGTTTCAATCGAATTTATCCCGTCAATCTCAATTAATTTGTTTTCGTTTTTATAAAAATTCTTTACCGGCTCAGTAGCTGATTTGAAGACTTCCAATCTGGTGCGAATAACTTCTTCAGAATCATCTTTGCGCTGATAAAAACTATTTTCTGCGCTGCACACCGGACAAATAGCAGTGTTTTCAATTTCCGCCAAGGAAAAAATAGTGCCGCATTTTTTGCACGCTCTTCTCATTGTTAGTCTTTTCACTACCTCATCGTCATTCGCTTCAATGGAGATAAGCGCGTAATCTGCAATGTTCATTTTGCCAAATAGTCTATTCAAAGATTCAGCCTGAGCTGTGGTTCTCGGATACCCGTCGAGGATAAATCCGTTTTTGCAGCGTGGTTGCCGGAGGGTTTCTTTAATAATTTCCGTCATAATTTCATCGGGGACTAACTGTCCGGAATTCATAATTTTTTTTGCCTCAAGTCCAATTTCGGAACCGGTTTTTGCCGCTTCGCGCAAGATATCGCCGGTAGAAATATGGGGAATAGAAAATTTACTACTTAAAATCTTCGCTTGAGTTCCCTTACCTACACCGGGGGCTCCAAAAAGAATTAGATACATGTAATCTCCAATATTGATAACCAAAATTATCACTATAAAATAAGTTTTGCAAAAAAATATAAAACCTCTACCAAAACCTACGAGATTTCCACACCAAGGCGTGATAAACTCACGCCTCTAAGGATTTAATTTGTGTACCGCAGTCCGCCACAGCGGAGCCGACGGCAGAATTAATCTGCGATACGATAGTTGCAGCAATACAAATTTATTTTGGTTCTCTATTGTTTTTGTTTTGGGTATCTCATTTTTTTTATAACTTTCCTTCGAGAAAACAAATTCTTTTTCTGGTCTCAATTTTAGCGCGTCTGATGAGTTAAGTATTTGGATTGGGATTCTTAATTAACAACATAACCACTTTGGGTGTCTATGAAAACTTTTGTTAGAACTGAACAAAGTCGTTGCTGCTTCTTGTTTTATTACTCCCTCACACAGTGTGAGGTCACCATTTTTATGCTTCCGAAGTCTTTTGTTTTTACTTGTCCCCACGCTGCTGTATCCATATCGAGAACTACTCCAAGCTTTGATTGTGGAAGTGTTTCAAAGAAGGTGAAATAATGAAAGCGCTAATTAATTCCAGTATCTTATGTTTAATGCTTATGATAAATTTGAACGCTCAGCAATGGGTAAA
>Ga0172368_10003938_pt1 | contig 17548 bp, 17 predicted proteins | sample Lak11m_FD_114540 | JGI IMG/M metagenome (GOLD analysis project Ga0172368, IMG submission 114540) | Freshwater microbial communities from Kabuno Bay, South-Kivu, Congo - kab_022012_11m | ecosystem: Environmental > Aquatic > Freshwater > Lake | place: Democratic Republic of the Congo: South-Kivu...
ACTGCCACGCCAATACGCGCCTGCCAGTGATAGCAATTTAAAGTATTTTAATTCTTTATTTGGTTTTTCCACGTGACCCCCGCGACAGAGATCAGTAAATTTTCCAGAATGATAAAAACTTAATGTTTTACCTTCTTCAGCAAATTCATCAATGAGCTCTAGTTTGTACTTATTTTCTGAAAATGCTTGTTTAGCTCTTTCCACAGTGACTTCTTCGCGTTTAAATTCATTCCAGTCAGCAATGAGTTCGTGCATTTTTGTTTCTATTTTTTCCAAGTCATTTTCGGAAATTGGTTTTTTAAATTCAAAGTCATAATAAAATCCATTGGCAATAGATGGACCGATGGTGTTTTTTGTACCTGGCCACAATTCCAAAACCGCTGCGGCGAGCAAATGGGAAGCTGAATGTCTGAGTATATCAAGCTGGGATTGGTCTGATTTTTTGAATATTGACATAGGTGTTTTTTTAGTTTATATTAATATATTAATTAATAGTACTTTACGACAATTTAAGGAGAAGGAAATGACAGTAAAAGGTATAGTTCCTTTGCAACAAGGCACACGATTTATCATAGATGATAAAATTCCGACTAGTTGGGCTGGTATTTATCCAGCCATTCAAAAAATTTTAAAGGATAATTTACCATCTGTAGTAAGTGTACATATCTTACCAACTGCTGACGAAGAGTCAGGAAATGATCTTATTGAAGTCATTCATGACTTTCAAGAATTATCAGCTGAAGCAATTTGGCACGTTTTGGAAGAGATGATTTTTGATAAAGATAATAAATGTGTACTTATGTATAAAGGACAAGTTGTCACCCCTGATTGATTTCAGGGGTTTTTTAAATAAAAAAATCCCCAAAGCAATATGCTTTCGGGACCCTACGTTTTAAATCACTGAAGGGTGGTTCCACCCGAATTTCTCCATAATAAGGAGACGCTCATAGAAACCTGATAAATTATTTTCGCGCATATAGCGCGAAACCCAGTTGGTAAATGATAGAATTTGCCTTTGAAAAAGCTTTCAGCCTAGGACTTTTTCTCTCTTATAAAGGATTTTTATCATTATATGCTGGTGTTTGTATAGTAAGTTTTTATTGCCAAAATGTCAAATATATTCTCTGGATTGGAAATTATTGACTAATGTTAATTTCCACATGATCTTCTAGTGGTGGTACAGATTTAACCCAGGCAGGTGAAAATATTACTTCTACTTTTTTAATCCCAGGTTTATCTTGAAAGTATTTAATCACATCGTCTTTTGCAAGTCCTAGAATGTCTTTTTTATTGAAATTATTTGCCAAGTCAGTACTCGCAGATCCTGTTAATTTGACATTGATACTGGCGGTAAGATTTTTTTGATCAAATGATTTTAAAGAATAAGATAAGCTTTGAGCGTCATGTGAAACATAGGTTTGTGTGTCTGTGAGATCAGCTTTTAAATTGTTGACAGCCACAGTTTCCAAATCTGTTTTTTTAAAGGCAATCAAATTTATTTTAGTTTTTACAGTAAAATCAAAAGAAGTAGTTTTATCACCAACTGCGCGTGAACTACTTGACGAGATTAGTTCGCCTTCACTCATTACATAGTAGTCTGCTAAATTTGGAATTTGTTGTGTCGCTTGTATTTCAGCATCTGCTTGTAATTTGGTCAGTGCTTGTTCTAAGTCCCCAGGTTTGATTTCATTGGAGCTGATAGCACGTCTTTCCAATGGTTCAGTAGCAACTGCATAAATATATTCGCGTAGTCCATCCCAAAGGCCAGGGATAGTAAAACGAGTAGAAGAACTTAGCTGATATGTATCACCAGGTTGATCAGCTAGGGCTTCTGTATATATGCTCCCACCAGCTGGTACTGTGATTGTATCTGTTAAGCGGTATAAAATGTTGTTTACTGAGAGTAGGCGGGTGGTGGCAATGAGCGTTTGTGCGCGTGAATAATTATTTATAATCTGCACCCTTCCACTTGCTTTTTCATTTTTAGTTTCAGTCGCGCTTGGGGAAAAAGTCTGTGTAAGAGTAATTTCTGTAGAGGTCACAATCCCTGGTAAAATGTTTGAGCTGGTGAGCGTGGATGTAACCGCTGGTAGTATTTGTACTTCTGACTCGCTTTCAATAACCCTAAGTTCAGGGGTGATATTAATTATCGCTTTTGATAAAGAAAAATAAGCGATAATAACTAGGAGGGCCATAGTAACCAATACAAAACCAACTGTAATTTGACGATTTACTTTGGAAATTGCTGGTTTTAGTTGTTCTACTTTTTTTTGTCTAGGCATTATATTCGGCGTATACTAATTCTATTTTTTTTCTCACAGCTTCATTATAGCTAATTGAGAAATTGGTGGCAATTTGCTTTAATTTTTTATTTTGTTTTACCAGTACTAACACTTTATACTCGCCCGGATGTGCATAAAATATTTTTTTTAACTCTTCAATAAAATTTGGTTTAGTACGAATTGGTAATTCCAAATAGACGTGGTTATTTTTATGAGTAATTTGTAGTGAAGTTTGCGCAATTTTAGTCTGGTTTATTGCCATAGTTGAAGTTGTAGAAGCGTATGTTCGTTTTATTTGTTCAAGATCAAGTTTACGCGCCTCTTCCGCGAGTACTTTTATTTCATTATCCTTATTGGAAATTTTTCCTTTGACTAAAAGAGTATTGCCTTCTTGCCAAATGTCTCGGGTGGTTTTGTATAGGGAAGGGAAAACTATAACTTCTACACTACCGGTATAATCTTCCATAGTCGCAAATACCATACTTTCATTTTTTCTGGTAATAATTCGTTTTACCTTATCTACGACTCCAACAATACTGATTGGTGGATTGAGAGAAGTGGTGAGTTGACGAATCTCTTTGACATTAGTTTTTTGTAAAAAAGGTGCTAGGCTTTTTAAGGGATGAGATGTAATATAAAGTCCGAGTAATTCTTTTTCCCAAATAAGTTTTATATTTTCGGGGGTTGGTTCATTATCCTTCATATTAAGTTTTGGAGCTTGTTGTTTAGTAAGACCAAAAAGTGTTGTTTGCTTGGAACCATCATCTTTTTTTGCATATTTATTGTATTGTAAAAGTGCATCAAGATTTGCTAACATTTGTCCTCGTTCACCCAAATTATCAAGCGTGCCAGTTTTAATAAGTGATTCAAGAGATTTTTTGTTTAAATCTTTATCGTGCACGCGATACAGGAGGTCTTCAAGACTTTTATATGCACCATTTTCTTTTCGTTCTTTAATAATTGCTTTTACCACGCCGAGTCCAATATTTTTTATAGTTTTTAAACCAAAGCGAATACGCGGTGAAACGTCATTGATAGTACTGGCAACCACAGTAAAGGTTGAATAACTTTCATTGATATCAGGAGGGAGAACGGTAATTTTCATTTTTTTACATTCATCAATTTCCACGGAGATTCTATCAAGATTATTTTGATTTGAGGTAAGGAGTGCAGCCATAAATTCGGTGGGGTAATTTGCTTTTAGATACGCAGTTTGGTAGGCAATCATGGCATAGCATGCAGCGTGCGCGCGATTAAATCCATACCGTGCAAAAGGTAAAATAAACTCCCATATTTTTTTTGCAGTTTTTTCTGAAATAGTATGGGCAATCATTCCTTCAATCATTTTTTTCTCTTGCGTATCAAGGAGCGCTTTTATTTTTTTACCTACTGCTTTGCGTAATACATCTGCTTCCGCATAGGTAAAGCCAGCTAACTCTCTCGCAATTTCCATAATTTGTTCTTGATATACCGCAATACCATAGGTTTTTGATAAAATTGGCTCTAGTCGAGCTTCTAGGTAGGTGATTTTTTTCTTTCCATGTTTTCCATCTATATAGTCTTGAATAAATTCCATTGGTCCAGGACGATATAAAGATACCATAGCAATAATATCTTCTAATTCAGTAGGTTTTAAGGCTTTCAGATAGCGACGCATGCCACTTGATTCAAGTTGGAATACGCCAGTGGTATCGCCAGATTGTAAGAGAGTAAATGTTTTTTTATCACTTAAGGGTATTTTTTCAACATCTATTTTTTTATTATAAATTTTTTCAATTATTTCAATTGCCGCCTCAATCAGGGTAAGATTTTTGAGACCTAAGAAGTCCATTTTTAAAAGTCCTAAATCTTCCACCGCATGCAAGGAATATTGAGTTACAATTGTTTTATCCTCTGAAGCAGCGTATTGAAGTGGGAGATAGTTTACTAATGGTTCTGGTGTAATAACCACCCCACAAGCATGGGTGGAAGTATGACGTGAGATGCCCTCAAGTTTACGTGCAGTATCAATAATATTTCGTGTGTCATCATCATTGGCATATTTTTCTTTTAATTCGGGTACCAGTTTAATGGCTTCATCCAAAGTGGTAAACATAGGGATCAGTTTTGCCAGTTGATCGCAGTAACTATACGCTACACCTAAAACTCTTCCCACATCTCTGACAGCAACTCTTGCTGCCATAGTACCAAAAGTAATAATTTGTGCTACATGGTCATGACCATATTTATTTTCTACATATCTAATTACTTCGTCTCGCCTTGTATCTGCAAAATCAAGATCAATATCAGGCATTGAGATACGATCAGGATTAAGAAAACGTTCAAATAATAAGTCGTACTGTAGTGGATCTATGTTGGTAATATTGGTTAAATAAGCCACGATTGAGCCGGCAGCACTCCCGCGTCCAGGACCGACGATAATATTGTTATTTTTTGCCCAATTTACAAAATCTTGCACAATTAAAAAATATGAAGCAAATCCAGTTTTATTAATAATAGAAAGTTCGTATTCTAGTCGCGCTAAAATAGTTTGATCTGTTTCTCTTCCCGAATAGCGTTTACTGAGGCCAAGCTCACATAATTTTAACAATTCTTTTTCAGCAGTAATACCCGTAGGTAATTCGTAGCGTGGCAATAGATAATGACCAGTTGAAATTTCTAAATCACACTTTTCAGCAATTTCTAGTGTAGTGGCAATACTTTCAGGATGATCACGAAAATCTTGTTTCATTCGTTGTGGTGAACGGAAAGAAAAATCGTCTCGTAAATAAGACATTCGATTTTTTTCAAATTTTTTACTTTTTGTTTGTAAACAAATTAATGTATCATGTGCTTCAGCATCTTCACTTTCCAAATAGTGTACATCATTGGTAGCGACTGTTTTAAGGTTATAGGTATTGGCGAGTTGATAAATTATTTGGTTTACTTGTTGTTGTTCGGGGATGCCTGGATGGTGTTGAACTTCTAAATAAAAGTTGTCTTGGCCGAATAGTTTTATATATTTTTCAACAGTTTGAGCAGTAGTTTGTTCATTGTTATGAATAATAGTTTGTGGTATTTCACCTTTAAGACATCCAGATAAGCAAATGAGGCCGTTTGCGTGTTTTGTTAATAATTCCCAATCAATTCTTGGTTTATAATAATATCCATCTAGCTGAGCAGTGGTAGTGAGTTTTGTAAGATTTTTGTAACCTTCTAGATTTTGCGCTAAGAGTGTGATGTGAAAATATCTCGTATTGGATGGTTGTTTATCTAGTCTGCTTTTTGGTGCCAGGTATGCTTCCACACCGATGATTGGTTTGATACCAGCTTTTTTGCATTTTTGATAAAAATCAATTGCCCCATACATCACTCCATGGTCAGTGAGTGCGACGGCTGGCATATGGTGAGCGACCGCTTTTTCCACTAACTGGTCTATTTTTGACAAGCCATCAAGTAACGAATAATGACTATGAACGTGGAGATGGACAAAACTCATAAAAATGAAAAGTTTATTTAATAAAAAACAGAGCTTACTCAAAAAAACTCTGTTTTTAAAAGGCAACGTTCACTAATTATATAACATTTATTCCTCAGGGTAAAATAGTAGGGATTTGTGATATTGGGTAATAGTTATTTCTTTTTATTTTTTTTTAGTGGCTGTTCAAATTCATCTACACCGCGAGTGGTAAACCAACCAGCTATTTTAACTACTGTTTCAATGATTGTTTTTAAGTACTGTGTGGTATCAGTAACTTTTTCTTTTATAGTAACAAGAAAGTCTTCAAATAAATCCAATTTTCTTTTGAGACTTTTTATAGTTTCACGCATATCTTTGAGCATCATAATAAAGTAAAACATCCCCCAACAAACAAAAAGTGTAAACAAAACAATAGACGATCCGAGTAATAACCAAAATAAATCTTTTGTTGTTTCAATATACATAAATGCGAGTTAATAGTATGTAGTTATTATACCATGTTTTATTTATCTGTTAAAATAAGTTAAAATATAGATAACTCTATGCCAGACGAATTTGGACAACTTACGGAAAAGGAGCTTGAAGTAGGATATTGGTGGGTTACTCATCGGCTCAAGATTAAAGCAGCTTTGATTTTAACTGCAATTTTAGTAATTGTTGCAATTTATTTAAACGCCGGCATACGTTTTTATCAGTATTTAGTTGGTAGTGCAGAACATCAAGCTATGCTTGAGGAACTTACATCAAATGTAGTAAATTATGAAATAGTACATAAATCATCAGCACCTACGTCTGTTTTGATTGGTAATTCATTGGCGGTTGGTGATGTGATAAAAGGGTATGACTTAGTAACGTTAGTGGAAAATTCAAATAATCGTTGGTGGTTAAAAGAAATTGAGTATCAGTATATAGGATCTCACACTACAACTGCGCCCCAACTAACATATCTTTTGCCAAATGAAAAAAAGTATTTATTTGCATTTAATACACCTACTGATTTTGATCCAGTGAATGCCAAAATTTTTATTACTCGTCAATTATGGGAAAAAGTAAAAGATAGCAATCAAGTGGATATTAAAAAGCAATGGATCAAGCCAGATCTGCATGCCGAAAATATAAATTATCAGTCATCAGATATATTTTTTAATGAAGCCAAAGTAACTTTTGATTTAGTAAATGATTCCTCATATAATTTTTGGGAAGTTGAAGTACAAGTCTTGTTATGGCAGGGGAGTAGACTCCTGGGAATAAATGTAATAACTCTTGATGATATTCTAGCAACCAGTAAAAGAACGGTTACTTCAATTTGGCCAAATGCATTACCAGCTGGACTGCGGCCTGAAATTATAATATCAGCTAATAGTTTATCAGAAGATAATATTCAGGCACCAAGTAAAAATTTACCAACCACAATCCGTTAGTAGTTATGAAACATTTATTTATTAAATTGAGTCGTTCTGATTGGCTGCTAGTGGCAGCCACTTTGATTTTAATGACCTTTAGCTTAGTCATACTTTTTAGTCTTGATACTTCGGTAGGTAAGCAGGTATTTTTTGTAAAACAGATTTTGGCTGGTTTGGTAGGGATAAGTGGCTATATTTTCTTAAGTCAAAAAAATTATCGGGTTTGGCAGCACTATGGTTGGCTGGCGTATACACTTTCTTTTTTATTACTCATCGCTGTACTTTTTTTTGGGCAAGAAATAAGAAATATTAAAGCGTGGTTTATACTTGGGCCGATTAGTGTACAGCCGGTAGAATTGATAAAAATATTTTTTATTGTTTTTTTGGCCAGATTTTTTTCGCAATTTAGTAAATTCCAATACTTATTACGTTATATTTTTATATCAGGTGGTTTAGCTTTTATATTGGCTGGTTTGGTTGTGATTCAACCCGATTGGGGGTCGGCCCTTATATTATTTGCAATTTGGTTTGTAGGAATATTTTTTATACCCTTACGTCGTTGGCATTATATGTTAATTGTTTTCATGCTTGTAATTGGAGCAGTAATAAGTTGGCAATGGGTATTACAGCCATATCAGAAATCTCGCGTGTTAACTTTTTTAAATGCTGAAGCCGATCCTTTAGGGGAAGGATATAATATTACTCAAGCAAAAGTTGCTGTTGGATCTGGTGGATTATGGGGTAGGGGACTTGGTTTTGGTAGTCAGTCACAATTAAATTTTTTACCAGAAGCACAAACAGATTTTATTTTTGCGGTAATTGCTGAAAATTTTGGTTTTATAGGAAGTTTTGTTTTTTTAGGTGTATATGTATTTTTTTTCTATCGATTATTTGTGATTTTGCGTTTTGCTCGCACAGATTTTGGAAAATTTTTAACATTGGGAGTTATTATATATATTTTTTCTCAATTGATTATAAATATAGGAATGAATATAGGTTTAGTTCCAGTTACTGGTGTACCATTACCTTTTGTATCTGCTGGGGGATCTTCATTAGTTTCCGCAATTCTGGCTGTTGGCATTGTACAAAGCGTGTATATACATGATCGTAGTGGAGCTTGACGACCTTTATTTTTCTGCTACAATGTATATCATTGTATTGTTAAATAAAATATATGTTTGAACTTAAAGTAAAATCTAGGGAAGATAAAGTAACTGCTGCGCAATTACGTGCCCAAGGGCTTGTGCCAGCGGAAGTATATGGGCATAATCGTAAAAATATTCATATTGCTATACCTAAGGTAGTTTTTGAAAAATTATTCAATCAAGCCGGTGAAAGCAATTTAATTTCATTGACGATTGATAATGATAAAGCGTTTAATGTACTTATTAAGGATATTCAACTGGATTCAGTAAATGATCAAGTTTTGCATGCTGATTTATATATCGTAAAAATGGATGAAAAACTTAGTACTGAAATTCCATTGGAATTTGTAGGTGTAGCTCGAGCAGTAAAAGAATTGGGAGGTATTTTAGTAAAAAGTATGAGTTATGTGCCAGTTGAGTGTTTACCAAAAGATTTAGTTTCCAAAATTGAAATTGATATTTCCGCTTTATCAGATTTTGGTACAGTTATTGTGGTGGGTGATATACAATGGCCAAATGGTATTGAAGTTAAAGTAGATCCGCAAGTGCCAATCTGTTTAGTGCAAGAGCCACGGGTTGAAAAAGAACCCGAACCGGTTGTACCAGTAGAAGGAGAAACTTCTAAACCAACTGATGACAATAAGCCAGCAGAGGATATAAAAGCAGAATCAAAGTAATTTTTTATCCCATCCCGCCACAATAAGTGGCGGGATTTATTGTTACAAATAATCTGTTATAATAATAATAGATATTTATGTTACAACAGAAAAATACAAATAAACTAAGAACAAGTTTTGGTTTGATTATCAGTATTTGCATATTGGTAATATTATTCGTAGGATTTGATGATATTCGGGCAAAAGTTAGAGATACCAAGCGTACTGCTGACATAAATGAAATCGTGAAAGCCTTAGATATCTATTATGATCGTCATGGTAGATATCCAGAGGTAACCGACGATGATTGGCAGGGTTGGGATAACACGTATGAAACAGAAAATAATAGTTATTCATTTCTACAAACTTTATATCAAGAAAATATATTAGGTAATGAAGTACATGATCCTTTGAATGATAATAATTATTTTTATCGTTATAAAAAATTTCCTTATGGTAGTCATAATTGTCAGAGTGAATTTTATGTATTACAGATTGTCAATTATGAAACGTTTCAGGATGCTCATGGACAGGGGTCTTGTCCGCAATATGATTTTGTTGAGGAAATACCTAATGGATATACAGTTATGAAAATAGAATAGTATGCCACAGAAATCTCCTGATTTGTTTTATAAATATAAAGACAAAATAGTCGCTCTGTTAGCATTATGTTTTTTAGTATGGCTAATTTTTGGATCTTTTTTACTTTTTGAAAATTATTCAGATAATTTTGAAATTGTTACCCCGCAAGTGATACAACATTCAGGCAATGATATTGCAGATGTGCAATCAGGTATGGTGCAGTCGTTCGTATATCCGACATCGTCTTACCCTGTTGCAGTGATGATTGATAATCATTCTTTGGCTCGTCCGCAAAGTGGTTTATCTTACGCCCAATTTATATATGAATCATTAGTGGAAGGTGGCGCCACGCGTTTTATGGCTTTTTTTAATGCGAATGAATCTATTGAGCGTATCGGGCCAGTACGTTCTGCGCGACCTTATTTTGTTGATTGGGCAAGTGAATATCAATCGTTATATATACACGCTGGCGGGAGTCCAGAAGCACTCGAAAAAATTTCTCAAGGCGATGTTTATGACGTAAATGAAATATCTGGTTATGGTACAAAATATTTTTGGCGGGGTAATGATTTTTCTGCCCCACATAATCTTTTTACTAGCACAGAAAAAATTAGACAGATTTTAGTTGATTGGCAATTAACAGATACATCAATATTGTTAAATAATTTTTTTACGTATTCAAATTTTATAAGTACTAGCACTGCTACTATTGCACAGGAAGTGAGTGTAGATTTTTCAGAGGGAAATACGTATGATGCACATTTTGTATATGAACCTATAAAAAAAGTGTATATTCGCTATGATGGAGGAAAAGAAAAATTAGATAATTTAAATTCTCAACCAATTGAGGTGACAAATATAATAATCCAATCAATTCCACCGGAAGAGATGGTTGATGAGGTAGGTAGACTTAATTTATCAATTGTAGGTGAGGGAAACGGTAAATTATTTCAACAAGGAATAGTAAGTAATATTAATTGGAAAAAACATTTAGCTGAACGTACTTTATTTTTTAATCAAGACGGGTCTCCTATACTGTTATTACCAGGATTAACTTGGATTATGGTGGTTCCAAATGATAGAACAATTTTATATAAATAAAAAGCCTGTTATATATAATTTATATACACAGGCTTAATTTGAAAAACTTTGAATAAGTTTTGGTGGAATACTAAATGATTTGAGTGCGATGAGATTGAGAATTGGTATATTCAGTTGTAATGTTTTCTGATATTTGATGGTTTTGACATGACCATAACTTATTTTTTTTCTTTTTCGCCAGATTATTAATTCGCACCAAAGGATATTTTTCTTTAGACGATGATCTATGTGTAGCTGGCAATAATTACATATACCTTGTAATGTTTTTTTATGTCCAATATAGGTATATGTAAGAGTAAGGTAGAGTGGTTTATTTTCTTTGCGATTTAAAGCGCGAAAAAGATTATTTAGTTTGATCAGGATATTTAGATCAATTGTTTTTTTATTCAACCATTCGTTACGAAGATTGGTGAGTAGTTGATTGAGCTCTTGCATTATTCCTCCTTAGTTAGCACAATTTAACAAAAAATAATTTAGTTGTTTAAATAAAACACTTGTTTGCTTGGTATGAGTTACACCCAAATATTCTATTTTAACTATTTCCGCAAGGTTTATTGAATATTATCTTATAACTACTTTTTTGTCTTCGTAGTCTTCGAAAAAACAGATTAATATATCTTTTTGAGTGCATATTTTCCAGCAAAGTCCAAGTTTACAGGTGTTATTTATAAAAGTAATTCTAAGTCCAAAACCGACTGAGTATTTATTCCATTCAGAATAGATGAGTTTCATCTCATTAAGTGTAGCGTCAGCTACACTAAATTCATTTATATGTCACCGATAAGTGTCAAAGATTTCCGAGGATATGTTCCGTTCCATGGTTATTTCTCCTTTCTCCATGTGATAGGTAATTGATTTTTAAAATACGAATTTTTTTTTGTAAATCACGATACGCAGTGATTTTAATTGGTAGATAGTTATTGATTTTTCTTATTTTTTTGAATTGATTTGGATTTATTTCTAAAAGTAAAAATTTTGGTTTATATTTGAGTAATTGAATCCCATAAATGATATTTTTAATATACTCAAGCCCATAATTTTTTGCAAAAAGAGCTTGTTTTGGTTCGGCTTTAATGCTTTTTTCTTTTTTATAGATTTCAGGGCTAACATAGGGTAAATTTGCCACATATAAATCAATTTTTTTATGTTGATAGGGTGTTAATAAGTTACCTTTTAAAAATTTTATTTTTGTTTTTTGGAATTTAGAATTTTTTTTGCGACTTGTAAGGCAGGTGTACTTATATCACTTGCGAATATTCTAATATAAGGATTTATTTTTTTTAAACTAATAGCAATGCAGCCACTGCCAGTCCCAATATCCGCAACGGTTTTTATTTTTTGTGTCCTAATTAATTTATTTGCTAGTTCAATAAGGGTTTCTGTTTCTGGTCTAGGAATGAGTACTCGCTTGTCAACATAAAAATTGAATCCAAAAAATTCTTTTTGATTTGTGAGATATGCTATTGGTTGATGTTTTGAGCGAAGGTTAATTAATTTACTAAATTTATTAACTTGTAAAGTAGTTAATTTTTTTTCCGTGTTTATATATAGATATGTTTTAGGTTTTTTCAACACAAAACTTAAGAGTATATCAGCATCAAGTTGAGGAGAAGGGAGATGTATCAATTTTTTATACGCAAAAGATAAAGCTTTTTTTATTGTCATATTTATTTTTTACGCTAGCCAATAGTTATGGACAAATAAAATCATAAAATAAATCAGTAAGCTAGTAGAAAATAAATATAACAAAAATTCAAGCAATTTATGTTTTTGTGACCAATAGGCAAGAGTAATATATAAGGGAAATGCTACGACAATATATCTGGACATAGAAACAAAAATTCCACTTAATGCGGGTATCAGGCAGGTGAGTAAATTATATATACCATATGATTTTCTGATTTTAATAAATATATAAATACTCATGGCAACGCCAAAAATAAAAAACAAAAAGTCGAGCGTGATAGCTGTCTGAAAAGCAGGATTATCTGATATATAAAAGAAGATATTATTATAATAGTTTTTTAAAACCGTTATAAAATTGAAAGCCGTCTCATTATGCCAAAGTTTTTGCTCGTTCATAAATACAAAATATGAGCCAAATTTCATTTTCAAAAACTGCATATATAAAAGCAGACCCATGGGAATAATTGTTAAAAACCATATTTGAGAATCAGTTTTTTTAAAAGAGAAATTTCTTTTTTGGTAATATTCTATTAATAAGGGGATGATAATAATAACGCCCCAAGGTTTTGTTAGGGCAATCAGAAAACCAAGTATACCCACCAGCGCGAGTCGTTCTTCGCGAATATAATAGAAACTCATGACAACTAGACATATAAATAAACTTTCGGTGTAAACGAAAGAAAAAAATATGGAACTAGGAAAGATTAACAAAAAAATTATTGTTTGCCAGGCGATTGTTTCACCATAATCTTTTTTTGTAAGTAAATATAAATACCATGCTGCCAGGGTAATAGAAATAAACGAAATAATAATACCAGCGAGAAGTGTATCAAGACTTGATAATTTAGCGATGAAACGCATGAGTAATGGATAGAGTGGGAAAAAGACTACATTAGTAATTGTGCCAGCGTTTAAATATATATATCCTTTTTCAGCAATAGATACATACCACCCGCTATCCCAATTGGCAAAAGGCATTAGCCAATTTGGTAATGTGTTTATCCAATTATTTACATTATTAGTACCATACGCAATATCTGGTACAGTTTGTAAGCGAGTGATTGATAGTTGGCTAATCAATTGCAAGCTTATACGCCAGATAAATACTAAACCCAAAATGTTAAGAAATTCAGTTATTTTGAGTTTCATAATTTTTTAAATAAATTGCTCTTTTTCTGTTTTTTTTAAATCGCGAATAATATTTTCTATATCGCCATCTAATATTAGATCTAAGCTGTGTAGGGTAAGTCCGATACGATGGTCTGTGAAACGGTTTTGTGGATAGTTATATGTTCTTATTTTTTCACTACGATCACCACTGCCAACTTGTGATTTTCTCATAGCAGCTTCTTGCTTCATTCTTTTTTCTTCTTCATAGGCGATTAATCTAGCACGTAATACCTGCATTGCCTTAGCTTTATTTTGCTGCTGACTCCGTTCGTCTTGACACTTCACTACAATGCCAGTTGGTTTGTGAGTAATACGAATAGCGGAGTATGTAGTATTTACTGATTGACCGCCATTACCTGTGGAGGTAGTTGCTTCAATTTCTAAATCTTTTGCATCTATTTTCAGATCAAGTTCTTCAACCTCAGGCATAACCGCAACCGTAGCTGCGGAAGTATGTACTCGTCCTGATTTTTCAGTTTCTGGTACGCGTTGTACTCGATGAACACCGGATTCAAATTTAAGATTACTATACACATTTTGTCCTGATATTTCGAAAATAATTTCTTTAAATCCACCGATGCCAGTACGATTTACTGAGATTAGATTTGTTTTCCAACCCTGACGTTCAGCAAAACGACTATACATACGAAACAGATCAGCGGCAAAAAGCGCAGCTTCATCGCCACCTGTACCCGCCCTTATTTCCATAATAATATTTTTTTTATCATATGGTGAAGCGGGATGTTCAATCTCGTCTATCAATTCTTCTAATTCAGCTTTTTTTGGTACAAGTTGGACTAGTTCTTCTTCAGCTAACATTTGTAACTCAGTATCACTTTCTGATATCGTTGATTCAGCTTCAGAAATTGCCAAGTCTATTTGTGCTAGTTTTTCGTATAGCCCGAGAAGTGTTTTTATTTCCGTATAAGCAATTGATATTTGTTTAATTTTTTCTGGTTCAGATGAAAGCTGTGTCAATTGTTGTTCTAATTGCTCGGACTCTTTTTTTAGTTGTTCAATTTTTTCGGTTAACATAATATATCAGCATCATAACAAAATCCCTGCTATTGGAAAAGCAGGGATTTCAATGAAACAATTGATTATTTTTCTTTTTTAGTACGTCTTGCTTTATCTTTAGCTTTTTTTTGTGCTGCCGTTAAAGTGGTTTTAACTTTAGCTTCTGCCTTTGCTTGTCGTTTTTTAAATCTATCAACTCTTCCCGCAGTATCAATAATAGTTGATTTACCAGTATAAAATGGATGGCAATGAGAACATATTTCCACGTTCAAATGCTCGACGGTGGCGCCGATTTTAAAGGTGTGTCCGCACGCACAACTGATGGTGGCGTGAGGATAGTAGGTTGGGTGTGTGTCTGCTTTCATGATTTTATATAAATAAGTGAATACTATATTAACATTAATTTTAAATTATTGCAAGTATTTATTTAGGTATGTTTTTTTAATTTTTTAGAATTCAACGTAATAGCAAAAAGCCCTAAAATTGTGATATACGTAGTATAGAAAATGGGTGGAATAGTATATATTTGTGGTTTTAAGGCCGAAGTTACTACAAATATGAAAAGAATCACTGTCCATAGGGCAATAAAAATTTCTCCGTAGTAACGAGAAGAAAAATTATTCTTTTTCCAACGTAAGTATTCTTTATTTGAAGTATAAATAAGTAATACCGCAGTATAAATAATAGCTACTCCAGTTGTTTCAATGCGGATAGTATTTTTGTTAAAAAAATCAATTATAAAAAAAATCATAGTGATAAAACCCCAAATATCAGCCAAGCGTTTCCATGGTGTTTTGATACTAGTAAAAAGGAATTGTTTAAAATAATTCATATTTATACTAATATTAGCATATTGTTTCATTAGTAGGAAATACTTGATTTCTTTTAAAAAACCGTGTATTATCTAATGGATCTCAAAGTTTGAGATTACAAAGCATTATTTATTATTAAATCACTCATATTTTCTGATTGGTCAGTCCTCCCCATAAAAAGGGGTTAAGACCAATATGAGGAAAATAGAGGTTCTCTATTTTTAGAGAAAAAGAAAGGAAATTTTATGGAACAAGTTACTATGCCATCTCTTTTGGAGATGTTAAAATCAGGGGTTCATTTTGGCCATCAGAAATCAAGGTGGCATCCGAAAATGAGGCCTTTTATTTTTACCCAGCGCAATGATGTGCATATTGTTGATTTAGAAAAAACACAAAATCAACTTACAAAAGCTGCGCAATTTATAACACGAATAACCTCCGAAGGTGGTGATGTTTTATTTGTGGGTAGTAAAAAGCAAGTGCGTGATATTATTTTAAAAGCAGCCAATCGCGCCCAGTGCCCCTATGTAATCGAAAAATGGGTAGGTGGAACTTTTACTAATTTCAACACTATATTGAAATTGATTCGAAAATTGGAAAAATTAGAAAAACAGAAAGAAAAAGGAGAATGGTCAAAATATACAAAGAAAGAACAACTTGAATTAGCAAAGCAGTATGACAATTTAAATGTGAAAGTGGGAGGCATTAGACAAATGATTAAATTGCCAGGGGTTATGTTTGTGATTGATATTAAAGAAGAAAAAACAGCGGTTACTGAAGCCAGAAAAAAAGGCGTACCGATTGTTGCTTTATGTGACACGAATGTTGATCCAAGTAAGGTTACCATTCCAATTCCAGGAAATGATGATGCCGTAAAATCTGTAGAATTGATTACCAATGTAATTTCTGACGCAGTTTTAGTGGGTAAGAAAGAATTTGCTGCACGCGTTGCTAAAAGTCAGAAAGAAGATAATAAATAAAATAGTAACATAATAATTATTAAATTTTTTTATTATGGATATACACGCCTCTGATGTTAAAAAATTACGGGAAATGACTGGTGCTGGTATGATGGATGCTAAACTCGCATTAACTGAAGCAAATGGTAGTTTAGAAACAGCACTAGAATTATTGAGAAAAAAAGGTCAAAAAATTGCAGCCAAAAGATCTGCTCGTGAAGTGAAAGAAGGATTTATTGGTATTTATTTACACGGTAATGGTAAAATTGCAGCCATGGTTGAATTGTTATGCGAAACAGACTTTGTAGCTCGCAATCAAGATTTTAAAAATTTTGCGAATGAACTTGCTATGCAAGTAGCAGCTATGAGTCCCCAATATGTAGGACCAGAAGAAGTACCAACCTCCCTCGTGGAGAAAGAAAGGGAAATTTATCAGGCGGAAATGAGTAGTACAAATAAACCCGCTGAAGTATTGGAAAAAATTATTGAAGGCAAATTAGAAAAGTTTTATAGTCAGGTTTGTTTACTAAGACAAACATATATAAAAGATGATAGTTATACCATCGAAAAATTATTGACTGAACAAATTGCTAAAATCGGTGAAAATATAAAAATAGGACAAATCGTGCGTTTTAGTTTATAAAATAAATCCCGCCATTCAAGCGGGATTTATTTATTTAAAACCTTGTAGTAAAATAATAAATATGAAGACCATATTAATTAAACTCTCTGGTGAATTTTTTTCTCAAGGTCAAATTCCTATCGCTGAAATTCAGGCCCTTGCTATTGCTAAAGAAATTAAATTGCTTAAGCAAAAAAAAGTAAACATTGCAGTTGTTGTTGGAGCGGGTAACATTATGAGAGGTGCTCGTATCAAAAATATTGATAGAGTAGTAGCTGATTATGCTGGTATGACCGCGGCGCTAGCTAATGGATTAATTTTGCAAGGTGCTTTGCAGTCACTTAATGTTGATTGTGTACTTGATACCACATTACATGTATCGCAATTTGGGCAAGTTTTTAAACCAGAACGAGCGCGGAGTAATGTACAAAGTGGCAAGGTAGTAATTTTTGGCGGGACAGGACTCCCTTATATGACTACAGATACTGCAGCCGTAGTATTTGCGTTATCAATCAAAGCTGATCAATTAATCAAACTGACTAAAGTTAATGGTGTGTATGATAAAGACCCGATGCGTTATCATAATGCCAAATGTTTTACTAAATTAACTTATGACCAAGTACTTGCGGCTAATTTACGAGTGATGGATATGA
>Ga0172368_10003939_pt1 | contig 17547 bp, 8 predicted proteins | sample Lak11m_FD_114540 | JGI IMG/M metagenome (GOLD analysis project Ga0172368, IMG submission 114540) | Freshwater microbial communities from Kabuno Bay, South-Kivu, Congo - kab_022012_11m | ecosystem: Environmental > Aquatic > Freshwater > Lake | place: Democratic Republic of the Congo: South-Kivu...
CCGGCGCCCGACACCGCGGCCTGCCCGACGCCGTGCGGGCTGCGGTCGCTGCCGTCGACGCGGGCGCGACGGCGAACCAGCAGGGAGACCTCCTGGCCGGCGGCGGAGCGACCGTCGTGTCGGCCACCGCTTGGTGGACGCCGGACGCTCACGGTGCTGCACTGCCGTGGAAGCAGACTCTGGAACGGCTGGCATCGGCGGCGGTCGATGCCGCCTACCCCGGACGCGGAGCCGCCGTCGGTGCGTGGCTCGCGGGCGCCCCGCACACGGACTTGCCCAAGGCATTCGCCTGGTCGCACATGGCCGGCTGGTATCCCGAGGACGGGTGCGAAGGGTTCTATCGTTTCATCTGGCGCGATGCTGGAATCGCCGCGCAGCTTCAGACGCGGCTGGCAGCCTGTGGCGCCTGGCGGCTCATGCAGGCGATGTCCGCCTGAATCCTGCGCCCGACCCGCCGTCGCACGCGCCCGACCGGCCGTTGCACGCGCCCGATCGTCCGTCGCACGCCACCGCCTGGCCGTCGCAGGCGCCCGACCGCTCGTCGCACGCCCCCGACCGGCCGTCGCACGCCCCCGACCGGCCGTCGCACGCGCCCGACCGGCCGTTGCACGCGCCCGACCGGCCGTCGCACGCGCCCGATCGGCCGTCGCACGCGCCCGACCGGCCGTCGCACGCCCCCGACCGGCCGCTGCACGCGCCCGACCGGCCGTCGCACGCGCCCGACCGGCCGCGGATCACGCCCGACCGACCGGTGCACGCGCCTTGCTCTTCGCGGAGCAGTCCGGGCCGGTCGGAGCATCTGCCGGCGCTTCGTCCCACCGGTTCTGGCGTCGCAGAACTTGACAGGCCGCCCGGTATCTCGTGAAATGGCGGCGCGGAATGGAACCGCAGGGAGCGTTCATGCCGAGGAAGACCGTCGCGCGCACGCGAGCCGTCGCAATCCACGATGGCATCCGCATCGTGAAGGCGTCGAAGAAGCACTGGACCAAGCTCGTGAAGAAAGGGGCGAAGCCGGAGAGCCTCAAGACGCTGGAAGCGACCATCGCCGAGGCCAAGACGATGGAGGTCAGCGATCGGACGCTGTCGATGGAGGAGCTGCGCAGGAAGTACGCCGACGGCCTCGGCGCCTTCCGCATCGCGGCCGACCTCGTGGCGCGCCCGTTCGAGGGCATCGACACGAAGGCGGTCAAGGCCCTGAAGCTTGACATCCCGTTCCCGGACACGGACGCGAAGCTGGTGTCCCACCTCGACGGCCTCAAGCCGGCCATCGGTTCGTACTCCGAGCCGCTCGCCGAGCACGACTTCGGCAAGAAGGCGCAGGACGGGCTGCTGGCCGACGGCGCCGCGTTCGCGGTCGCGCTCACGGCGCGTCCCGACGAGGCGAGCGCGCACAAGGCGACCAACGTCGACCGCGACGCGGTCTTCGAGAGGCTGCGCTACCAGACCGGGTTCTTCCGCCGCCTCGGCCGCGCCGCCCTGCGCAACAGCAAGGAGCGCGCCGACTTCGACCGCGTCCGCATCCGCACGGCGCCGAAGCGGAAGAAGAAGAGTGCTCCCCCGGCCGCGGCCGCCAAGAGCGCGAAGGACGACAAGACCACGAAGGACGAGTAATCCGCTCCCCGCACGGCGGCGCTCCACGGGCGCGCAACGCGGTGCCCGTCGCGAATGCGCCCCACCGGAGTCCACGTGAAGACCGGCCGGAACGACCCGTGCCCGTGCGGGAGCGGGCGCAAGTACAAGAAATGCTGTCTGGAACGCGACGAGGCGGCGCCTGAGCCGGCCGCGACTGCTGCTTCGCCGGCCGCGTCCGCTGCTTCGCCGGCCGCAACTGCTGGTTCGCCGGCCCTGCCTGCTGCTTCAGTGGCACAACACCTCGCCGGCGTCGGCGGCGGCCTGCGGATCTCGCCCTACACCGTTGTCCGCATCGCCGAAGACCCGCGCAGCGTCCCCGGGCGGCAGGTCGAGTTCGAGAAATACATGCGCGAGAACTGGACCCGCGCCCGGGTGGCGGCCATGTCCACGCCCGAGCTCGAGGCGCAGTTGGAACGCTATGGCGTGCGCTTCTCGGCCGAGGACTTCGTCGCGCTCGCACGCGGGCGCCGCTCGGCCTGGAGCATGTCCGAGGTCTGGCAGCGCGACCCCGTCCGCTGCCGGGGCAAGGACGAGGACTTTCTCGGGCTGGCGGCCTGCGAGCTCTGGAAGCGGCTCGTGCGGGGGCCGCCATCCGACGAGATGATCGACGACTGGATGCAGGAAGGCTACGAGCTCCGCGAGCAAGGCCGCTCCCGCGAGGCCGCGGACCTGTGGTGGAAAGTGTGGTGCGCGCTGCGCGAACGCTTCACGCCCGAGATGAAGTCGATCTGGGATGCCGACGAGGTCTTCGACGGATCGCAGTCCGTCGGGAACTGGTGCCAGGATGCCCAGGACGCCTTCGAGGACGCAGCGCGCGACGACCCGTCCTGCGCACGTCTGGGACTCCGCTTCTGCGACGAATGGCTGGCTCAGTTTGCCGGAGACGAGATCGACGCGACCGTTCACTTCCTGCGCAGCCGGGCGGCTCTCCATTTCCACCTGGGCGACATGCGGGAAGGGCTGGCGACGCTGGAGAGCATCGTCCGGCGATGGCCGCGCAACCCGTGGGGCTACATCGCGCTGGCGGACGCGCACTCGCATCTTTTCGAGACGGATCCGGGGCCGCCGCTCGACACGGCGGCCGCGTTCGAATGGCTGAGACGAGGAGAGGCCGCGGCCGACCGGGAGCATACCGGGTTCGGGGTACTGGCGGAGCGGCGCAGCGAGCTCGAGCGTCGCTGAGCCGGGGAGACGTTCGACTCCCATTTGCGCTACACTCAGGCTCCAGGCGCCAATTCCGCTTCCCGCCGAGGGCTCCGATGCCGAATCCGCGCATTCTCGCCGCGTTTGCCTCGTTCGTGTTCGCCTCCGCGGCCTCCGCCCAGGTACCGTCGCTTCTGGGCTACCAGGGACGCCTGCTGCGTTCCGACGGCACTGCGGCCACCGGCACCGCGTCGGTGACGTTCGGCGTGTGGGACGCGGCGACCGGCGGCAGCCGGCTCTGGACAGAGACGCAGACGCTGGGGCTGTCCGACGGCTTCTACGCGACCTTCCTGGGCCTCGTGGCGCCGGCGCCCGCGTCGCTGTTCGGCGGCGGCGGGCGGTGGCTGGAAGTCGCGGTGGGAGCGGAGACCGTGTCGCCGCGCCAGCAGATCGCCTCCGTGCCGTTCGCGATGGCCGCGCAGAGCGTGAGCGGCGGAACCGCCGACGTCACGGCGCTGAAAGTCGGCGGAGCCGTGGTCGTCGACGCTTCGGGCCGGCTTGCGGGAACGGCCCGGTACTCCGGCGGATCGGGCATCGCCGTGGACGCGGCGAGCCAGACCGTGTCGCTGCAGCCCTGCGCCATCGGCCAGGTGCTGGTGCGCGACGCGACCTCGTGGCAGTGCGCGGCGGCGAATGCCGGAGTCGTGACGGGCATTTCCGCGGTCGCGCCGCTGGCCGTCGCCGGCGATGTCGCGACGCCCCAGCTCTCGATCACGCAGGCCGGATCGTCCTCGCCCGGCTTCGTCTCGACCGCCGACTGGGCCGAGTTCCACGCGAAGTACGGCGCGACGACGCTGTGCGGCGGGGATCTCTCGGGGGCGCTGTCGGCGCCGACGGTGACGCGGCTGCAGTCGCGGCCGGTGGCGCCGAGCGAACCCGGCAACGGCCAGGTGCTCAAGTGGACCGCGTCGACGTCCCGCTGGGAGCCCTCGCCGGACCTCAACTCGGGAGGGACCGTCACGAACGTCGTGGCGACCGCGCCGCTGGCGGCGCAGAACGGCACGACCAATGCCGAGCTGTCCATCGTCCAGGCCGGCGCGACCTCCGACGGCTATCTGGCCTCGACCGACTTCGCCGCGTTCCAGGCAAAATACGGGGCGGCGACCGCCTGCGGCGGCGACCTGGACGGGACGCTCGCGAGCCCGGTCGTGGCGAGGCTCCAAGGCGTCCCGGTCGCGACGAACGCTCCGACCACTTCGCAGGTGATGCGCTTCGACGGCGCGGCGTGGGCTCCGGCCTCGCTCCAGATCGGCGACGTGGGCGGGCTCTCGTCCGGATACCTCGACCTGAGCGGCACGCAGACCATCGGCGGGGCAAAGACGTTCACGTCCGCGCCGCAGTTCGGCTCGCCCCTGGGAATCGCGAGCGGCGGCACGGCAAGTTCCTCCGCGGCGGCGAACTCCGTCTTCGCCGGTCCCGACGGCGCGTGGGGCGTCCCCTCGTTCCGAGGCCTTTCGGCGGCCGACATTCCCGTGCTCGACGCGGGCAAGCTCGCGTCCGGGACGCTGGGCGTGGAGCGCGGCGGCACGGGGGCCGCCTCGTTCGCGGCCGGGAGCATTCTGTACGGGAACGGAAGCGCGGCTGTCGGCGCCGTCGCGGGATCGTCGGGCCAGGTTCTCGTGTCGGGCGGCGGGGCATCGCCGACGTGGTCGTCCGCGCCCTCGCTGGCCGGGACGAATCTCTCTGCCGTTCCGCAAAGCGCCGTGACGAACCTCGCGTCCGATCTGTCGGCACGACCGACCGGAGCCGGGACGAGCGGGCATCTCGCGCGGTGGAGCGGCGGGTCGGCGATCGCGGCCTCCTCGGTGCTCTACGACGACGGCTCGCGCGTCGGCGTGGGCACGACATCGCCGCTGGCTCCGCTGCACGTGAGATGGGATTCGCAGGCGGCGCCCGCGGCCGGCTCGGTCATGGGCAACTCCGCCCTCGTCGTGAGCGGCACCGACGCGAACATCGACCTGCTGAGCCGCGACGACAACTCCGACGTGGCCGCGAACATCGGACTCGGACGCTACCGCGACAGCGACGGGACGCTCGAGGGGAAGTTCGGCATCACCGCCTTCGCGGACACCGGCGCGCAGAACTCGAATCTCCTGGACCGGCTCTCCGTCGGCTACGGCACGAACGCGAGCGCCTGGAACAACTCGGAACTTCTGACGGTCAAGCGGGGCGGCAACGTCGGCATCGGCACCGCGAGCCCGGGCTCGAAGCTGGAAGTGAACGGGAACGTCGCCATTCCGATCACGGCGAAGATGTTCTTCAACGGCTCGACCGACTCGAGCTGGTCGCTGGGCAAGGACACGACGGGCGCGCAGCTCGTGACCGCGGGCGACCTCGCCATGACGATCTACGGCGCCTCGAACCAAGGCTTCATGATCCGCGACCACAACAACAACTCGCGCTTCGAGCTCACCGGCGACGGCAGCAAGGTCTACATGGCCGGCAGCCTGGGCATCGGCACGACCGCGCCCAAGGCGAAGCTCAGCGTCGCCGGCGGCGTCCAGGTCGGCTCGGACCCGGGCTCGTGTACGAGCGACAAGGCAGGCACGCTGCGCTGGAACGGCGACATGCAGGTCTGCGACGGGTCGAACTGGAGGGCGCTCGTGGCATGGAACTGTGCGTCGAGCCCCTCGCACGCGGGGTGCGTGTCGTCGAGCACGTACACGAGCTGCAAGGCGATCCGCAACGACCCGAATTTCAGCGGATCCAGCGGCGAGTATTTCATCGACACCGACGGCCTGGGCAGCGCGTACTCGCCGTTCAAGACCTACTGCGACATGACCACCGACGGCGGCGGCTACACGCTCGTGCTGCACCTGCTCAACCCGACCTCGCAGCTCAGCGGCGCCTCGCGCAACACGTTCTGGGCCGACGGCATGAACCTGTCTGGCTGGGCGCAGCAGACCTTCTCGTCCATGAGCACGACCGACTACGGGTTCGCGGGCTGGAACCGTCTGAAGCCTCTTCTCACGGGCGGCGACGTGAACTTCCTCGCGAAGGGCACGAACAACAACGGCAACGCCGTGGCGGGCGAGGTCTACACGGCGCAGGCCTTCAACGTGAACACCGCCAACACGACCACGGAAACCGGCAACCTGGCCGGCGGCGGCAAGTGGAGCGCGGCCGTGTTCAACGACTCGGACACGCGCAGCTCCTGGGGCTCGTGCGGCCAGTTCACCGGGGCCAACGCGCACGTCGGCTTCGGCCTGTGTACGGCGGGCTTCGACGGCAACGTGCCCGCGGGACGCGTCGTGCAGATCTGGCACTACGGCGACTGGTCGAGCTGCGTCAACATCTCGCTGGGGACCTCGTCCACCACGCAGAACTACACGTATCCGTGCCGGAACGCGGAGATCTACCTCTACATGCGGGAGTAATCCCTCCCCGTGCGGGCATCCGGCCCGGGCGTCCCTTCTGGTACAATACGAACCGTCCTCACGAGTTCCGCGCGCCGCGGACGGAGGTTCACCATGCCGAGAATCGCGCTCGCAGCGACCCTTCTGTGGTCCGCCGTCGCGGCGGCCCAGGTCCCGAACACGACGGGCTACCAGGGACGCCTGCTGCGTTCCGACGGCACCGCGGCGACCGGCACCGCGTCGCTGACCTTCGCGATCTTCGACGCCGCCTCGGGCGGCAGCCAGTTGTGGACCGAGACGCAGACGCTCGGCCTGTCCGACGGCTACTACGCGACCTTTCTGGGCCTCGTCACGCCCTTCGACGGTGCGTTCGACGGCGGCGCGCGCTGGCTCGAAGTGCGGGCCGGATCCGAGACTCTGACTCCGCGCCAGCAGATCGGCGCGGCTCCGTACGCGCTGCGGGCGCGCAGCGTCGCGGGCGGCACCGCGGACGTGTCGTCGCTCAAGGTGGGCGGCGCCACGGTCGTCGACGGTTCGGGCCGACTCGCCGGAACCGCCCGATACTCCGGCGGATCCGGCATCGCCGTGGACGCGGCGAGCCAGACCGTGTCGCTGCAGCCGTGCGCGATCGGCCAGGTGCTCGTCCATGACGGCTCGGCATGGCAGTGCGCGACGCAGAATCCCGGCACGGTCGTGTCGGTGTCCGCGTCGGGACCGCTGGTCGTCGCGAACGGGACTTCGGCCGCGCAGGTTTCGATGCCGCAGGCGGGAGGCTCGTCGTCGGGCTACCTGTCGTCGAGCGACTGGACCGCGTTCAACTCGAAGTACGGGGCGGCGACGCAGTGCGGCGGCGATCTCACGGGGACGCTCGCGTCTCCGACGGTCGCGCGTCTGCAGTCGCGCGCGGTGGCCGCGGCGCCGCCGCAGAACGGACAGGTGCTCAAGTGGAACGCCGCGGGCGCGCAGTGGGAGCCCGCCTCCGACGCGGACTCGGGCGGCACCGTGACCTCGCTGACCGCGGTTCCCCCGCTCACGGCGTGGAACGGGTCGACGACGCCGCAGATCTCCATGGACCCTGCCACGGCGGCGGCCGATGGCTATCTCGCGTCGGGCGACTGGTACCGTTTCAACGCGAAATACGACGCCTCGACGCAATGCGGGGGCGATCTCGCCGGCACTCTCGCGGCCCCGCTCGTCGCGAGGCTGCAGGGCGTGGCGGTATCGACTTCGCTGCCCGGCGGCGGGCAGGTGATGCGCTACGACGGGTCGGCCTGGAGTCCGGCCTCGCTCCAAATCGGCGATGTCGGCGGGCTTTCGTCCGGATACCTCGACCTGACGGGCGACCAGACCATCGGAGGAGCGAAGTCCTTCGCCGCGGCACCGCAGTTCGGCTCGGCGCTGGGCGTCGCGAGCGGCGGCACGGGAAGCACCTCCGCGGGCGCGAATTCCGTGTTCGCCGGTCCGGACGGCGCGTCGGGCGCCCCCGCGTTCCGAGCCCTGTCTGCGGTCGATGTTCCCCTGCTCGACACGGGCAAGCTCGCGTCGGGAACGCTGGGCGTGGAGCGCGGCGGCACCGGCGCGACGGCGGCCGCGGCGAACTCGGTGTTCGCCGGTCCCGACGGCGCGGGCGGAACGCCTGCATTCCGGACGCTCGCCGCGGCGGACATTCCTTCGCTCGACACGGGCAAGCTGACGACCGGCACGCTCGGCGTCGCGCGGGGCGGTACGGGCGCGACGACCTTCGCGGTGGGAGGCGTCCTGTACGGCGCCGGTACGTCGGTCGGAGCGCTCGCAGGCACCGCGGGCCAGGTGCTCGTCTCGGGCGGAGCCGGGGCGCCGTCATGGACGGCCTCGCCGACGCTGACCGGCACTAATTTCTCGGGAATCCCGCAGGGTTCCGTGACGAACCTGACCTCGGACCTCGCCGCCAGGCCCGCGGGCACCGGCACGTCCGGCTACCACGCAAGGTGGATCGGGACATCGACCGTCGATGCTTCCCCGGTGCTGTACGACGACGGCACGCGCGTGGGCGTCGGGACCGCGAGCCCCGGAACCCTGCTGCACCTGGAGGGCACCGGCGCCACGATGCGCGTGCGCGACCCCAGCCAGAGCGGCGATCACCACCTGGACGTATACCAGGCGTACAACTCCTACGTGACTTCGACGCACGCGCTCTACCTCGGCGTCAACGGCGTCACGGGCAACGCAGTCGGAATCCTCGCGACGGGCAGCGTGGGCATCGGGACGACGACGCCCGGCAGCGCGAAGCTGAACGTGGCCGGTGTCGCCTACGTCGACGGCGCCGTGGAGACGAGCGGAGGCTCGAACAGCGGCGTCGCCGTGTTCATGGGCAACACCGACTACAACGCGCACCGCAGCACCGACAACACGGTGGGCATCGGCAACTTCAGCTCGAGCACGCCGCTGGGGCTGGATCTGTTCACGGCGAACGTCCGCCGCATGCGCGTCGATGCTTCCGGCAACGTGGGCATCGGGACCAACCCGTCGTATCCGCTGGACGTGGCGGGCGACATCCGCGCCAGCGGCACCTTGCGCGGCAACGGCTCGGGGCTCACGGCGGTGGACGCCGCAAAGCTCGGCGGACTGGCGCTCTTCGCGCTGCCGTTCAACTGTCCGGCCGGACAGGTGGTCACCGGTTTCGCGAACGTCAGCGGCACGATCACGCCGACGTGCTCGCCCACGGGCGTCGGCACGCAGCAGAATCCCGGCACCGCGTGCTGGCACATCCGTTCGGTCCAGGGCACCATCGTCGACGGTGTCTACTGGATCGACCCCGACGGGGCCGGCGGCGTCGACCCGTTCTCGGTCTACTGCGACATGAACACCGACGGCGGCGGATGGACGCTCGTGGACAACGACGCGACCAATGCCGCGACGTTCCTCTCGCGCACCGCCGGCGCCAACACGAGCATCTCGACGACGCGCGGCGCGTACCTGCCGACCTACACGTGGAGCTCCAGCCCGCAGCTCCTCGTGAAGTCGTCGCGCTACAGCGGCTCGCAGCCGTGGGTGACGCTCAACGCGACCAGCGCGATCGGGAAGGAGTACCCCACGACGACGACGAGGACCTCCGGCTACGGAGGCACCGGCGGCGACTGGAGCGTCGCGCAGCTCAACGGAAACACGAACTACGGCACCGCCTCGTGGATCTACAACGGGGACAGCCGTTTCGGCTCCGTCTGGATCGGCTCGGGGGGCAACTGCACCGCATGCTGCGACTACACGGGCGACGGGTCTGGCGTCGGAGGATACGGGGCGTCGAGCACGAGCACGTGCTCGACGTGGGTGCGCTGAGGCGACGGCCCCGCGCTACCGTGCGAAGTGGTGGAACCGCCAGCTCGTCGTGTCCATGATGCCGTTGCTGCGCGTGGCCCAGTAGGTCTCGGCGTCGTTTTGGTTGCGGGACATGCGGTCGCCCGAGAATGGCGACGAGTTCTGGGAGTCGTTGTAGTTGGAGAAGTGCCAGTTGTTGGTGTGCCCGTCGATGGCGTACCAGGTGCTGTTGGAGTAGCGGTAGTACTCCTGGAACACGCCGCCCGGCCGGTTGTTGATCCAGAAGTTCGAGAACCAGTAGTTGTTGATGTAGTTGGCCGTGTACCGCATTTTCACCCGCTGTCCGTCCTCCAGCACCCACAGGTGCTCGCGGTTGCCGCCCAGCCACAGTGCCCGGATCTTCGTGTCCGAGAGCTTCGCCTCGGTGTTGCTCCACGAGTCGTCGACGAGATACGAGATCGACGTGTCGCCGCTGCTCGACTGGGGCACGGTGGCCGAGCCTCCGTAGTCCTTCTCGAAGAGCGTCCAGCCGCCGCCGTCGGTCGTCATGTCGCACCAGACGCGGAAGGCGTTCGCGACGATGCCGTCCGTGGTGATCCAGTAGTCGGTGTCGCCTATGGACCCGCCGACGAGGTCCTTGACGGCCTTGCAGCTCGCAGCGGGAACCGACGACGACTCGCCCGAAGCCGCGTACGTGTACGTCGGAGTCGTGGCGGCCGCCTGTCCGTCCCCGTTCGTCACCGCGACGGTCACGCCTCCCGTCGACGTGCGCGACGGCGGTGTCAGCACGAGCGACGTCGAAGTCGAGGAAGAGAGCGACACGACGCTGCCCGCCACCCTGACCGTCGGCGACGAGAACGCGCTGCCCGCGATGGTGATCGCGACCCCGCCGCGCGTCGGGCCGCTCGTCGGGGTGATCGAAGACACCGTGGGCGGCGGGACGAAGGTGAACGCATTCGCCTTCGTCCCGGTCTGGGCGTCGGGATTCCTCACTGCGACACTGACCGTGCCGCTGCCGGTCGGGGTCGTACACTTCAGCGAGAGACCGTCGGCTGCCACGCTTCCCGAAAGCGGGCAGTTCGTGCCGCCGACCGACGCCGTCGCGGAAGCGTGGAAGAACTGACCCGTAATCGTGACGAGCGTGCCGCCCGCCGTCGGGCCCTGCGTCGGCGAAACCGTCGAAACCGTCGGAGCCGCGTAGGTGAAGGCGTTCACCTTCTGCCCGTTCTGGCTGTCGGGATTCACGACCACGATGGTTGCCGGGCCGACCGTGCCGGCGGCCGTGATGCACTGCAGCGACGTGGCCGTCACCGTCCCCTGCACCGCGCACGCCGCCCCGCCCACCGTCACCGTCGCGAGCGGCTGGTAGTTCGCGCCGGCGATCGCGATGAGCGTCCCGCCCGCGCTCGGGCCCGACGGCGGCGACACCGAGTCGATGGAAGGCGCGGGCGCGTTGTCGAGCTGGGTCCACTTCGAGCCGTTGCAGCCCTGGAAGTGGCCGCCCGCGTATCGGAACTGCCCTTCCTGCGTGGACGTGCAGGAGGTGGAGGAGTCCTCGATTTTGACCGCGGCGCTGGCCGAGACGCCGGTCAGCCCGCTGCCGTCGCCCGAGAACTTGCCCGTGGCGTCGGTGAAATAGGACGTTCCGGCGAAGGTCGGGCTGCCGGCGAAGACGGGACTGCCGAGGAACGTCTGGCTGCCGTCGAGCCGGGCGATGTTCGACGACAGGCGCGCGTCGGCCACCGTGTTGACGAGGCGCGTCGCGTCGAGGTTCACGAGCGACGAGCCGTCGGTGCTCCACGTCGGCCCCGAGCCGCCACCCGACACGAGAAACTGCCCGGACGTTCCCGTGCCGAAGGACGACAGCGCGCCGGGCCCGTTTCCGAGCACGAGCGCGCCGGTCGTGAACGACGACGAGCCCGTGCCGCCGCGCGACACCGAGAGCGTGCCGGAGACGATTCCGGCCGCGTCGAGTCCGGGAACGTCCGCGGGATCAAGCTGCCGGAACGCAGGCGCCGCGGTGCCCGTGAGCGGGCCCGAGAACACGGTGTGCGCGTTCGCCGTCGCCGCGCCCGTGCCGCCGCTTCCGATGCCCAGCGGCGTGCCGAACGTCGGGGCGGTGACGAACGCCTTCGTGCCGGCAATCGACTGGTCGCCGCTCAGGTCGAGGTAGCCCGAGGAAAGCCCGCCGACGTCCGAGATGCCCAGCGAAGCCGGCGCCCACCGGCTCCCGTCGTAGCGCAGCACCTGCGCCGACGCCGGCACCGTCGTAACCACCCGAATTCCCTGGATCTTCGCCACGACCGGGCTCGCGAGCGTGCCGTCCAGATCGCCGCCGCACACGGTCGCCGACCCGTACTTCGCCTGGAACGCGGCGAAGTCGGCCGACGCGAGGTATCCGTCGGAGGTCGCGCTGGCTTGGATGATGGACAGCTCGGCATTCGTCGTGCCGTTCTGCGCGGTCAGCGGCGCGGTCGCCACGACGCCGGTCACGGTCCCGCCCGAGTTCAGATCCGCCGATGGTTCCCAGCGCGTCGTCGTCGCGTTCCACTTGAGCACCTGGCCGTTGCCCGGCTCGTTCGGCGCGACCGGACGCGACTGCAGCCGCGTCACCGTCGGCGCCGACAGCGGCCCCGACAGATCCCCGCCGCACTGGGTCGTCGCGCCGTACTTCGTGTTGAACGAGTTCCAGTCGGTGGACGACAGGAAACCCGCGGACGTGGTCGAAGCCTGGATCATGGAGAGGGTCGGCGCCGAGGCGGGTCCCGTCGCGACGAGCGGCGGCACCACGCCCACCGACGTCACGGTGCCCACGGACGCGCACTGCCACGACGAGTCGTCGCGCACCAGCGCCTGGCCCGACGCGCACCACTTCAGGGCGATCACCTGCGTGGAGTCGTCCACCGCTATTCCCGGGCCGGCTGCGTACCGCGCGCTGCCGGCGAGGCGGCCCGCGGCGTCGATCACTTCCTGCCCGTCGATTCTCAGCGAGGTCACGTCGGCGTCGCCGCCGGCGACGCGCCGGGCCGCGAACGCGTAGGAGACGGCGCCGAGCTGCTGGCGCGGATTCAGCGTTTCGCCGCCGACCTGGACCTGGAGCCAGCGCGCGCCGCCGGCGAACAGCGCGTCGGGCGGCATCGACACGAGGCCCAGGAAGGTCGAGTAGTAGCCGTCGGAAAGCCCGAGCGTCTGCGTCTCGAACCAGAGCTGCGACCCGCCCGTCGCCGCGTCGAATACCGAGAACGTGACGGACGCCGTGCCGGTGGCTGCGGTTCCGTCGGCGCGCAGCAGCCGGCCCTGGTACCCGAGCAGGTGCGGCACCTGCGCGGCGGCGGCCGCGGGGACGAGCACAAGGCACGCGGCCAGAGAGCCAGAAACGCGAAGAGGCATCGGACCACCTTTGCGGCGACCGGCGCACCGGCGCGCCTGCGGTTCGGAAAGCGGCATCGATTCTACGCCACCGTCGGCCGGCGGCAAGCGCGGAGCGGACGCGGTGCGCGGCGGTTTCCGGGGAGGCCGCTCGGGAGGCACTCGTCCGTGCGACGGCGGGCGGGAAAAGGAGCCCCAGGCGCAGCGCGGCAAGGAGCCGTGAGCGCAGCGACCGTGCGCGTCGCGGCGCGCAGCGCGTCGGCCCACGGGCGGGCCGCCGTGTTCGCCGCAGATGTGGAAGCGACCGGGGCGCCCCACGCCGCCGCGGTCGCTGCGCTCCCGGCTCGTTCCCTCGCTGCGCTCGGGGCTCTTTCTTGTGCCGCTGCCCGCAGCAAGACGGCAGCACCCGTCATAGACCGCCAGCCCCTCCGAAAACCGACAGGCACCCGGCGGCGACGAGTGCGTTGACCGACGCGCGTTCGACGGCCTACGTTGCGCGCCCCGGCGGGCCGTCGCCCGCACCGAGGCGCGCATGAAACAGATCCTGCAGAACTACCGCACCGGCGACATCCGGGTGCAGGACGTGCCGGCGCCGTCCGAGCCGGAGCCCGCCGGCGTGCTCGTGCGCACCGCGGCCTCGCTCGTCTCCGCCGGCACCGAGCGCATGGCGATGGAGCTGGGCCGCAAGTCGCTCGTCGGCAAGGCCCGCGCGCGTCCCGACCTCGTCGCCAAGGTGATGCAGAAGCTCGCGCGCGACGGCGCAGTGGCGACCGCACGCACCGTGTTCGCCAAGCTCGGGGTCCCCAACCCGCTCGGCTACAGTTGCTCCGGCACCGTCCTCGACGCGGACGACGCGCCGTTCTCGGCGGGCGAGCGCGTCGCGTGCGCGGGCATGAAGGCCGCCAGCCACGCCGAAGTGAACGCGGTGCCGCGAAACCTCTGCGTGCGCGTGCCGGCGGGAGTCCCGGACGAGGACGCGGCATTCGTCACGGTGGGAGCCATCGCGCTGCAGGGCGTGCGCACGGCGGGCGTGCAGCTCGGCGAGCGGGTCGCCGTCATCGGCCTGGGGCTCATTGGGCAGATCGCGTTCCAGCTTCTGCGCGCCGCCGGCTGCCGGGTGCTGGGCATCGACCCGGAGCCGGGTCGTCTGACGCTGGCGCGCGAGCTGGGTTGCGACGCCGTCTCAAAACCCGGGCCGGCGGCCGTGGAAGAGATGATGCGCATCTCGTCGGGGCGCGGCGCCGACGCGGTGGTCATCTGCGCGGCGACGCCCGACAGCGGCCCGGTGGCGCTCGCCGGCGAGCTCGCCCGCGACCGTGCGCGCGTGGTCGCGGTGGGCGCCGTCGGCATGGACATTCCGCGCCGGCCCTTCTACGACAAGGATCTGTCGTTCCACCAGTCGCGCTCCTACGGTCCGGGCCGCTACGACCCGGTCTACGAGGAGCGCGGCGTCGACTATCCCATCGGGTTCGTGCGCTGGACCGAGCAGCGCAACATGGAGGCGTTCCTGGAGTCGGTGGCGTCGGGTGCGACGAACGTGCGGCGCCTGATCACGCACCGGTTCCCGATCGAGCGCGCGGAGGAGGCCTACCGCCTCATCTCGGGCGGGACGGGCGAGCCGTTCCTGGGCGTGGTGCTCACGTACTCGGGGGCGACGGCGGGCGAGCGCACGGTGCAGGTGAAACCGTCTTCGCCGGCGCGCTCGCGGCCGGGCATCGCGTTCGCGGGAGCGGGCGCGTTCGCGACGGGGGTGCTGATGCCCGAGTTTGCGCATGCGAAGGACCTTCGGCTCGTGTCGGTGTCGAGCGGACGCGGCGTGAGCGCGCGCCACGCCGCCGAGCGCTTCTCCATCGCGAAGGCGACGACGGAGTTCGCCTCGCAGCTCGCGGATCCGGACGTGGACGCGGTCGTCGTCGCGACGCGGCACCGGCTGCACGCCGAGCAGGTCGCGGCGGCGCTGGAGGCGGGCAAGCATGTGTTCGTGGAGAAGCCGCTGGCGCTGGACGAGGCGGGGCTGGCGCGGGTGCTGGCGGCGCGGGAGAAGAGCGGGAAACTGCTCGCGGTGGGCTTCAACCGGCGCTTCTCGCCGCTGGCAAGGCAGCTCGCGGAGCGCCTGGCGGGCCGCCGCGGCGCGCTTCAGATGCAGTACCGGGTGAATGCCGGTTCACTTCCGGACGGGTCGTGGTTGAAGGACCCGGCGGAGGGCGGAGGGCGCATCGTGGGCGAGGCGTGCCACATGGTCGACCTGTGTACGTTTCTGGCGGGCACGCCGCCCGTGCGCGTGTACGCGGAGCGGGCGGGTGCGGGCGAGGACGACGTGCTTCTGACCCTGCGCTTCGCGGACGGGTCGACGGCCGGCATCTCGTATTCGGCCTGCGGCGACCCGTCGTATCCGAAGGAGCGGCTGGAGGTGCTGGGCGACGGGGCGGTGGCGGTGCTGGACGACTTCCGAGCGCTGGAGTTCTCGCGGGGCAAGCGCGATCGGCGCTCGCTGGTGCTCCAGGACAAGGGCCATGCGGCGGAGGTGCGGGCGTTCGCGGAGGCGCTGAAGACGGGCGTGGCGCCGATACCGTACGACATGCTGGCGGCCGTCGCGCGCGCGACATTCGCGGCTCTGGAGTCGCTGGCGACCGGACAGCCGGTGGACATTGTAGCGGACCCGGACCAGGCGCTCGGATGAGCTTTTCGAAAACTCCGGCGCGGTTCCCTGGCCTTTCCGAAAGCCTGTCCTGAGCCTGCCGAAGGGCCGAACGTCGAAAGCCGAAAGCCGGCTCTTCTTGACCGGGGCGCCCGGACCCGCATAAAAGCCGGGCGCGCGCCGGAGGCACGAAAGACGGCGCAGGAGGCACGTCGTGAAACAGCTTCTGGATCGCATCGCGGACCGCAGCGCGGTGGTGGGCGTCGTCGGGCAGGGGTACGTGGGGCTTCCGCTGGCGCTGGTGTTCTGCGAGGCGGGCTTCCGCGTGGTCGGGCTGGACGTCGACCGCGCGAAGGTCGAGGCGCTGAACGCGGGGCGTTCGTACATCAAGCACATCGGCGCCGAGCGCGTGGCGCAGGCGGTGGCGGGCGGGTGTTTCCGGGCGAGCGCGGACTTCGAGGCGCTGCGCGAGTGCGACGCGGCGATCATCTGCGTGCCCACGCCGCTGGGCCGCCACCGCGAGCCGGACAACGGGTACATCCACGCCACCGCGCGCGAGATCGCGCCGCGGCTGCACCGGGGCATGCTCGTGGTGCTGGAGAGCACGACGTACCCGGGCACCACCGACGAGGAAGTGCGGCCGATTCTGGAGAAGAGCGGGCTGCGCTGCCCGGAGGACTTCCTCCTGGCGTTCTCGCCCGAGCGCGAGGACCCGGGCAACGCGCGCTTCAGCACGCGCACCATTCCGAAGGTGGTGGGGGGAGTGGACGCGCCGTCGACGGACGCGGCGGTGGCGCTGTACTCGTCGGCGGTGGAGCGTGTGGTGCGGGTGTCCTCGGCGCGCGTGGCCGAGAGCGCGAAGCTGCTGGAGAACATCTACCGGTCGGTGAACATCGCGCTGGTGAACGAGCTGAAGGTGACCTTCGAGCGCATGGGCATCGACGTCTGGGAGGTGATCGAGGCGGCGAAGACCAAGCCGTTCGGGTACACGCCGTTCTACCCGGGGCCGGGGCTGGGCGGCCACTGCATCCCGCTGGACCCGTTCTACCTGGCGTGGAAGGCGGCCGAGTACGGGCAGTGGACTCGCTTCATCGAGCTGGCCGGGGAGATCAACACGTCGATGCCGCGCTACGTGGTGGAGCGCACGGCGCAGGCGCTCAACGAGGAGGGCCGCGCCCTGAAGGGGTCGCGGGTGCTGGTGCTGGGATTGTCCTACAAGGAGAATATCGACGACGACCGGGAGTCGCCCTCGTACGAGATCATCGAGCTGCTGCAGGAGCGGGGCGCGCAGGTGTCGTACTGCGACCCGTACTTCCCGGCGGCGCGCCCGTCGCGCAAGCACGACCTGGGGATGCGCTCGACGGCGTGCAGCGCGGAGGCGTTCGCGGGCTTCGACGCGGTGGTGGTGGCGACGGCGCACGCGGAGTTCCGCGACCCGGCGCTGTACGCGGGCGTCGGGCTCGTGGTCGACGCGCGCAACGCCGTGAAGCCGCGCCCGGGCGCCGGCCCGCGCCGCGTCGTGAGGGCCTGACATGCCGACGCTTCCCTCGAAAGAGCTGGTCGCGTTTCCGAACCCCGAGCCGCGCCGCGACTACGTCGTCACCTTCGACGTGCCCGAGTTCACCTGCCTGTGCCCGCTCACGGGACAGCCGGATTTCGCGCAGTTCCGCGTCGACTACACCCCCGACGCGAAGATCGTCGAGCTGAAGAGCCTGAAACTCTATTTTTGGAGTTATCGCGACGAGCGGGCGTTCCACGAGGCGGTCACGAACCGAATCGCCGACGACCTCGTGGCGGCCCTGGCGCCGCGATGGCTGCGCATCGAGGCGAAGTGGAACGTGCGCGGCGGCATCGGGACGACGGTCACCGTGGAGCACCAGGGCGCGAAGCGCAGGTAGGGACGGGCGCTTCGGCCGGCCCAGACCAGGCGTCGGGCGAGAACCTACGCCCCGCCCACCGCGTAGACCTGCAGCGGCCGGCTCGCCCCGCGCAGCTCCAGCTCGCCCCGCGGCTCGATGGGCGGCAGATCGGGCGAGCCCAGCGCCGCCTCGACGA